>SL_3KL_010_SEDDRAFT_10004399_pt1 | contig 12739 bp, 10 predicted proteins | sample SodLakKL_010_SED_2_FD_10381 | JGI IMG/M metagenome (IMG submission 10381)
GCTGCCATTGCTGTTTCTTTTCCTCTGTTTTTGAGGCTCGGGCGAATCCACCCATCCGGCGGTTAAGACTCTTCTCGTTTCATCCTTGTCCCATAATCCACCAAATAACGTTCGTAGGGTTGATCCATCAGTTTTGATGAGATCAGAAAGTCGGCCGAGGAGCGGTCGCAAGCCAGTGGAATATTATATACAATGGCAATTCTCAGCAATGCTTTTACGTCAACATCATGCGGCTGTGCCTGGAGCGGATCCCAGAAAAAGATCAGAATATCGAGCCTGTTTTCAGTAATTGCCGAACCGATCTGAAGATCTCCGCCAAGCGGCCCGCTCATAAAGCGGTGTACTGGCAGTTTCAGCTTTTCGGAAATCAGGCTGCCGGTGGTTCCGGTTCCGTACAGATCGTGCTGCATGAGGATATCCCGGTTATATTCGGCCCAGTCGATAAAATCCATTTTCCGGTAATCGTGTGCCACCAGGCCAATCCTTTTTTTCTCTCCCATTGTGGCTGAATGAGAGGCAATATCGGGATGTGAAGTTAATGTTTTCATTGAAATTTATAATTTTATATTTAGAATAATTTTGTGAAATGATACACCATAAATTCACTGGTATACATAATTTTTTTCTGAGAGCGAAGCCGTTCCTCCCGGCAAACTTGTACGGGACTGGCGTGAAACGAAATAGAGGTTAGAGTTCAGTAAAACCATGTCATCTGGAAAAGTGTGGAAGAGTCACCAGACGAGTCGATCCGCTATCATCCTAATTATCTTAAATGGTTCGTTTTTCGAAAAACTCGTCAGAAGACATTAATCCTGGTTTAAAAATTATCATTATATCTGCTCAATATTTTATTTATGCTAACTGAATCATGCCGAAAAATAACTGTGATTCATTACCCTGATTTTATTTAAATGTTAAGGCTATTGTTTCAAATCAGTCAAGGTTTTTTCAGTTTTTAAAGCTGTTTCGTCAGATAGCCTGCTTATAATAACAGAAAAGCGCTTATTACGGAATATAATACTTGTATCATACTGATTTAAAAGCGCTTTGAAAGGGTGAGAAGAAAAAATATTTTCTGTTTATTTTCGATTTTTGTGCAGGAAATTTCTATCTGAATATGCAAAGTGACATAGAAAATCATCGAACATAAAGTCTGTAACTCAAAAATGGGTTAACTTCCGGTATCCATACCACTTGCACCAATTTGTAACTTTTTCTAAAATGAAGGAATGCAGTTAGACCGATATTTCTCCACTACCGGATTACTGGTAGGAACGTTGTTCTTTGCCCTGTCGATGTCGCCGACCTTATTACCCCGCTCTGAAATTGTACAGGGTGTGATTTCAGGGCTTGCTCTCGTATCAGGCTACGGCGTGGGTGTTTTGTGGGTATGGCTTTGGTCCTATTTTGAATTGCCCAAACCCAAGTCAAAAAATCAGGCCATCATGCAGATTATTGCCGGGGTCATTTTTTTACTGATTGCCGTGATTTTTTTATGGAAGGCAAGCGGCTGGCAAAACTCTGTGCGTGAATTGATGGGCCTCGAAGAAAATGCCACAGTAAACCCTTTCCTGATCGGAACCATCGCTGTAGCTGTATTCCTGACTGTTTTGCTACTGGGCAGGTTGTTTTTGGCCATTAAACGTAACCTTTCCAAAAAGCTCGAACATTATATACCACGACGGGTATCTTATGTAGTAGGACTGGTAACAACCTTTGTACTGTTCTGGTTAGTTGCCAATGGGTTACTATTTTCCCTCCTCTTACAATTTGCCGACTCTTCGTATCAACAATTTGATGCATTGATGGAGCCCGAATATGATCAGCCGGCGGAACCGATAAAAACCGGCAGTATCGAATCTATACTTTCCTGGGAAGAAATGGGCAGAGAAGGACGTCGTTTTCTATCTGTCGGGCCAACTGCGGAAGATATCAGAGAATTTACCTCCGGTGAAGTCCGGGATCCGATTCGTGTATATGTAGGCATGCATGCATCGGAATCGTTCGATGAGCGTGCAACACTTGCTCTTGAAGAACTGATACGCGTAAACGCATTTGACCGCTCGGCACTGGTTATCATTACTCCCACCGGAACAGGATGGGTGGACCCGGCTGCAATTGATCCGCTTGAATATCTCCACCGCGGTGATATTGCCAGTGTGGCTGCACAATACTCCTATTTACCGAGTCCGCTTTCGCTGCTTGCTGAAGATGAATATGGGGCCGACATGGCACGAGCACTGTTTCGTGAAGTCTACAATTACTGGACAGAACTCCCTCACGATGAACGTCCGAAACTTTACCTGCATGGCCTGAGTCTCGGCGCACTCAATTCAGACCGTTCTTTTGACCTGTACGACATTATCAATGATCCCTTTCACGGGGCCCTGTGGGTGGGGCCTCCTTTTCGAAAAAATACATGGAGAACCCTTACACTTGAACGAAATCCCGATTCACCGGCCTGGCTGCCCAAATTTCGGGATGGTTCCGTTGTACGGTTTGCCAATCAAAATGGCGGACTTAATGAAGCAGATTCCGAATGGGGCACATTCAGAATTGCGTACCTGCAATATGCCAGCGATCCGGTTACTTTTTTTGAACCGAGTTCGTTCAGTCATGAACCGGAATGGATGCGGGCACCCCGCGGGCCGGATGTATCCGAAGACCTGCGCTGGTTTCCTATCGTAACTATGTTACAGCTTGCTGCAGATATGGCAACGGGAACTGCACCACGTGGATATGGCCATGAATATGCCGCAGAACACTATTTCGATTCCTGGCTTGCCCTCACTGAACCGCAAGAATGGAGTGATGAAGAACTTTCACGCCTGCGCACTTACTTCGCAGAAAAGAACTATGGACCGAGTTAACTCAAGTTCGAATCCGACTGTGAAGTTCCCAGTATTGGTGATGAGAATAAAAAATTAGTATAAAACTGTATCTATTGCCATGTCAACCTAAAATATAGAATTGAAACGACACTATGTCAGTTAAGCTTTCCATTGACCCAGTTTTCAACCACACCGCTTAAGATTTCCAGAGGTAGCGCACCATTCATCAGCACAACATCGTGAAATTCAGCCAGATCAAATGCATCACCAAGTCCGGATTCAGCTTTTGAACGCAGATCCCGGATGTGCATCATCCCTACTTGATAGGAGAGTGCCTGGCCCGGCATTACGATGTACCTTTCAATCTCAGATACCACATCGCCCTTTGACCATCCGGTATTTTTGTACATATAGTCGATAGCTTCCTCTCGTGTCCATCGCTTGATATGAATACCGGAATCTACAACAAGCCGAACGGCCCGTAACATTTCTGCCTGTAGCCGACCAAGGTTTCCATAGGGATCGTTTTCATAGATTCCGATTTCATCCAGCAGCCACTCTGAGTAGAGCGCCCAACCTTCCGTATAAGCCGTAAACGGATAAATTTGACGAATAAGTGGAACACTCTCGATTTCCTGTGCGAGAGCTAACTGAAAATGATGGCCCGGAACGGTTTCATGGGCACTGAGTGTCATCATGCCGTACCTGGTTACTTCCTCAATATTTCTGAGGTTAATAAAAAAGATACCCGGGCGGGTTCCGTCCATAGCCGGAATGTTATAGCGGGCGAATGGCGCAGTCTCCTGCAAATATTCCGGAACCCGTCTAACTTCGATATCCGCTTTGGGCGTTCGCTTAAACAGAGAAGCTGTTTTCTCGTACAGAAATTGAATTTTTTTGGAATAATCGGCGATAATCTGCTCACGAACATCCGCTGTGTCGGGGTAAAACATATCGGGATTTTCATCCAGGAACGTAAACCGATCGGCAACCGTCTCCCCATTTATTCCTATCTGATCAAAAAGTTCAAACATTTCCATTTTGATGCGCTCCACTTCTTTGAGTCCGGTTTGATGCAGATCTTCAGGTGATAAAGACAGCGTTGTATGTAATCGGGTAACATACCGGTAATACTCCTCTCCATCCGGCAGTGCCCATACACCTGCATCATCTCCGGCTTTAGGGTGAAGCTCTTGAAAAGTTTCAATCAGGTAGCCGTATCCCGTGCTCACTTCATTTTGAATCGCTGATAATGCATCGGCGAGAAGCCTGTTTTTTTCATCTTCATTAATGCTGTTCAGTTCGGCAAGGGTGGTTTCAAGATTGTCATAAAGCGGGTTTTTTCCAGCAGGCTGAGATATAAAATCATTCATTTCCCTCAGCACGTGATCTATCACAAATTGCGGGGGAATAACACCCCGATCTGCCCGGTAATTCACCGACTCCCGAACCTGTTCAAATTTGGTTTCAAAAGCCCGCAGCCTTTTGATATAGTTTTCCGCACTCTTTTTATCGACGATCTGATGGTTGGTGGTCATGAATTCAGGCAGGCCGCTCTGAATACCGAAGGTCTGATTCAAAGGGTAGTCGTGAAAGAGCCAGGATTCACCTTCAATATTGGTTTCCAGCAGCCATTCTACCATGTCGTAGGTAATTGCTTTCTGGCCGGATAACCGGTCCCTGTTGTATGATTGAAGCGTCTCCAGGTACTGTTTATCCCTCTCCAGCATTTTATAATCATGTGCAGGTGAAGCATCCGTAAGTTTGTGGCTGTGAAAATCCATTACGGTGTTATCAACCACACCGATTATGGTTAGTATTTCAGGCTCTGAAAGGGCAGCTCCTATCAGATAACGATCAAAAAAGTGGTCGATGTTAAAGGGCTTGCCCCAGATTAGTTTGTAGCCCCATATCCCAGAAACGAGAAGCAATACGGCTAAAGAATAAAGAATAACTTTTTTCACATTGATGTTATTTCAGTTCGCAGGCTAAATGATTTTTTTTGGGGGGCTTCAAATGTGAAATAAAGTTTGGAGTATCGGTTTTACAGCTGTCCATCCACCATCTGGCTGTGAGCATAATCCACCGCTCTTGCGGTTAGTGCCATGTAGGTGATACTGGGATTTTGCGTGCCGGCACTGGTCATGCAGGAGCCGTCAGTCACAAATACATTAGGCACCTCATGCATCTGGTTCCATCGGTTCAGCACGCTGTTATTCGGATCGTGTCCCATTCGGGCAGTGCCCATTTCATGAATACAGGCCCCAACAGCTGTAGCATTGTTGCTTGATCTGATGTTGACACACCCCGCAGCTTCCAGCATCTCTACTGCACACTGAACTCCATGTACTCGAAGCTTTTCTTCATTCTCGCGAAGTTTTGCATCAAACGTTATGATGGGGATGCCGTATTGATCGGTTTTTTTAAAATTGAGGTACATTCGATTATCATGATAGGGAAGCAGTTCGCCGAAACAGGTCATCCCGATCTGCCAGGCACCCGGCTGAAAAACAACATCTTTTAAATCTTGGCCTATAACACCTTCCGGGATATTGTTGATACGCTGTGCTGACCCCTGGTAGCCAAAACCACGCAAGTAGTCACTTCTTTTCGACTCTTCATCAATGTTGGTAAACCTCGGGATATAAAAACCGACCGGTTTGCGGCCTGAGTAATAGGAGTTTTCCAGTTTTGGGAGAATACCAGATGCACCCATCCCATAGTGATGATCCATCATGTTATGCCCCAGTTCACCGCTTGAATTGCCCAGCCCGTTGGGAAAAGTTTCCGAACGGCTGTTCAGCAAAATGGCCGTGGAGCCAACCGTGCTTGCATTAGAGAAAATAAGTCGTGCCGATATTTCCATCTCCTGTTTCGTTTCAGCATCAATCAGGCGTATACCGGTGGCTTTACCGGAACCTTCATCATAAAGAATCTCTTTTACAATACTGTGAGGACGAATCGTAAGGTTGCCTGTCTCCTCAGCCACAGGGAGGGTTGCCGACTGGCTGCTGAAATAAGCACCAAAGGGACAGCCACGCCAGCACCGGTTGCGCGAAACACATCTCCCGCGACGGCCTTTGTGCACCTCTGGGTCATATTCAGTTAGATTGGCCACTCGTCCCGGTGTAACCACTCGATCCGGGTAAACTTTCGCAACGGATTCCCGCAGATGCTGCTCTGCACAATTCAATGGAAATGGTTTTAAAAACTTCCCGTCAGGCACCTGGCTGAGGCCTTCTGCCTGTCCGCTGATGCCCACAAACGTCTCCACATAATCGTACCAGGGTTCAATATCTGCATAGCGAATGGGCCAGTCGATGGCGATTCCTTCCTTTTTATTGGCTTCAAAATCGAGGTCGCTGAAACGGTAACAGTGCCTGCCCCACATTAGCGAACGCCCGCCTGTATGATGGCCGCGAATCCAGTCGAAACGGACATCTTCATCGTAAGGGTATTCATCGTCTTTGTTTACCCAGTGTTTGTTATCCTGACGCACCCACCAGGTGAGCCTGTCCTGCTTTTTGTAATGTTTCTCAATTTCTTCACGGGGAACCCTGTTTTGATAGGGCAGATCCCACATATCATCATTAGCTGTAGGATACTCTCCATGATTTACCATTCTGCCGCGTTCAAGCACAATGGTTTTGTATCCTTTCTTGCAAAGCTCCATGGCTGCATAACCGCCACTGATTCCCGAACCAATTACAATGGCGTCAAAATCTGTAGTGTCTGATCTGTTCATTATATCGCCCACGCTCTGTTATTCACATCATCTACGGAGATACACGGCTCATAATCTCCCGGTATTGGCAAATAGTTGAGATACTCTCTGCCTACTTCTTCTGATGTCAGGTAATATGCAATTACCTGTTGTTTCAATTCGATGTATGCCAGACGGGCACTATCGGTACCTGCCTCAGGGTTCAGCTCCAGGTTTTGCAGAAGTTCAACACGTTCCATTTGTTCAAGTTGCCTGAAATTCTGTTCAGAAAGGTAGATTTCAAGTTCTACCCATTGATCTCTGAAATTGGTTTTAAAATCCATATCAAACACCAGGCCAAACATGGTGTCGATTGTGTGATGCACATTCACATCCGTAGCCGAGGGGCTGTCAGTCCGGGGCAGAATCGTATCGGAAAGAAGGGAAACCAATTCAAACTGATCGGTATCAAAAAAATGCAGATCAGATACTTCTTCTGCCGGTGCCGAGCAACCGGATAAAAAAACCGTGGCAAATGAAGTGGATACAGCACCGCCTGTTAACAAGGCAGTGTATTTAAGCATTTCGCGTCTGTTCATGGGCGCTTGACTAAACGTATAAAAATATTGGGAATTCCATAACCTTATTACCGTTTTTGCGGATACAACAATATGTATCCTCTCAGTTATCAGGTAAATCCAATTTAGAAAAATATCTCTAAACGTCAAGTACAGGAAAGTTTTTGAAGTTACAAATTGATGGACTTATCAGATTTTCTCCAAATTGATACTTTTTCTTCCTACCCTTTCATCCAACCCGTATCATTAAACAGCAAAAATTCTACCGGATTTTACTCCTGATATAACCGGTTTAATCTGTATCTTCTGCGTCCGACTTAAGTAGTATTCATCAACCAAATTTTTAGTTTTTTATGACCGATTCGCAGATGTTCAGCCATATCGCATCAACTCTTGAACTTTCCCCAAAACAGGTTCAGTCCGTTGCTGGTTTTATCGATGAGGGGGCTACCATCCCATTCCTGGCCCGTTACAGGCAGGAAGCCACTGGCAGACTGGATGAGGAACAGCTTCGCTCAGTGAGAGATCTGCTTGAATTTCACCGCACGCTGGAAGCCCGCAAAACCACCATTCTGAAGGCGATCAAAAAACAGGATAAACTGACTCCTGAATTGGAAGAGAAAATCAAGGCGTGCAAAGATTTGAAAACACTTGAGGACCTCTATCTCCCATACAAGAAAAAACGTAAAACCAAAGGCGACAAAGCCAAAGAGAAAGGCCTCGAACCGCTTGCCCAACTAATTTGGCAGCAGGAGACCGTAAACGGCAATCCGCTCGATTTTGCCCGCGAATATGTGGATGAAGAAAAAGGACTTCCCGATGCAGATACCGCCCTTATCACCTCGCTGGATATTGTGGCAGAGTGGATCAACGAGTCGGTGGAGGTACGTGATGCACTTCGCGCGATCATGCGAAAGCATGGAATCATTACATCAGAAAAAAATCCGGCTGTTAAGGAGCGAACCAATTTTGAAGATTACTACGATTTTCGAAATCGTGTGACATACATCAAGCCGCACCAGACACTGGCGCTGAACCGGGGCGAGAGAGAGAATGTACTTTTTGTAAACCTGGAGATGAATGAAAACCGCACCCTCGAAAACCTGGACGATGTTGTGATCACCAACGACCTCTCCATTTTTACACCTTACCTGCAGGATGCGGTTGAGGATGCCTACAAGCGTCTGCTGTTCCCCTCGCTGGAACGAGAGCTTCGCAACGAACTGACCGAAATAGCAGATGATCACGCCATCGAAACGTTTGCCACCAATCTGAAAAACCTGCTGATGCAGCCCCCGCTGAAGGACCAGGTGGTGATGGGCATCGACCCGGCCTTCCGAACAGGCTGTAAGGTGGCGGTTATCGATGAAACGGGCAACTACCTGGAAGGCTCTACTATCTACCCCACTCCTCCCCAGGAAAAAATTGAGGAGAGTGCTGAGGTGGTGAACCGGTATATCAATAAGCACAACGTAACGCTGATTGCCATCGGCAATGGCACCGGCAGCCGGGAGACAGAAAAATTTATCGCTGATGTAATCCGCGATCGAAAGGATAAAAAACCGGATGAGAACCTGAACTACCTGATCATTAGCGAGGCGGGGGCATCGGTCTATTCGGCCTCTTCTATTGCACGTGAGGAGTTTCCCGATCTGGATGCGGCCCAGCGCGGCAATATCTCAATCGCCCGGCGGGTTCAAGATCCTTTAGCCGAACTGGTGAAAATTGATCCAAAATCGATCGGAGTGGGACTTTATCAGCACGATCTCAATCAAACCGCCCTCTCCAAAAAACTGGATGATGTGGTGGAAAGCTGTGTGAACGATGTGGGCGTAAACCTGAATACGGCCAGCTCGGAACTGCTGACACACATCTCGGGACTGAGCCGGAATGTGGCACGTAACATCATCGAATACCGCGAGAAGAAAGGGAGGTTCAAAAGCCGGGATGAGATCAGGAAGATTTCAGGTGTTGGGGATTTCCGGTTTCAGCAGGCGGCCGGGTTTTTGCGAATCCCCGAAGCCGTTCATCCGCTGGATAACACTGCTATCCATCCCGAAAGCTATCAGGCCACCGAAAAGCTCTGCAACCTGTTCGGTATCAATGTAGAGAATCTCTTTAAAGAGCAGAAAAAAATTAAGGCGGCGTTCGACGACATCGACAAAGAAGAGGTAGCCGGTCAGATGGGAGTGGGAGTTCCCACGCTGGAGCTGATTATCGAGAACCTTCGCAAACCGGGCCGCGACCCGCGTGAATCCCTGCCCAAACCTCTGCTTCGTCAGGATGTACTAAAAATGGAAGATCTTTCTACCGGCATGAAGCTGGAAGGAACCGTGCGAAATGTAGTGGATTTTGGCGCTTTCGTGGATATCGGCGTTAAGCAGGACGGGCTGCTGCACATCTCCAATATGTCGAAAGAAAAACGCGTGGAAGACCCACACGATGTAGTGGCTGTTGGCGACATTATCAACGTGGAAATTACCAATATCGACCTTGAACGCGGACGCATCGGTCTGGCTTTGGTTTAATAATGGTTTAATCCTGTACATCTGCTGGGTAATGGAGCATAAGCGGGGTGCTTACACCATTCCTGCTGTTTGGAAAAATAATGGTGCCCCCTCCCAATGAAAATTCAAGCAATCCCAACCTTCAGGCAACGGCTGCAAATCAATTTTTTCACACACCAGCTTCTTCTATCACAGTCACGGTTTTTTCGAGACCGGTTTTGGCCACTTCTAGCAGGTCTTGTTCCCAGTATTGCGGGTTAAAAAGCTGGAGTGATACGAATTCATCGAAACCGGTTTTTTTCAGGTCTCTTAAAATATCGGCCAGCGGAAAAATGCCATCACCGGGATAGACGCGGTGCTCATCTTCGAGTTCTTCGCGGGGCGGATCGGAAGGAACGTCGTTAATTTGAAAAATTGCGATAAAACTCCCCCGGATGTGCTTCAGCCCGTTGAAACCGGAACCCCCTGCGTACATATGAAATGTATCCGGGATGATTTTCGCCTCGGGGTGATCGGCATTCAGCGCGATGGCACTCGCCTGCCCGATTCGCTGGTTGTGGGGCAAAAACTGCAGGAAGTTCAGGGCCGGTATCACATCATAGTCGTTAATGCCCATTTCGAGCAACTCATGAAATTTTTCTGCTGCAAAATTCAGGTCATATTCCTGCCAGGGACGGGCAGGTGTCAGTACAGTCTGAATGTACTTTGCACCCACTTCCGAAGCCTGTCTGAACCGGTGGCGATGATCTTCCTCCCGCTCCTCCCACTCTTCCTGTGTGGGTGGAATCGCATTCCAGAGCGCCACAACATTGGGCACTTTCATCCCGTAATCTTCAATTCTGCGATGAAGTTCCCGGATGTCACCGCCAGCCTCTTCGTAATCGTTCAGCTCTCCCTCCCACGGCTCAATTCCGTCGTAACCGGCCTCTCCAGCGATACGAATTTTCTCGGTAATCTCACCAGCCGGCCGAATGGTGGAAGTATCCAGCGAAACCGGCCAGGGGCTTCTCCCGTTTTGATATCGCGCGGATTCTTTTTTCACTAAAGTCGAAGCACCGGAGAAAACCATGCCTGCCGCTGCAGCTGAGCTGCCTGTTAAAAATTTTCTTCTGGAAATTGAGTTTTTGTTCATTTTACTGTTGGTAAGTGTTTTGTTAATCAAATAACGAGTAATATAAAGTGTTTCAACAATTCTTGTTATTATAAAACTCCCCCCGGTATGGTAAAAGTTGATGTTAGTACTATTTGAGTAAATCACTCATTTTTATTTTTGGATTCATTCAAGGATTAGCCACATAGCATTAGATTAATAGCTGATTAAAATTGATGTTTTTACGGGGAGAATACTACAATTAATTATTATACCTATCTTCTCGTAAACAAATCTATAAACGTCATGAAATTATCAAGAATATATCTGGATACGTTTGTAATTGGTGGATGTCATGATGAAGAGTTTGCTACTTGGTCAAATGGATTGATGAAGGATTTCAGATTAAAAAATTATTTGCCAGTGTTGTCACAATTAACATTCAATGAAATAAGTAAAGCTCCCGAACCGGTTCAGGAACACTAACAAATTTACTGGACTATGAGCCTGAAATTCTTGAAATCACCGAAGAAGCCTTACTCCTATAAGAGGAGTATTTAAACCGAAAAATTCTTACTCCAAAATTTTGCGATGATGCCTTACACATAGCTTTAGCCTCGTTAGCCAACGTGGATGTTTTGGTCAGCTGGAATTTTCGCAATATTGTACATTATGACAAGATTCGCCTATTCAATGCCGTTAACATTGAAAACGGGCTGAAATCCATTGATATTTACTCACCACGTGAGGTGACCAATTATGAAGAATAAAAAATTTGATACCGTCCAAACGATTCGGTCTATCCGGGATAAAAATTACGAAGAGACCAAAGATATGACTCGCCAGGAGTTATTGGAGTGGTATAAAAAAAGAGGAGAGGCTGCGAAAGATCATTTCAGGCGATCTTCTCAAGGCTTGAAAATAAGTTATTGATTTTACAATCTCGTCTGACCACACTCATAGAACAATGAACGATCGAATCAAAGAGTCCGATTGGAAAATATTCAAGGAGTTACAGCCACTTGCCTTGCAGAGATATTGCGAAGGAATAATGGAGGAAGTAGATCAGATAATAAGCGATACCAAGAGAGATTCTCATGAACGATATATTGAAATGTACAAAATAGTTCGAGATGGTGATAAAAAGCTGGCTCACATGTTCGATGGTTTCAGCCGCTCCAGGGCATTAGACCAATTAGTAATGTATTATGGTAACGACTTGTTGAGTGAAGAAGAAGTAGCTCAATTAAGTGAAGAAACCCAAGAAAAAATTCTTGCTATTCTAAAGCTCTGGGAAGAATTATAGAGCTCCTTTCTTTCACTCTTTTTTTAAAGATAAGATTGGGCATCGAGTGGTAAAATAACGGTTTGGCAAATAACCGGCGGGACAAGAAACTCTTCAATGCCCGAAATCCAGAACCCGTCCGGTTGAAACGCTTAAGTTTCCGGGGCTATAATCTCGACTTCCAGAAATCAGGACTTCTTTGCTGATGAAGAATTGCAAAAATGACAATGACCTCCTCTTCATCTACAAAATAGATGGGAAAAAAGGAAATCTGTTGGTTTGGGCTCGACGAACCCGGTCACTTTGCACAACCTGATGATGAAATGGATTGCGTTTAATTTTCGCAATTTTGGCATCAATACATCGAATAAATTCTTTACCTAATCCTGGCTCTTGATCTTCATACCATTGGTAGGCATCATCTAAACCTTCCTGTGCCTTTTCGGCCCCGAGGCTTCGGGGTTAATGATATTGGCACGGTGGCTTAGAGATATTTTTGACGGACTTTTTCCCAGCTAGACCCTGTTTCTTTATCTTGCTCAAGTGTTTTAAGCCGTTCTTCAATAATGGCTTTGTGATGCTCTGGTACTTCCACTTCCGATGGGTCGGATGCAATTGAATCCCACAAAGCTTCGACCAAAATCAATTTTTCGCTTTTATTCAGTTGTGAAAGTTCGTCAAGTAATGCCTTTTCCATCGTTATGGTGTTTATTAATTGTTATTTCCTAAGTTTATTAAAAACGTG
>SL_3KL_010_SEDDRAFT_10004400_pt1 | contig 12738 bp, 7 predicted proteins | sample SodLakKL_010_SED_2_FD_10381 | JGI IMG/M metagenome (IMG submission 10381)
CTGTTCGACCAGCGGCACCCCGTCCATGACGAACTCGCTCAGGCGAAGCTCGAGATTGGCCGGGGCGCCCTCCATCAGGGCGGCATCGGCGGCGAGCTCCACGCCGGCCACGCGGTAGTCGCCGTAGCGCAGCGCCGCACCGCTGCCCTCCGCGGCCAGATGCGGTGTTTCCGCCTCGCCGGTAAGTTGCGTCTCCAGTTGCAGGCTTCCCGCGAGCTCCGGCAGCAGCTGGCCCAGGTCCGGCGCGTCCAGGTTCAGCGTCAGGTCCACCGTGTCCGCCCAGACGCCGGCAGCCGCGAGCTGGTTGTCGCCCAGCATCAGCTCCAGGGTGTCGATCTCCAGATCCCGGTCTACCAGCTGCAGGCGGCCGTGCCCGTCGAGGGGCTGGCCCCGCAGCTCGCCGGACAGCCGCTGCAGCTCCACCGTGGCTTCCAGCGGCCCCTCCGCCGGGTGCCCTCCCTGGCTGGTCAGGGACAGGTCGATGCGCCCCGGCGCATCGGCGAGCAGCAGTGACGGGTCCAGGGCTTGCGCCTCCAGGGCCAGGTCCCAGTCGAGGCCGTCGTCCCAGCCGGCGTCGCCGGTCAGTTGCAGGCGCCCCTGCAGCGAGGCGCGCAGGCGCTCGATGCCGGCATCCAGGTCGCTGCCGAACAGCGCCGGGCTCAGGTCGTCGGCGTGAAGCTGCAGGTCCCACTCCAGGGCATCTCCGAGGTGTACCGGGCCGGACAGCTCGGCGGTGCCCGCCGCCGAATCCAGCGCCAGCCGTTCGATCTGCAGCGCCTCGCGGTCTCCGCGGGCGCGGGCGGCCAGCTGCATCTGCGGGTGGTCATCGAGCCGCAGGGCCGCATCCAGTCGCAGCCGCCACTCCTCCAGGCCGCCGCGGAAGTCCAGATCGCCGGCGGCGATGTGCAGGGTCTGCTCCGGCGACAGCCGGTAATCGAAGGCCTCCCAGGCCGTCTGGAGTTCGGCCTGTGGATCGTCGAACAGGGAGCGGGCCTCGAGCTGCGTCGTGACCACGGCGCCTGCCTCGAGCTCGTGCCGCAGGCGCAGGGTGTCGTGCAGCGCCCCGGTGATGCCCAGCTGGCCCCGCGCCGTGTCCACCTGCAGCCCGCTGGCGAGGTCCGCGGGCAGGGATGCCTGCCAGTCGCCCCGCAGCTCGACCGGCCAGCGGCCGGCGGCCTCCAGTTCGGCCTCCATGCGGGCCTCGACCTCCGGCATCTCGAGGGACAGCCGGGCGACCTCGAAACGGGATCCGCGCGCGGCCAGTCGCGCCTCCAGCCGCGTCACCTCCAGCAGCTCCGCGTCCTCGCGCAGCACGCGCAGATCGGCGATCTCGACCGCCTCCACACGGACCGCCAGCGGCAGGCGGACGCTGTCCGGCAGGGTGAACGGTGGCCGCTCGGGGTCGGGTTCGGCCGGCTCGGCGTCGGGGTCCACCGCGGGCAGTTCGATGCGGATCCCGCGGGTGGCGAGTCGCGGCAGGTGCAGTTCGCCGCCCGTCAGGGCACGGGCATCCACCGCCACATACCCTTCGTCCATGTCCACCACCGGTCCGTCCGGCAGGGCCAGATACAGGCCATGCAGCTCGAGGCCACGGAACAGCGTGCCTTCCACGCGTTCAACCGAGAAGGTCACCGGTGCCAGGCGCTCGGCCTGGGCGAACAGCCAGCGGGTGCCGGATTCGCTGGCCAGCAGGGCCACGGCGGTGCCAATAGTCAGTACCAGCAGCAGGGCCAGGGCGGCCAGCAGCCACAACAGCAGGCGCAGCGCCCGTTTCACGCCGCACTCCCGGGGCACCGACTGGTCGTGGCAGCCAACCGAGCCGTGTGGTTTGCTGGTTGTGGCATCAATGCGGTCCGCAGCTCTGGCATTGGTGGAGAGGGCCCTGTTCCCGGACGATCGGGGTTGTTCGGCGCGCACGCCCCTGGTCGTTCGGCATCACGCGGGCGCGGATGTTCACGCCGAATGTGATCCGTTGGACGGCAGTCGCGCGCCGACGGCATGGTCCCGCCTACCGCCGCCCCTGATAATGGGAGTAGCATGCTGGTCGTAGACCCATTTGTCCCTTTCACCCAACGAGGAGAATGCGATCATGGACGGAGCAACGCCCCGCCGCCGTTCCCGCGCCAGGGCCTGGACCCTGGTCGTCGCCCTGCTGTTCGCCCTGACCTCCGTCATGGCTGCCCCGACCACCGCGCTGGCCGGCATTGTCGGCACCGACGAGGTGGTGTCCAGCCAGCGTGCCGAGCTCGACCGCGAGCGCCTGATCAGCGAACTGGACCGCGACGAGGTCCGCAGCCAGCTCGAGCGCTACGGCGCGACCCGTCGGAGGCGCGCGAGCGCGTGGCCGCGATGACCAACGAAGAGCTCGGCCAGTTGGTGGGCGGGCTGGACGAGCAGCCGGCCGGTGCCGGAACCGTCACCCTGTTGCTGGTGATTGTTGTCCTGCTGCTGATCCTGCGCTGAGGGCCTGATGCCCGTATTCCTGCCGCGGATCCTGGCGGCGCTCGCGGTGATGGCCCTGGCCGGTTGTGCCGGGCCGTCGCTGCAGTACCCCGGCGTGATCGAGGATTCGGCCCGGGAGCCGTCCCGTGTCGAGCTGGTGGAGGTTCCGTTCCATCCCCAGGAGGCCTACCAGTGCGGTCCGGCGGCGCTGGCCACGGTGCTCGAGTTCAGCGCGGTGGAGGACGCCGATCCGGACACGCTGAAGGACCAGGTCTATCTCCCGGAGCGCCGCGGCAGCCTGCAGGCGGAGCTGCTCGGCGCCGCCCGCCGGGCCGGGCGCATCCCCTATAACCTGGAGCCGGAGCTGGGACACCTGCTCGCGGAGGTCCGCGCCGGGCATCCGGTGCTGGTACTGCAGAACCTCGCGCTGCCGGCGTTGCCGCGCTGGCACTATGCGGTGGTGATCGGATATGACCTCGAGGAGGAGCAGGTGTTCCTGCGCTCCGGCACCACCGAGCGCGAGGTGCTCTCGCTGCGCCGTTTCGAGCGTACCTGGCAGATGGCCGAATACTGGGCGGTGGTGGTGCCCGAACCGGGGCGGCTGCCGGCCACCGCCGACGAGCACCGTTATCTGGAGGCGGTGGCCGCACTGGAGAGCCAGCAGCGGTTCGCGGCGGCCGCCGACGGCTACCACGCCGCGGATGCGCGCTGGCCGGAGAATCCGGCCAGCCGGCTGGGGCTGGGCAACATCGCCTACCGCCAGGGCGCCCACGAGGAGGCCGCCGGACATTACCGGGCCGCGATCGCGCGGGCGCCGGACCTGGCCGCGGCGCACCACAACCTCGCGTGGGCGCTGGCGCGCCAGGGCAAGGCCGACGCGGCGCTGGCGGCCGCCGCCGAGGCGCAGCGCCTGGCCCCCGACCACCCGCGCTATGGCGAGGCCGTGCGCACCCTGGAAGCCGAACTGGACTGAGACCGGGCGCGCGCCTGCGCTCGTGGGGGCGCGCCTGCGCGCGGATGCGGCGGGTGCCGGAGCCTGGCGCTGTGGAGGTCGCGGCCAGGGCCGCTCCTGCAGGGGGTGTCCGCCCGCCACTACAAGGCGGAGCCTGGTGGGGGAGGGTTTCCCCGGGGAAGCGCTGAACAAGGCCATCCGGGCTTTCCCGGCGCGCGCGGCGCTGCATCGTCCTGCAAGGCCTTGCACTGGCAAAGGGGCTTGCAGCTTGCTTCGGAATCAACTGCCCCTGCGGTGGCCGATTCCGGCGGCACATCCCTGTGCCGCCGGGAAACGCGGATAAATCAGCGTTTCCCTAGAGGTCCGGGCCCATGGTGAAGTGGATGCGGAAGTTGTCGTCGGAGTCCGGCCCGTGGGCGATGTCCAGGCGCAGCGGCCCGACCGGCGAGCGCCAGCGTACCCCCACCCCGTAGCCGTAGACCGCGCGGTAGTCGTCGAAGCGGTCGAAGGCGTTGCCGCCGTCGACAAACGCGGCGGCGCTCCAGCGCCCGGCCAGCGGATAGTCGTATTCCACGCTCCCGACCAGCTTGTGGCGGCCGCCGGTGACTTCCCCGGTGTCGTCCCGCGGGCCGAGGCTCTGGAACTTGTAGCCGCGGATGCTGGCATCACCACCGGCGAAGAAGCGCAGGGAACCGGGCAGGTCGTCCACCGCGTCGACATCGGTCAGGCCGGCGTCGCCGCGCACCAGGACCCGCCCGCGGCCGAATCCGCGCACGACCTTGGCGCTGCCGATGACCTGGGCGAAGCTCGTGGTGGACAGTGCGACGTCGCTGGCGGCCTGCAGGGTGCCCTCCACCCGGTAGCCCCGGCGCGGCGTCATCGGGTCGTCGGCCTCGCGCCGGCTGACGGTGTACGAGGGGATCAGCAGGCGGCTGTGGCCGGAGTCGTCGCCGACGGTGTAGTCCTCGTATTCGTAGCGCAGGCCCTCGGTGGTCTGCCAGCCGTTGGCGTGCTGCAGCACGCGGCTGGCCCCGATACGGAAGCGTTCCGAAGTCTGGGTGTCGGTGTCCTCGGTGCGGTAGCTGGTAAACAGGTTCAGGCGCTCGCGCAGCGGGTCGTCCAGCGGGATCTCGTAGTTGAAGCCGATGCCGGAACGCACCGGCGAGGCCTCCAGCTCGGCGTGGTAGCGGTGGCCGTGTTCGGTCGCATAGCGGTGGTCGTAGCGCAGCCGCAGGCGCGGGCCGATGTCGGTGGAATAGCCGATGGCGCCCTCGTAGCCGTGGCGCTTGCGCGGTTCGAGTTCGACCAGCACCGGCACCAGGCCGTCCTCGGCTTCGTCGCGCAGGGGTCGCACCCGGGCCGCGGAGAAGTAGTTGCTGGCGTTCAGGTTGCTCTGCAGGGCTATGACCTGGGCCGAACTGTACGGGTCTCCCTCGTCGAAGGGGATCAGGCGCTGCACGAATTCCGGCGCCAGGATGTCCTGGTCGATGGTCACCGCGCCGAGGCGGTAGCGGTCGCCGCTGTCCATGTGCAGGCGGATGTGCGCGCGGCGGTCCTCGCGGTCGATCTCCAGGCGGCGGGTGTGCAGGTCGGCGTCGAAATAGCCGCGGTCGGCGGCGATCCGGGTCAGCCGGTTGCGCAGGGCCTCGTACTGGTCGTGGCGCAGTACGTCGCCGGGCTCGATTCCCGGTTGCAGCCGGACCGCCTCGAAGGCGAGATCCCGCGCGCCCTCGCCAGTGATCTGGATGTCCACCAGGCCGATGGTGGTCGGCGGCCCCGGCTCGAACTCGATGTGCAGCTCCCAGCAGGACTCGGTGGGTTCGAATGCCGTTTCCAGTACGGCGTCGTAGTAGCCGATTGCGCGCAGGGCGTCGCGGGCCAGCTCCTCGGTTTCGCGCAGCATGCGGCGCACGCGGAAATCGGGCAGTTCGCAGGGGTAGCGCGCCAGGTTCAGGCTGTTGCGGATGTTCTCGCGCTGGGCGGATGTGCCGCCTTCCAGGTGCAGGACCGGTTGCTCGCCGTTGTCCGCCCCGGTCGGGGCCACGGCGAACACGAGCAGCAGAAACAGCGTCGTGGCCCGGAGCCGTGGCATGCGGGGGTGGCGGGGCCGGGCGGGGGCGCGAAGCAGGACCATGACCCGATGATAGCCGCCGGGGCCGGGGGCGCGGGGGCTGCCGGCTAGGAGCCGGCCGGGCAGTCGACGCCGCTCCCGCGCGAGAAGACCACCAGGTGGGTGAAGTCCAGCCGCANGCGCACATGCTCGCCGATCACGAAGTTGTCGTGGGACGGGGCCAGGCACAGCACGCTGATGCCGTCGGGCATCTTCAGGGTGTAGAGGAAGTCCGCGCCGCGAAAGGCCTTGTCCAGTACCTCGGTGCGCACGGTGCCGGCCTCGTTGTCGATCGCGATGTCGTCCGGGCGCACCAGCACATCCACGGCCGTGCCCGGTGGCAGCTTTTCCGGGATCGAGCCGTGGATCTCGCCGAAGGCAGTGTCCACGTGTTCGTCCGGCAGGACCATGCCGGGGATCAGCGTGCCCTCGCCGACGAAGTTGGCGACAAAGCGGTCGGCCGGGCGGTGGTACAGGTTGTAGGCGGTGTCCCACTGGGCGATGCGCCCCTGGTGGATCACCGCGATGCGGTCGGCGAAGGCGAAGGCCTCGTGCTGGTCGTGGGTGACCAGGATCGCGGTGGTGTTCTCCGCGCGCAGGATGCGTCGTACCTCGCGTGCCAGCTCGCCGCGCAGTTCCACGTCCATGCTGGAAAAGGGCTCGTCCAGCAGCAGCAGCTTGGGGCGCGGGGCCAGTGCCCGGGCCAACGCGATACGCTGCTGCTGGCCGCCGGACAGGGCGTGCGGATAGGCCTCGCCATAGCCGGGGAGCCCGACCAGCCTGAGCAGGGTCTGGATGCGCTCCTCGCGTGTCCGGCGGCTCCAATGGGGGATGCCGAAGGCGATGTTCTCGCTCACGCTCAGGTGAGGGAACAGCGCGAAGTCCTGGAACACCATGCCCACGCCGCGCTTCTCCGGCGGGACGGTGTAGCGGGCATCGCTGACCGTCTCGCCACCCAGGCGGATGCTGCCGGACATCAGTGGCTCGAAGCCGGCGATCGCCCGCAGCAGAGTGGTCTTGCCGCAGCCGGATGGGCCCAGCAGGCAGCCGATCTGGCCCTCCGGCAGGTTCAGCGCGACCTGGTGCACCACCGCTTCGCCGTGGTAGCCGATGTCGATGTGGTCCAGTTGCAGCAAGGGGGTGTGGGGTGCCTGCATGGTCGTGTCGCGGGGTTCGGTCATCTCAGGTGGTGCCGGCGGGCATGGCGAGTGGCTTCCCGGGTTTCTCCGGTGTCTCGTCGTCCTGGCGGGCGCGTGCCTGCTGGCCCGGGCGCGAGCGTTCAATGGTCATCGACAGCAGGATAACGGGAAGCAGTCCGACCAGCACAATCGCCAGTGCGGAACCGGAAGATTCTGCCAGGCGTTCGTCACCAGCCAGTTCGAAGGCGCGCACCGCGAGGGTGTTGAAGTCGAACGGGCGCAGGATCAGGGTCGCCGGCAGCTCCTTGAGCACGTCGACGAATACCAGCAGCAGGGCGGTCAGCAGCGTGCCGCGCATGATCGGCAGGTGCACCCGGGTCAGGGTCTGCAGCGGGCGCATCCCCAGCGAGCGCGCGGCATCATCCATGCTGGGCTGGATCTTGCCCAGCCCGGCCTCCACCGTCTGCAGCGAAACCGCAAGAAAGCGCACGGCATAGGCGAACAGCAGGGCGAACACCGTCCCGGACAGCAGCAGGCCGGTGCCGAGGCCGAAGGTCTCGCGCATGAAGCTGTCCACGGCGTTGTCGAATGCGGCGAACGGGATCATCACGCCGATGGCGATCACGGTGCCGGGGATGGCGTAGCCCATGCCGGCCACCCGCACCGCGAGGTTGGTGAAGGTTCCGCCCTGCATGCGCTTGGCGTAGGCGAGCACCAGTGCCAGCCCCACCGCGATCACGGAGGCGGTGGCGGCCAGCCAGAAGGTGTTGAATACCAGGCGGCCGAAGGCCGGGTCCATCCAGTGATCGGTGGTCTGCGCGGCCCAGATCGCAAGCTGGAGGGCCGGCAGCAGAAAGCCCAGCACGACCGGCAGCAGGCAGGCGGTGAATGCGGAGGCGGCCTTCCAGCCGCGCAGCTGGTAGCGCGGCAGTGCGGAATAGCGGCGGCTGGTGTGGTGGAAGCGCGCCTGGGCGCGCGACCAGCGTTCGAGCAGGATCAGCACGAACACGAAGCTCAGCAGCACCGCGGACAGCTGGGCGGCCGCCGCGGGGTCGCCCAGGCCGTACCAGGTACGGAAGATCCCGGTGGTGAAGGTGCTGATGCCGAAGTAGGCCACCGTGCCGTAATCGGCCAGCGTCTCCATCAGCGCCAGCGTCAGCCCGGCAATGATGGCCGGGCGGGCCAGCGGCAGGGCCACGCGGCGAAAGCCCCCGAACGGCCCCTGTCCCAGGGTGCGCGAGACCTCGAGCACGCAGACCGACTGCTCGAGGAAGGCGGCGCGGCTGAGCAGGTAGACGTAGGGATACAGGACCAGCATCAGCATGACCATGGCCCCGCCCAGGGAGCGGATCTCGGGGAACCAGTACTCGCCGTAGCCAAGGCCCGTGAGGTCGCGGATCAGGGCCTGCACCGGGCCGGAGAAGTCCAGCATGCCGGTGTAGGTGTAGGCGATGATGTAGGCAGGCATGGCCAGCGGCAGCATCAGCGCCCACTGGAAGATGCGCCGCCCGGGGAAATCGCACATCGACACCAGCCATGCGACCGTCACCCCGATCAGCAGCACCCCGATGCCTACCCCCACCAGCAGCGCCAGCGTGTTGGTGACGTAGTCGCCGAGGACGGTCTGCCGCAGATGGGCCCAGACTTCCCCGGCCGGCACGAAGATGTGGCCGAAGATCACCAGTACCGGCAGTGCCAGGACCAATGCGACGGTGATTGCCACGCTCGTCCAGGCGCTGAACGGGAAGCGCGTGCCGCCGCGGATAGCGGCCCCTGCGGAGGGTGCCGGGCTGGAAGGCTGCGAGGTCATTGGCTGCGAATAATAAAGGTTCTTATTGCCAATACCAGCATGACCCCAGCAACCTGTCGGATTTCGGCGCTCGGTGCGAGCCTGGCGGGAGGGAGAGACCGGTTTTCGGTCTCTCGCGGCACATGGCGGGAACCATGTAAGGAGAGGAAGCGGAACAAGGGAAGCGCGGATTTATCAGCGTTTCCTGGCGGCACAGGGATGTGCCGCCGGAATCGGCCAGCGCAGGGGCAGTTGATTCCGAAGCAAGCTGCAAATCCCTTTGTCAGTGGAAAGTCAGGCAAAACGGTGCAGCGTCGCGTGCGCCGAGACAGCCAGGGTGGCTTTGTTCAGTGCTTCCAAAAGGGTCTTTCTCCTGTATGCGCGACAGATCGGCCCATAGCCGATCGGGTGCCGGCGCAGCCGGTCTGTGCGGGAAGTGCCGGTTGCCCCGGAGGCGCGTTGCCGCGATACCGGGGCCGGGTCGGGCCGGGAGGCGATCAGCGCCAACGCACGCGGTCCATCAGGCGTACCGCCTCGCTGTTGTTGTCGCCGAGGATGTACAGATCGACGTCGTCGGACTTGAACTCGCCGAAGCCCTGCAGGATGTCGCTGGCGGGCACGTCGTCGCGGATCGGGTATTCCTGGTTGGCCTCGGCGTACCACTGTTGGGCCTCCTGCGCGGTCAGGAATTCGATCAGGCGGATGGCGTTGTCGCGGTTGGGGGCGTGCGCAGTGACTCCGGCGCCACTGATGTTCACGTGGGTGCCGCGATCATCCTGGTTCGGCCAGAACACGCCGATCTGTTCGGCAACCTCGCGATCGCGACCTTCTCCGGCCAGCATCAGGCCGAGGTAGTAGGTGTTGGCGATCGCGACATCGCAGACGCCGTCGGCGGCGGCGCGGATCTGGTCGCGGTCACCGCCCTGTGGGCGGCGTGCCATGTTGTTCACGATGCCCGCGGCCCAGGCCTCGGCGGCCTCGACGCCCTCGGTGGCGATCATGGCCGCGACCAGCGACTGGTTGTACACGTTGTCCGAGGAGCGGATGCAGATGCGGCCCTCCCACTGCTCGCCGGTCAGCGCCTCGTAGGTCGACAGCTCCTCCGGATCGACCCGGTCGCGGTGATACAGGATCGGGCGCGCGCGCAGGGACAGGCCATACCACTCGCCGTCCGGATCGCGATAGCGCGCCGGGATGTTCTCGCCCAGGATTTCCGATTCGACCGCCTGCAGCACGCCGGCCTGCTGGGCCTGGTGCAGGCGGCCGGCGTCCGTGGTGATCAGCACATCGGCCGGCGAATTGCGGCCCTCGTGGCGCAGCCGCTGCAGCAGGCTGTCGGCGCCGCCGGTGACCATGTTGACCTGGATGCCCGTCTCCTCGGTGAACTGTTCGAGCAGGGGCTGGATCAGCGGTTCCTGGCGTGCCGAGTACAGGTTCACCTCGTCCTCGGCGGGGCTGCACCCGGTCATGGGGATACTGACCGCGATCGCGGCGGCGCCAGCGGCAAGCCAGGAGAAAAACCGGAATTTCATGGTGGCGGGACCTCGGCAGAGTGTAGACGAGAACGATTGTTATTAGTGTTCCTCTCAAAAGTCAACATCCTGCAACCGGATTGCCACGCGCCGGCAGCCTGCTACGCTGGCGCCATGGACAAGCCGCTCCCCGTCAGACCCGAACCCCTGCCGCCCGCCCTGCAGCGCGAGGTGGAAGAGCTGCTCGCCGAACTGGCCGACAAGGCCGGGTGGGTGGGCGCGCTGGACTCGTGCGTTCCGCCGGCATTGGCGTTCAGTCACTACGTCGCGCAGACCGTGCGCCGCCAGCCCGAGTATCTCGAGGGTCTGGTGGACGCCGACGGGCGAGTGTCTCCCTGCAGCGACGACGACTTCGCTGCCGCGCTGGCGGCGCGCATGGACGGCGTGGCCGACGAGGCCGACCTGCATCGGGCCCTGCGCGAGGTGCGGCATCGCGAACTGATCCGCATTGCCTGGCGCGACCTGGACGGTTCCGCCGCGCTCGACGAGGTGATGCACGACCTCAGCCGCCTCGCCGAGTCGCTGATCGATGCCGCGCTCGCCTGGCTGGATGCCCGCTTGCGGGAGCGCCATGGCCGGCCGCGCGGGCCGGAGGGCGAGCCGCAGTCGCTGGTGGTGCTCGGCCTCGGCAAGCTCGGTGGCGGCGAGCTGAACTTTTCCTCCGACATCGACCTGATCTTCGCCTACCCCGAGGCCGGCGAGACCGACGGCAGGCGGCCGCTGGACAACCAGAGCTACTTCCAGCGTCTCGGGCGGCAGCTGATCGCGGCGCTGTCCGAGGTGACCGCGGACGGCTTCTGCTACCGGGTGGACATGCGCCTGCGTCCGTTCGGCGACCCCGGCCCGCTGGTGATGCACTTCGACGCGATGGAGGGCTATTACGAGGCCCACGGCCGCGAATGGGAGCGCTACGCCCTGATCAAGGCGCGGCCGCTGGCCGGCGATGCCGAGGCCGGGGCCGCGCTGATGCGCCGGCTGCGGCCGTTCATCTACCGCCGCTATCTCGACTACGGCACGCTGGCCAATCTGCGCGGGCTCAAGGAGAGGATCAACGAGGAGTCAGCCCGCCGCGGCCGCTTCGAGGACGTGAAGCACGGCGAGGGCGGCATCCGCGAGATCGAGTTCATCGCCCAGTCGTTCCAGCTGATCCGCGGCGGCCGCGACCAGGCGCTGCAGCGGCGCGATCTGCTCGGCGTGCTGGGGGTGCTGAAGGAGCGCGAACTGCTGCCCGATTATGCGGTGGACCAGTTGGAGCACAGCTACCGTTTCCTGCGCCGGGTGGAGAACCGCCTGCAGATGCTGAACGACCAGCAGACTCACCGCCTGCCGCAGACCGGTGACGACCGGGCGCGGCTCGCGCTGGCCATGGGATTTGCCGACGAGGCCGCCTTCGAGGCCGCGCTGGTGCGCGAGCAGCGTCGGGTGCACGCCCAGTTCGAGCAGGCCTTCTTTGCCCCGCAGCGGGCCGACGACGAGGCGATGGAGGCCTCCGCGGAGACCGACCGCGAACGCCAGCTCAATCGCCTGTGGCAGGGCACGCTGGCGGACGACGATGCGCGCGCCGTGCTTGCCGAGGTCGGCTTCGCCGATCCTGGTGCGGCGCTGCATGGCATCGTCGACCTGCGCGAGAGCCCCGGCGTGCGCGCGATGAGCGTGACCGGGCGCCAGCGTCTGGACCGCCTGATGCCGCTGCTGATCGGCGCCATCGCCGAGCGGGACGAGCCCGACCCGGTGCTGCCGCGCGCACTGCAGATGCTGCGCACCATCGCGCGGCGCTCGGTATACCTGTCGCTGCTGGTGGAGAACCCGCTGGCGCTGTCGCAGCTGGTGCGGCTGGTCGCCGCCAGCCCGTGGATCGGGGAACAGATCACCCGCTTCCCGGTGCTGCTGGACGAGCTGCTCGACCCGCGCGTGCTGTACGACCCGCCCGACCGCGACGGCCTGCGCGAGGAGCTGGACGCCGAGCTGGCCCAGTTCCCCGGCCAGGACCACGAACAGATGCTCGACCGGCTGCGCCAGTTCAAGCAGGTGCAGACCCTGCGCGTGGCGGCCGCCGACATCATGGGTTTTCTGCCGATCATGAAGGTGTCCGACCACCTGACCTGGCTGGCCGAGGTGCTGCTCGAGCGGGTGCTGCAGTTGGCCCGCGACACGCTGGTCGTCCGTCATGGCGAGCCGCAGTGTGGGCCCGAGGGGGCGCGGCGCCCGGCGCGTTTCGCGGTGGTCGGCTACGGCAAGCTGGGCGGTTTCGAGCTGGGCTACGCCTCCGATCTCGACGTGGTGTTCCTGCACGACAGCGAGGGCGAGAACGCGCGCACCGCCGGCCCGAAGGTGGTCGACAACAGCGAGTTCTTCGCCCGCGTCGCCCAGCGCGTGGTGCACATGCTGGGAGCCTTCACCGCCGCCGGACGCCTCTACGAGGTCGACACCCGTCTGCGCCCCAGCGGCGCGGCCGGACTGCTGGTGAGCGGGCTGCAGGCCTTCGCCCGCTACCAGGACGAATCCGCCTGGACCTGGGAGCACCAGGCCCTGGTGCGCGCGCGTTTCGTCGCCGGCGACCCGGAACTGGGCGAGCGCTTCGCCGATCTGCGCCGGAAGGTCCTGACCCGCGAGCGTGACCGCCAGGCGCTGCGCGACGAGGTGGTGGAGATGCGCCAGCGCATGCTCGCCGAGCATGCCTCCAGGGCCGGGCGCGGCTTCAATCTCAAGCGCGACCGCGGCGGTATCACTGACATCGAATTCATGGTTCAATACTGGGTTCTGGTATCCGCGCA
>SL_3KL_010_SEDDRAFT_10004401_pt1 | contig 12737 bp, 6 predicted proteins | sample SodLakKL_010_SED_2_FD_10381 | JGI IMG/M metagenome (IMG submission 10381)
TTTAGATGCCAAATTCTGGCGGATGGCCAGAATTTCACGGCGGCCAAAGTCGCTCATCCTGACCGGCTCCGATACCTCCTCCCCAATTTCAAAATCGGGCTCAATCTTGATGGCATCGGAATATGCGATCTGAGTGTTCTCATCCTCAACCTCCCCGTCTTCAACAATCACACGGTTATGCCATACTTCCAGGTCACCCTTGTCGATATTGACAATAATATCAAAGTTCTCCGAAGACCCATACTTCTTTTCCAGCATGCTGCCAAACACATCTTCAAGAATCAGCATCATGGTAGAACGGTCAATGTTTTTGAATTCCTTGAATTCCGAAAACGATTCAACCAGGTTAATAGTTTCCATCTTATGCAATCAATTAATTATCACGTTTAAACGATACCTGCACCCTGGCCTCTTTGATCTCCTCAAAGGGGATGAACACCACGGCCCCGGTGTCGGCATCCGGTTCTTTTTTCTTTTTCTTTCCCTTGGCGGTTTTATCCTTTTCAAGAGCTATGCCCTCATCAGTCACCTGCGTCAGCCTGCCTTTGGTGATTTTTGCATCATGGTCGGTTACCGCCAGCCGGCGTCCGATATTGTTGCGGTATTGCCGGGTAAGCTGCAACGGCTGACCCACACCAACCGAAGACACCTGCAATTCAAAATCTTCCGTGTCACGGTCCAATTGTGCTTCGATATGCCGGCTCAGCTGCGTACAATCATCTATGGTCACTCCGTCGTCTCCATCTACAAACACCATGATTTTATTCTGCGGGGTGACCTTCACCGCCACAAGAAACTGACCGCTGTCCTGCAAAAATGCATGCACAATGTCTGATATGGCCTTTTCACTGATCATCAATGTATTCCAATAAAGAAGGGGACTGTTCTGCCCCCTTTCACTCCCGGCAATAATCAAATTTCACTGCAAAGATAACAAATTTATTTTACAGAGAAAAAAAAGCTGTTTTTTAGCACTTTATGCCTGCATGATCAGTAAGCGGTTAAAACTCCCGGATCCAGGCGTCATAATAGGTTTCAAAAATCCCATACGCCAGGTCTGCCAGCTCGTCCTGGTCGTAAATGTCTGCCACCTGCGAAATACGTTGCATCATGGCCAGGCTTTCCTGCTTTTTGTTGCCAATACGGGCAGCCCTGGCCCCGGTAAAGCGGAAATAATAGCCAAGATTTTCTTCGTGTATCTCTATCATACGCCTGGCAATCTCATTTCCTTTGTCTGTGGCACCTGCTTCGTAATAATGCTCGGCCATTAATAGATTAAAATAGTTGAATGGCACATTGTACTCGGGCATGATCTCCATGGCCCTGTCCAATACGGCTATGGCTGAATCCGGCTTGTTTTCATCGAGCAATGCAGCGGCCAGCCGCTGGAAAATATTCCGGAAACTCACCGTAAGCCGCCGATGGTCTTCATCAAGGTAGACCGAAGGATCGTCCATGTTGCCCCACTTGAACCTGTTCATCAGGTTATCGTAAAGGATCCTGGTATTGATCCTTCCGGGTTCGTTCGGATCGTGTGGCGTGCGTATTGGGACCAGACGGTAAGCCATGCCCTCCAGTTGAAAATACGCTTCGAGCCCCAGATAGGATTCACTGCCTGTAGTAATGGCAAAGTATACCGGTCGTTCCCAGTTGTTTTCCGCTAAAAAATCAAGGGCCATCACATGGTTCTTGTTCAGGCCCCGTCCAGGCATTTCCCATTCCACCGCATCCACAATAAGATGGGCATCTTCGGGGGCTACGGTACCGTTTTGAACCACCCTGGCCGAATCGACCGGCAAACGGAAATTATTGGTGGGGAAATAATCTTCCATGCCGCGATCGGTGGGCAGACGTGTACCAGCCGCATCATTGCCGACAAATTCCATGACACGCCGCAGGTTCTGATGGCCTTCCAGGCGAGGATAAAAATATACATAATCGCGTGTACCGTCGCGATATTGCGACCGCTCAAAACTGAAGGGGACCGGATCGGCATCGTAGGTGGCACGCCGCAGCATGTTGTCGATGTACCAATCGGTATTGAGCAAACTCATGTTCACCACCTTGATGTCTGTACGGATCCCTTCTACCTCCTGGGCATACCAAAGGGGGAAGGTGTCATTGTCGCCATTGGTAAATATAATGGCGTTGGGTGCACAGGATTCCAGGTAGTTGATGGCCACATCCCTGGCGCCGTAACGTCCCGACCGGTCATGATCGCTCCAGTTTTCCCTGGCCATGTTTACCGGCACCAGCAACAGGGCAATTACTGTGGCCAGTATGGCAGCCATCTTGCCATGTCTGCCCTGAATATGGTCATGCTTCCCATGCAGTTTTTTAAACAAGGACTCGATCAGGGCCAAGGTGCCCAGGCCCACCCAAATGGAAAAAGCGTAGAATGATCCGATGTAGGAATAATCCCGTTCCCTGGGTTGAAAAGGGGTTTGGTTCAGGTAGATGATAATGGCCAGGCCGGTCATAAAAAACAGCAAGCCAACCACCAGGGCGTCATGGGGCCGTTTTTTCAGTTGATATAAAAAGCCCAACACGCCCAACAGGAAAGGGAGCATATAATAACGGTTGTAAGCCGGATTGGAGGTCATGCTTTCAGGCAGGTCGCGTTGCGGACCCAGGCGCAAATTGTCAACAAAAGGGATGCCGGTAAGCCAGTTCCCCTCCAACAGGCTGCCATGGCCCTGTATATCATTCTGCCTTCCGCTGAAATTCCACATCATGTAACGGATATACATATGCCCTACCTGGTAGGAAAGGAAAAAGCGAATGTTCTCGACAAAGGTCGGCTTGTTGATGGTTTCCGTTGTTCCGTCATGGCGTGTAATCCTGACAGGCCGTCCCCTCACGTTGCCCCAGTCTTCATACCCCATGGCATGCTGGTCGCGCCAACTGTACATCCTGGGAAAGATTGTCATAAATTGCGGATCGTAGACCGGTTCGAGTCCCCGGCGGGGATTGATGATCTCGTATCGCCCCGTTTCACGGTTCTTGCCCCATACGGGATTTCCGTCTTCCATGTCAATGACCGGTGCATTGTAATAGGGACCGTGCAACAACGGCCAGGCGCCATATTGTTCCCTGCCCAGATAAGCTTTCATGGCCAGGGCATCCTTCGGCGCGTTCTCGTTGATGGGTACCTGTGCATTGGACCGGATCACCAGCATAAAAAAGGAGGAATACCCGATCACAATAAAGGTGAATGCCAGCAAAATGGTGTTCCATACAACCTTTTTCCGTTTCTGCGTAATATACAAACCATATACAATGCCGGCAATCAACACTGCAAAGAAGATAAGTGTGCCACTGTGAAAGGGCAACCCGATCGCATTCACAAAAAAGCGTTCAAACTGCCAGTCGAGGTTCAGGATACCAGGTATCAGGATGGACTGAATGAAATAAAGAAGCGCTACAGCCACCAGACCGGTAAACAGGATGCCTTTGGTGGTGGGCTGGTATTTCTTGAAATAATATACAAAAACGATGGCCGGGATGGCCAACAGATTAAGAAGATGCACACCGATCGACAGGCCAATGACATAAAATATAAGCACCAGCCATTTGTGCGCATCCGGCTCATGGGCGCGGGCCTCCCACTGCAGTATTGCCCAGAAAACAAATGCCGTGAGAAAGGCGGACGTAACATACACCTCTGCTTCAACCGCGGTAAACCAGAAAGAATCGCTGAAGGCAAGGGTCAGGGCACCCACCAGGCCACTGCCAAAAACAGCAAACGCCTGTGCACGGGTCATTTCGCTGCCGGTTGCAATCAGTTTCCGCGCCAGGATGTTGATGGTCCAAAACAGGAACATCACCGCCAGGCCACCGGCTACCGCCGACATGGTGTTGATCCAGAATGCCACACGCGATACCTCTCCGAAGGCAAACAAAGAGAAAAACCTGGCCAGCATCTGGAATAGCGGTGCTCCCGGGGGGTGGCCTATCTGAAGCTTATAGGAAACGGCAATCCGTTCACCGGCATCCCAGAAACTCACCGTAGGCTCAATGGTGATCAGGTAGATCAGAGCAGCAAAAACAAAAAGCCCCCAACCGATGTAATTGTTTATTTTCCGGTACAGAATATCATTCATGGTCATTATAATTATTTTGGTACTGAGCTGCTTAAACTGGGATGAACACATCAAATGGCAGCATGCGAAATTAAGAAAAAAAAGCCTTATCCTGGCCTGTTTTTAACATCTATTGTAATAATGGCCTTGCCGTTAAAATATTTTTTTCTAATTTTGCCGACCCAAGCGGATTGACCGATGGTGTAACGGTAGCACTACAGTTTTTGGAGCTGTCTGTCCAGGTTCGAATCCTGGTCGGTCAACCATACAAAATCGCAAACCCCTGTATTGAAATGTGATACAGGGGTCTTTTTTTATGGGGGCAATCACGGGAGGCTTTTTTTCAAAGAAACCCCGGCAATACGCCTGTGGTTCCAAAGCCATTGTGGCATAATCCGTCAATGATCTTCAGCTTGCTTCCCTTCCGGATTGACCGGCAGCGAAAAAGTAAAAACACTCCCCTTGCCAGGTTCGCTCTCGACCCAGATCTTTCCACCGTGTTTTTCAACAAATTCCCTGCATAAAACCAGGCCAAGCCCTGTCCCTTTTTCGTTTTGTGTTCCTTCTTTAGACCGCTTTGTGTTTTCGTCGAAGAGCCGGGGTAGGTCTTCTTTGCTGATCCCAATGCCTTTGTCCGCGACAGAAATATGGATTTCACCCCCTTTTTCTTCACCGGAAATCGTAACCTGGCCGCCTGGATTCGAAAATTTAATGGCATTCCCCAGCAGGTTGCGGAGTATGGTTTTCAGCATGTCTTCGTCTGCCCTTACCATCAATGCATCCGGAACCTGTTGAATTATTCTGACATCTTTTATGGCCGCCATCTCTTCCGCTTGTTCCGCCACACCGTGCACGGTATCTTTCATCGACAAATCCCGGGGGGCACAAAGAATCTTACCCCGCTGCAGCCTGGCCCAGTCCAGTAAATTATCGAGCAACAGCATGGTTTGGGATGCCGATGTGTTGATGTGGGTTGCGTATTTCTGCACATCTGCTGCAACCGGATTGTCCACCTTGCGCATTAGCAAGCCACTGAAGCCCAAAATGCTGTTAAAAGGGTTTTTCAGGTCGTGGGCAATGATGGAAAACAAACGGTCTTTATCTGCATTGGCAGCCAATAGATCCTTGTTTTGCTTTGAAATGACCAGATTCATATGGCTAAGCTGGTCAAACAAGTGTCTGGTTTGGCGGTTTTTGCGCATGAGAATGACCATAAAAAGGGCAAATCCGACCGTAAGCAACACGATCGATACGGCCAGAACCTGCAGCCGATAACTCCCTTTGCCTATTTCATACTCCCTCTCCATGATCTGTAACTCAAATTGCCTGGATTGTGCCAACAATCTCAGGCGGTCATTTTGAAACTGATTCAGCAGGTGCACGTTCTCCCTAAAATATTTAAAGGCCAGTTCAAAGTCTTTCAACCGGTGGGCATTTAAGTACAGCACCTCGCCTGCCATGAATATGTAAATACGAATGTTTGCTTCTGTGGCCAGCATCACCGCTTCTTCCGCAATTTCCATGGCCAGCCGGGGATTGCTGATGGGGGGTTCGCCCACGATCCTGGCCTTGTTGACCAACACCAGCGGCATGTCCCGGGTAATACCTGATTGCCTCATCATGTCCAGGGTTTCATCAATCAATACAAGGGCTTGTTCGTAATCATGCGCCCTGTTCAAAACAGCTGCCCGAATGATGTTGTTGGAAATTACAAGGTCGGTTCTGTCCGTTTGACGCGCCAACAACAGCGCACGGTCGAGGTATTGCGTCACCAACTGATACATTGCCACCAGTTCAGGATGTTGCCGCATGCCGCGCAAGAATACACCCGGTTCTTTGTTGAGGTACTCTTCCAAAAGAAACCGGTCGGCAAGCATAAAAAATTGTTCAAAACCAGTGGCCGCCAACCGGTCAAGGGTTGCGGCCATCTCCACGGTGTCACTAGTAGTATCAAAATATGAAAGGGTCTCACGGAGCATATCCATGGCCATATCATGGTTTTGGGAAGCCCGGTAGAGGTCCCCCAGTTCGCGCCGGACGATGTATTTCTTTTTTGTTTGTTTTAATTCAGAAAACAATGCAAGGGCCTGGTTCAAACGTTGGTCCGCCATCAGGTGGTCGCCAAAATTTCTCCATGCCACGCCGCATTTGTGTCGTGCACGGGCCATTTGTTCCGGCAAATTCAGGCTGTCAGCAAGAAAAACAGCCTGTTCACCATATTCCACGGCCTGCATGGCGTTTGTTTCGCTTTCCGCCCGTGCAATCAGCCATTGAACTTTCTGGAACTGGTTTGTGATGGCAGCGGGTTCTCCTTTCAATTGGCCCGGGGTATCGTTGAGAAGTGCCGGCTTTCCGGTCAATAAAAAGAGCACCAGAATCAAAACGAATGATTTGATGGTTGTATGAATGCCTGTTTGGTTAATGTGGTTCAAGCCATGTGGTTTTATGTGTTCAAATATACATTAATTTTATTCAAATGAACATGTTCATCTGACAAAATAAGAAAGATAATTGAACCTGTCCGGTCAATGGCATATCCAGGATGTGCGCATAAATCAATGGTTTAGCAGGAGCCTGTTGATGAGCGGGCTTGCGTTTCGCCCTTACTCCCTGACGCACCGAACGCTATAGCCGTGCGATTTATGATATTGGTAGCCGGCAACAAATTCCAGATAGTTATACATGCTGCGGCGCCGGGCCATTGTTCCCGATATTTCTGTGGAAGTCCACCAGTAGCCGCCAATGCCAAGATCGGTAAAATAACCACCACTGTGTTTGTGGCCTCCGGGGAAGGCAGCAAATCCAAATTCATCGGTTCCATAAAAATAATCGTGGGATTCCCACCGGGGATGTGTGGTGGTGTTACAGTCACCACCCAGAGGTGAATGTATCTGGCGACAGGATTTCAGGGTAGCCGCCGCGGTAAATAAAGTGAGTTCCGGATAGCCCCAGGCCAGGTAATTGGGAAGTTGTCCCCAGTCGTTGTTGTCGGGCAAGCGCCATCCGGGCGGACAGGCCTGCAGGGCGGCGGGCCAGTTATACAAGGCCCCGTATGCCTCAAAAAGCTCAGAGGCCGCGGCATCATTTACATTTTCCCCAAAATAATCGTATACATAGTACCGTGGCAAGTGGATCGATTCATCAATGGGCTTGTGTACCTGCGGCAGATAAGACATGTTTTCCTTCAACCAGCATTGATCACCAATCTGAACGGTATTGTAGGTGGTTCCATCGCGCGGGTCGGTAAAAGTCTCCATGCCGGGACACGGGCGGCCGGTATCTCTTTCGGTATGCAATACAAGGGTGTCGCCATAGGCTTCCCCATGAGCATTTCTTGCATAGGCCCGGACGATGGCAGGTGACTGGGGCATCAGGCCAAACAACTGACTGGAGAAAGGACCAGGACCCACTCCGTCATTGGAGCTCAGGTCGAACATCAGCAAGGGTATGGTGTCCTGGCTCCACACCATGCCACGTGCCAGCACAGACGAAGTGCCTTCATAGATCACTTCACCGCCTCCAAATGCGATGGAAGCGTACACATCTGAAATTTCGCCTGTCTTTACAATGGGGTATAGATAATGGATCTGTGTGTTCAGCTGCTGGTCAGAACCTGACATGTATACTTCCTCATCCCGGTTTTGATAATCGATGGCTTGAAAACGGATGGTCATGTTTCCCCTGGGTACTGCGTCAAGCTCATAGTCGCCGGCGGGGTTGGTGGTGGTCTTTAACTCACTTTCTGTCCCGTCGGGGTTCATCAACAAAACCGTGGCATTTGCTGCAGGCTCGCCAAAGGGTACCGTTTCAACATAGCCATGCACCTTATGCGTGTATTGTGTGGAGGTCATCCCCACATTGTATTCGTTGGCCCCAAGGTGGAGAAAGATATTGTACAAAAAGGTAATATAACCTTCTCTCGAAGCCCGTATCGGCTTCACACCTGAGCCAATGTTCTCAAAAATGAAATATCCGTCGCTGCCGGTGATCATTGATTGTCCGCCAATCTCCACCTTGACACCCTCAATGGGAATTGTTGTTTTGGCATAATAGACAAATCCTTCAAGCCGCACCATTTCCGGATGCATGACTGTGGTGAATGACATTTCTTCTCCGTAGGCAGTGCCTGCCACGTTGGTGGCGTAGGCCCTGCAATAATAGGTTGTTTCCGGGTCAAGGTTTGTAATATCGCTGGTAAAAACCCCTACGCCCTCTCCCTCATCGGTCATACCTGTATGCTGATCGATGGTGGGGTTGGTATCTGTGTGCCAAACCACCCCCCGTTGGAAGACATTGCCTCCGCCATCATATACGACATTGCCTCCGCTTATGGCGCCATCATGACCAATTTCGCTTACCTCAAATGTCTCTATATCGGGCAGTCCGGCTTCTTCTGGCTCCTTGTCACATGCCAAAAAAAGAAGTAAAACAACAAATATTATGGTCGTCAAAGCAATAAAAGGGTATAACCTGGTCATCATAGCCGTTTAAAATGAATGTTGTTGAACAAAAATACGTTAATCATTATTCATGCCAAACATAACAAAATTTACTCAGTCAGTAATTTAAAGCTAAAATTCTTTCTATACCCCACTGAATATTACCGTTCATTAACGTACAGAGGTGTGCGCTAATGGACGTTTAGAATAAATGTTTGGGTCCGTGAATCACTTCATTAAAAAAAGTATTCTACACAAACGGATACAGATTGTAAAATAACCCCGGCGAGGGTTTATGATTGATAATAATTCGTAATTTTGACAACGAATCCCTGAATCCAAACACATAAAAAAACACACAAACAAATGAAAAAGTACTTTTTTTTAATGATCCTACCTGCGTTTTTTATGGCGTCATGTGCGCCGGCTGAAAGAGACAATCCCTTCTTCAGCGATTATGACACCCCATTCGGCGTTCCCCCTTTCGATAACATTGAGAACGCCCATTTTGAACCGGCCATATTGGAGGGCATCCGTCAACAGGAAGCTGAAATACAGGCCATTATTGACAACCCGGCACCCCCTACCTTCGAAAATACCATCGAAGCCCTGGAATACTCCGGAGAAATGCTGGGCAATGTCCTGCGTGTCTTTTATAATTTCAACTCTTCGCTCACCAGCCCGGAAATACAGCAGATTGCCCAGGAGATGTCGCCCAAATTGTCAAATCACTCCGACAACATACGCCTGAACCTTGATCTGTTCGACAGGGTCCGGACAGTGTATGAGCAAAAAGACGAACTGGGACTGAACGACGAACAGATGCGCCTGCTGACCGAGACGCACAAAGGTTTTGTTCGAAGCGGTGCCAACCTGCCGGCTGAACAGCAGGAGCGTTTGCGTGAAATCAATGCAGATCTTTCGTCGCTCACCTTGCAGTTCGGACAAAATGTGCTGGGCGAAACCAATGCGTTCCGGATGGTGATTGACAACGAAGAAGACCTGGCCGGTCTGCCGGACTCAGCCATTGAAGGTGCTGCAGAACGTGCTGCTTCAGAAGACCTGGAGAACAAATGGGTATTTACCCTGCACAACCCGAGTGTAATGCCTTTCCTGTATAATGCCGACAACCGGGACTTGCGCAGAAAAATGCAACAAGCCTATATCAACCGTGGCAACAACGACAACGAATACAATAACAGGGAGATCCTGGCAAGGATATCCAATTTGCGCCTTGAACGGGCCAACATGATGGGCTACGACACGCATGCGGAATTCAGCCTGGAAGAAACCATGGCCGGAGACATCGGAACCGTCATGAGTTTTGTTGACCAGGTATGGGGACCCGGCATTGCCCTGGCCAAAGAAGAAGCCCGGATATTGCAGGATATGATCTATGCCGACGGATACGATTATGACCTGGAGCAATGGGATTGGAGGTATTACGCTGAACGGGTACGCCGTCAGCAATATGATCTGGACGAACAGGAAGTCCGCCAGTATTTTGAACTCAATACCGTGCGCGACGGCATTTTCATGATTGTTGACAAACTCTGGGGCCTTCAGTTTGTTGAGCGTCCTGATGTACCAAAATATCACAAAGACGTACAGGTATTTGAAGTGCTCGAAGCCGATGGGTCCCATGTGGGCATCCTGTATATGGATTTTCATCCCAGGGACAGCAAGCGCGGAGGTGCATGGATGAGCAGTTACCGCAGCCAGCGGGTTGATCAGGATGGCCGTTTCATTCACCCGGTAATCACCATTGTGTGTAACTTTTCACCACCTACAAGCACGAGGCCATCCCTGCTTACCTATGACGAAATGACCACATTTTTCCATGAGTTCGGCCACGCCCTGCATGGCCTGCTGTCCGACGTACATTATCCAGGCCTGGCCGGAACATCTGTGGTCCGGGACTTTGTAGAATTGCCTTCGCAGATCATGGAGAACTGGGCCAACGAGCCCGAAGTCATGAAGACCTTTGCATTGCACTTTGAAACAGGGGAACCCATGCCTGAGTCGCTGATGGACCGGATCGTGGAAAGTGCACATTTCAACCAGGGTTTTGCCACTGTGGAGTTCCTGATGTCGACCTATCTCGATATGGAATACCATACCATTACTAAGCCTTTCGGTGAAGAAATGTTGGATGAAGCTTCAAAAATTATAGAACAAGAAAGCATTGAAAAGTATGGCATGATTCCGGAAATTCATTTCCGTCACGCCAGCACCCACTTTAACCACATTTTTTCAGGGGGTTACGCAGCAGGTTACTACAGCTATCTGTGGTCGGGACTTCTTGATGCCGATGCTTACGAAGCCTTCCGCGAAACCGGCGATGTATATGACCAGGAAACCGCACGCTCATTTCGTGAAAACATCCTTGAAAGAGGAAATACAAAAGATGCCATGGACATGTATGTTGACTTCCGTGGCCGTGAGCCGGTCATCGAACCACTGTTGCGCCAGCGCGGATTGCTGCGCGACTAAAAAAAAGAAATGGTGAACCGCCATCACAGGGGGCCCGGTTATGAGCCGGGTCCCTTTTTTATTTCTTCGCGTTGAAATGCAATTCCAAAAGCCTGGCCACATATTTGCCGATCACGTCAAACTCAATGTTTACCACCGAACCCGGTTTGAAGTTCCGGAAGTTGGTCACTTCGTAAGTATAGGGGATGATGGCCACAGAAAACATATTGGGCTCTGAGTCCACCACGGTGAGGCTGACCCCGTTTACCGAAATGGAGCCCTTTTCGACAGTGATGTTTTTCGGGCCCGGATCGTATTCGAAATAAAACTTCCAGCTGCCATCGAACTCTTCCACTTTGGTGCACACAGCGGTCTGGTCTACATGACCCTGTACAATATGCCCGTCAAGACGGTCATCGGCACGCATGCAACGCTCCAGGTTCACCTCGTATCCTGTTTCCCAGGTACGCATATTTGTCTTGTCGAGGGTTTCCTGGATGGCTGTCAGAATATACTGATTTTTTTTCTTGTCCACATGAACGGTGGTCAGGCAGACCCCGTCGTGGGAAACGCTCTGGTCAACCTTTAATTCTTTGGCAATGGGCGTTTCAATGGTGAAATGAATGTTGCCTCGGTCTTTTTCGATCTTAACAACCTTGCCGGTTGTTTCTACAATTCCGGTAAACATACGCTATCGTGTTTTTTAAGTGTGATTGTGCTGCAAATTTACATACAATTCAGCAAACGATTGCAGCGGCAGCAAATCTGTTTATTTTCATACTTTTGCAGTTTCACTAAAAATCATGTATTATGAAAAAATATGACCCTGCGTCCAACATTCAGGACCTTTTGCAATTTGGTGAGTTTGGTGATGTGAACCCCTCCATCACCGATTCGGCCACCTACACTTTTATGGAAGCCAAAACCATGGTAGACACCTTTCATGGCGAGCAAGAGGGTTGTTTCCTTTACTCAAGGCACTGGAACCCTTCCAACAGATACCTGGCAGACGCCCTGGCCGCCATGGAAAACACTGAAAGCGCATGGGTGACCTCTTCGGGAATGGGCGCCATTACCACCACCATATTGCAGCTCTGCAACACCGGCGACCATATTGTGTCTAGCATCACCACCTACGGAGGCACCTTTGCCTTTCTGGCCAATTACCTGAAAAAATTCAACATTGGGGTGTCTTTTGTAGACATCACCCGGATGGATCAAGTAGAAAAAGCCATTCGCCCAAACACAAAAATGATTTACACCGAATCGGTCACAAATCCTTTGCTGCAGGTCTCAGATCTGCCTGTTTTGTCGGATATTGCGAAAAAACACAAGGTAAAACTGGTGGTCGACAACACCTTTACACCGATGATCCTGGCCCCTGCCAGGCTGGGGGCAGACATCGTGCTGTACAGCCTAACAAAATTTGTCAATGGCAAGAATGACTGCGTGGCAGGTGCCGTATGTGCCGACGAAGCATTCATCAATGCCCTGGCTGACGTGAATACCGGGTCTGCCATGCTGCTTGGCCCCATATTGGATCCCATACGCTCGTCCAGCATCCACAAAAACCTGCATACATTACATATCAGGATGCAACAACACAGCCGCAACGCCCTCTACCTGGCAAAAAGGTTTGCCGGTTCCGGATTGCGTGTGATCTATCCCGGATTATCAGATCACCCCCAACACCATTTGATGAAACAACTGATGCATCCGGATTTTGGCTTTGGCGGCATGATTG
>SL_3KL_010_SEDDRAFT_10004402_pt1 | contig 12737 bp, 20 predicted proteins | sample SodLakKL_010_SED_2_FD_10381 | JGI IMG/M metagenome (IMG submission 10381)
TGGCCGTGGGGCCCACCCGGCGTCGAACTGAAGTTGGGCATCGGCTCGAGCGCGAGCGTCATGTCCCGGTGCTTGCACGGCTGCTGCAGCGCCTCCGCGAGCGTCGGGATGTCGCGTTCGGGGTCGTTCATCGAGGGGCTCCTCTCGGTGGGAACTGGCTCCACGCGGGGTGCGAAGGGAAGGACCGCGTGGACGGGGTCGGGGACCGCGGTTGCCGAGCGTGGCGCGACCGATCAGCGGGTCGCGTTCGAAACGGAGGCACACGCGCCGCAGGTCGCTGCCGGGCTTTCGTCGCGTCCGCCGGATTCGCGTTCACGCTAGGCGTCGGTGCGGGGCCCGTCAAGGGACGCGCATGACGTTGCGTGGCGCAACCACACGTGGCGGCCTCGCTCGGAGCGTGAGGCGATCCTTGGTACTGCCTGATCCCCATCCTCTGCATGGGCCAGCGATACAGGCGCATATGGGAGCGTCTCTTACCCTGAGAGGTGCGGAACATCGGAAGGGAGGAGTGCTCATGGCATCCATGGTGAAGGTCATCGAGGTTCTGGCGCAGTCGGAGACCAGCTGGGACGACGCGGCCAAGGTCGCGCTCGCGGAGGCCTCCAAGACGATCAGGGGCATCCAGAGCATCTACGTCAAGGAGATGCAGGCCATCGTCGAGGACAACCGCATCGTGCAGTACCGGATCAACGCGAAGATCTCGTTCCTGCTCGAGCGGGACGACTGATCTCGCCCTGATCGGCATCGGCGCAGGCGCCATCACGAAGCCGAGTTCAGCTGCGTCTACGAGGGCAGCGATCCGGCGGCCCTAGAGATCGACGAGCTCGCCGGTGAGTTCCTGGCGGGCGTCGCGGCGGCGACGCGTCGGCCGGTCAGCGGCGCGTGGCGCCTTCGTTGGGTGCGAGGTGCTCATCCCACCAGCGGGTTGCTGGGGGCCGGGACTAGACTCGTCATGTGGACTACCCAATCCTGACCAGTCCGACTGAGACAGAACTCGTCGATGCGGTGCACGAGAACCTGTACTCACTGTTTCGATCCATGCAGGTCTTGCCAGGTAGCGAAGTGTTGGAGAGCGACAAGATCGCCTACCATCACGCCCTCCCGAGGAACCCGATGTTCAAAGGCGCGTGGCGAACGCGCTTGCCCGCTGAAGAAGCAGAGGCGCTGATCGATGAGACGCTGGCTTGGTTCAGTGAACGCAAGTCCTCGGCGTTCTACTGGTGGACCGACCCACGAACACAGCCCGCAGACTTGGGGGAGCGCCTGCTCGAGCGGGGCTTCGATGGGAGTACCGAGGGCGAGCCTGGGATGGTCGCCGATCTAGCTGCCCTGGATCAAGATGCACGAACGCCGTCCGGGTTGACGGTCCGGCAGGTCGCCACGCTTGGCGCGCTGGTGGATTGGTGCGATGTCTTCACTGCCTCGTACGAATTGCCCGAAGCACAGGGACAGGCCTGGTATGTGGCGACGGTCCAGGCGGGGCTAGAAGATGCGCCCTGGAAGATGTACGTGGGCTACTTGCGTGGCCAGGCAGTGGCCACCAGCTTGCTGTTCAATGGCGCAGGAGTGGCGGGTGTCTACAGTGTCGGCACACTCCCAACCGAGCGGGGTAAGGGCATTGGCACCGCTATCACCTTGAAGCCATTGCTCGACGCGCGCCAGCAAGGGTATCGCTTCGCGGTCTTGTTTCCGTCGAGAAGGGGCTATTCGGTCTACCGACGGCTGGGTTTCCGGGAGGTCGCGAGCAGGATCGGGGCGTTCGTCATGGACGAAGTCTGACGAATGCGACGGGCGAGTCCGATCGTCGGAGGTGTTGTGTGGCGCTGACTGACTGGTACTGCGATGAGGTCCTGCAGGGGATGGTGGACGTTGACCGGATCTTCGAGGATCGGCACGTGCTCGCGTTCCACCACCCGAGGCCGTCGGCTCGGCCACACGCCGTGGTGATCCCCAAGTCGCACGTGCCCTCGCTGTTGGATGAGAAGGCACTGGATCCCAGCGCCACGGTCGGTAGGCTGCATTGAGCCGCGCTTCGCTCGCCAGCCCCTATCCCGAGCTGAACGCCGTCCTCGAGGAGTTGCTCGCCAGCGTTCAGCACATCCTGGCGGATCAGTTCATCGGGATGTACTTGCAGGGTTCCTTTGCGGTCGGCGATTTCGACTGCCACAGCGACTGCGATTTCGTCGTCGTCGTGGACCGAGAGCTCTCCGAGCCGCAATGTGGCTCGCTGCAGGCGATGCACGAGCGCATCTTCGGTCTGCCATCCGAGTGGGCCAGGCACTTGGAAGGGTCGTACTTCCCCAAGGACCTGCTGCGGGATCATGCTCTGACGGACGCGGACCTGTGGTACCTCGACAACGGAAGCCGTTCCCTCGTGAAGTCCCGGCATGACAACACGGCGGTCGTGAGGTGGATCCTTCGAGAGAGAGGCACGGTGTTGGCGGGTCCGCCGGCGTCGACACTGATCGACCCGGTTCCCAGCACGGTGCTCCGCCGTGAGATCCTCCAGGTCTTCACCGATTGGGGAGAGGAGATCCTCGCGGACCCGCAGCTGATCGGCAACCGCTTCTATCAGTCCTTCGCCGTCCTGAGCTACTGCCGCATGCTGCACGACCTCCACACCGGCGTCATCGGCTCCAAGCGCTCTGGCGCGGCTTGGGTCACGCGACGCGTGGATCCTTCCTGGCATGACCTCATCGATCGAGCCTGGGCAGGCCGTCCCAACCCCGCCGTTTCCTCGCGGGAACCCGCGAATCCGGCCGAACTGGCCCGCACGCTCGAGTTCATCAGAGTGGTTCTGAAGCAGGCCCATGACCATGCCACCGCGCTGCAATTGGCCGTTGAACGGGCCCCGCGACCATGACCGATGCTCTGTACAAGGTGAGCAGGCCTCGCGACGATTGGACCTTCGAACCGGGTCGCTTCTGGCGGACCGAGGACTGGTCCTTCAGCGATGATCGCCCACATGACGGTCTGATCGAGGATCGCGTCCTCTACGCCGCGCCTCTCGAGGAGATCAACATCCATCTGATGCCCGAGGATTGGCGTCTGCGCGTTTGGCTCGATGACGAGGAGCGATGCAGGGAGCTCGAGCGACTGGGGTTCACGTGGGAGACGGAATGCCACGCCATCGTCTTCGCGCTCGAGAGTGATCGGGATGCCATCGAGTCCTCTTGTCCGACGGTCTACGCCTTCGACCGCGCGGGGTTCGAACGGGCGCCCACGGTCGAGTTCGTATCCCGGGGGCCGCGAGAGGCCGTGTCCGCTGAGACCGTCTCGTTTGCACACGCACGGCGACGGTGGCGATTCGACGTGCTTTGCTCTAGAGACCCTCACGATCTCGTTCATCGACTTGGCTCGGCAGGGGTAGGCCATCAGACTCAGACGTGAGGGTGGCCATGAAGCGTAAGGAGAGCGTCACCCGAAGCGCACGGTCGGCGAAACCTCGGCCTAGCGGTCGCGTGGATTTGAGGTGATTGGGCATGGGTAGCGTGGCGAGAGCGTCGAGATTGTCGGATCACGAACTGCGGTTCGCCGAACGGATCGAAGCCGTGTTGCGGGCCGAGAACGTCCTCTATGAGCGTTCGGACGTCGACGGGGCGTCGCCGGTCGAGGCCCATGTCCTGTTCCAGCTGCGCACCTCACCCGGCCTCGACCTACGTGCGACCCTGATCGTGCATGGGGACGTGTTCGTGATCAACGTCAACGAAGCGAGTGTCCGAGCGCAGTCTGCTTCCTACCCGTCTGGGATGGAGGAGGCGTGGCTGGAGGATGCGGCGGTGATGCTCGAGGCCCTGCTTACGACCGATCTACGGATGAGGACGCGTCGGGGGCTACTCGGCAGACGTACCGGCGCCATCTACTTCGGGGCAACCAGCGGCAAAGGTCATTGGTCTGGTGAACTCTTCGCGTCCTGGTGGGGGAAGGAGTTGAGGTACTCGAACTGGCTGAAGAGGCGAGCGGCCCACGAGAACTGAGTTCGTGGCGCTCGATGGGATATGGCCGACACGGCCCTGGTCGGATCCGTGTATCGTGCCGGCATGAAGCCATTGGAGCGGGGAGGTGCGGTGGGCACAGCGTCCGTGGGGTGGATGGCGCCGGGTGTTCCACGGACCAGTGGGGTGGCATGGGGATTTCCGCGGATCCACGGAGGGCCTGTTGGGCGGCAGCTGTGTCGACGAGATCCGTCGTATTAGGGCGCGTGGCCTTGGAGATTCGCTCTGTCCTTGGCGCCGGCGTTACCCGGGTGGCCATCGACGGGCTGGACGGCGCCGGGAAGACGTGTTTCGCGAACGAGCTGGCGTCTTGCTTCAGTGACGTTGAGGTGATCCGCGCGTCAATCGACGGGTTCCACCATCCTCGCGCCGTCCGCTATTCGCGGGGCAAGGACTCCCCCGAAGGCTTCTTCCTCGACTCGTTCAACTACCCGTTGCTCAAGAGTTACCTCCTCGATCCTCTCTCCACTGGTGGATCAGGGCGCTATCGAGTGGCTGCGTTCGACCACCGAACCGACCGGGCCGTCGATTCGCCCCTTCTGACCGCGAATCCGCCATCCATCCTCGTCTTCGACGGCATCTTCTCGCACAGGCCCGATGTCGTGCACTACTGGGACTACTCCATCTTCCTCGCGGTCGATCGACGCGAGTCTCTGCGTAGGTGCAACCAGCGCGACGCCGTGCGACACGCCGTAGATGATCCGAGAGCAGCCGTTCACCAGCGCTATACGAAGGGGCAGGACATATACCTCCGCTCCTGCAAGCCCCAAGCAGCCGCTAGCATCGTGATCAACAACGATGACCTGGCGGCCCCGTATGTTGTTGCCCGACAACAGCATGCGCCGATGCTGGCCGTTGGAGCGCGGGGGGAGCGGGAGGGATCATGAGGCTGGCGGGCTTCCTCGTTGGTGCTTCGGGGGTGGGCAAGGCCACGGTCGCCCGGGTTCTTGAGCGGCGCGCCACGTGGAAGGGGCGTACGCACTTCTTCATCAGCCGTGCCACACGATGCCGTGCGCCGCGCAACTCACACTCGGCAAGCGCGCGCCTAGGTGGAGCCCCTCGTGTTCGGCGTGCGCAGGATGGCGAGTCCGACGCCAACGAACCACACCAGTTGCGCTAGGCCGAAGGCGGCCACCAGGACCGCGAGGCCCGGCACGGTCGAGAGGACGCCGGCGGCGCCGGCGAGCAGTCCGAGCGCGACGACCGGCATCGGGAACGCCCGCGCGCGCCACGCCGCCAGGCTGACCAGCAGCGTCCAGAGCCCGCCGAGCAGCTCGCCGTTGGCGCCGGTCATGCCCGCGGTGATGGCTTCGATGGTGAGCCACGCGGTGGCCGCGAGGTCCGGGTCGTCGGCGTGCAGCGCAACGACCGTCTCCATGCCGAGGTTCGTGACCATGCCGCCGGCGATCAGGACGCCTGCCCAGACGAGTGCGATGCTCGTCGCGACGCGCATCGTGGTCGGCGCGGCGGCGCGCAGGCGGGCGTGCAGCGTCCAGGCGAGCACGACGAGCACGACCCCGAAGATGACGTAGATCGCCAGGTAGGTGAGTTGCAGGCCGCGGAGGTGCTGCGCGAAGAGCGCGATCTTGTCGAGGGGGTCCCGCAGACTCGGGAAGTCGACGGCAAGCAGGAAGTAGGCCACTCCCGCGAGATAGGCGCCCGCCAGGTAGAACGCCGCAGCGGCGCCGAGGGCCCGCGGGGTCGGTGGTTCACGTGTTGACATCGTCTCGCCTCCCAGTGCGCGGCGCCTTGCGTGCGTCGGCCGCCAAGACTTACAGCGTAAGTCGCACGGGCACAGTATACTTACGGCGTACGTCTGTCAAGCGTTGCGGCGATGACACAGGTGAGGAGCGTTCAGGTTGGAGACCCCATCACCACCCAACGTTCGCGAGCCGCTCAGCCGGGCCCGGATCCTTCGTGCAGGCGTCGACCTCGCCGACGCGCGGGGCCTCGAGCGTCTGAGCATGCGCGCGCTGGCCGGGGCGTTGGGCGTCGAGGCGATGTCGCTCTACAACCACGTGGCGAACAAGGACGACCTCCTCGACGGCATGGTCGACATGGTCATGGCCGAGATCGAGGCGCCCGGGCCGGACGCGCCGTGGCGCGAAGCCATGCGGTGTCGTGCGATCACGTCGCGCGCGGCGTACGCACGCCATCCGTGGGCCGGGCGGCTGGTCCATACGCGGCCGAGCGTCGGTCCTGGGCGGCTCGCGTCCTTCGATGCCACGATCGGCTGCCTGCGCCGCGGCGGCTTCTCACACGCGCTGACCGTCCACGCTCTCTCGACCCTCGACGCCTACGTGCACGGCTTCGGGGCGCAGCGCCTCCACGTCGCCCAGGCCGAGGTGCCCGACGACGTCGCCATGGCGGACGCGCTCGCACGCTGGCTGCCGCCGGAGCGCTATCCCTACCTCTCGGAGCTCGTGCACGAGCACGTGCTGGTCCATGGCTACGACGAGGAGGAGGCCTTCAGCTTCGGGCTCGAGCTCGTGTTGGAGGGGTTCGAGCGGCGGCGGGCCGTGCCCCCGCGCGGGACGGAAGGATAGTCACCCGTGTTCGAGGNCGACCGCGCGCTCGTGCGAGAGGCCGCCCAGACACTCGCATCGGCCCGCGGGCTCCGCTGGGTGATCGGCGGCGCCTGCTCGGGGAAGTCCTCCGTCTGCCAGACCATCTCGCGCTGGACGGGCGTCCCCGTCTACGACATGGACGAGCACGTGTACGGCCACTACATGAGCCGGTACTCGCCGTCGCGGCACCCCGCGAGCTCGGCCTGGTTCGGGCGGCGCGATGGCCTCGCGTGGGTGCTCTCGTTGCCGTGGGAGACGTTCGACGACCTGAACCGGGCCACGAACGCCGAGTTCCTGGACCTCGTGGCTCGGGACGTCGCCGAGCGCTACGGCGACCGGCCGGTCCTGGTGGACGGCGGGATCACGCACCCGTCCGTCCTGGCGGCGGCGGTCGACCCGGCGCGCATCGCCTGCCTCGCGGTCGACGATGCCGAGAGCCGGCGGATCTGGGAGGAGGACGAGGCCCGGTCGGGGATGCGCCGAGCCGTCGAGCGACTGCCCGGAGGACGGGAGCGGTGGGCGACGTTCCTGACGTTCAACGAGCGCATGAGCGCGACGATCGAGCGCGAGGCGCGCGAGCAGGGTGTTGCCGTCTTCGTGAGGACCCCTGGCGTTTCGGTCGAGGAGGCGTCGAGGACCATCATGGCAGCGCTTGGCCTCGAGCCGGGCGGCGGCTTGGCCGGCGGCGTGCCCGGAACCTGAACCAGCCTTCGTTCGACCCACCGAGCCCGCCGCCGCCGACGAGCGCGACGTAGACTCGGTCCGAGCCTTCCCGCCGCGCGCGACCCGCGAGTGGCCGGGGCGACGGAGGGGCACGATGCGCAGGTCGGACCGGCAACTGGGCGACGCGGAGTCGCGCGACATCCTCGCGCGCCGCGCGTACGGCGTCCTGAGCACCGTCGGCCGAGACGGCACACCGTACGGTGTGCCGCTCAGCTACTGCGTCCTCGGGGCCGCTGTCTACTTCCACTGCGCGCGCGGGGGCCGCAAGCTCGACCACCTCGCCCGCGAGCCGCGGGTGTCGTTCTGCGTGGTCGGCGCGACGCGCGTGTTCCGCATCGACGTCGCGTCGCTGTCGGGCAAGGCGCGGCGGGCATGAGCGGCGGGGGGTTGCGCACGACGCTGGGCCTGGCGGCGATCGCCACCGCCCTGATGGCCGCGCAAGCCGCCACGGGGATGGCGTTCCCAGGGCTGTACCGCGACGTGGGCTTCGCGCTCGACGCCTGGCGGGTGAACGACCCCGTCACGCTCATCGTCGCCACCCCGATCGCGCTGGCGTCGCTGGCGTTGGCGTGGCGCGGCTCGCTGCGGGCGCTGCTGGTGCTCTTGGGGGCGATGCAGTACGCGTTCTACAACTACGCCTTCTACCTGTTCGGGGCGGCCCTGAACGCGCACTTCCTGCTGTACGTCGCGGCCTTCGTCGCCTCAGGGGCGGCGCTGATCGCGGGGTTGGTGGCGCTGGACGCGGCGGCGATCGGCCGCGCGGTGTCGCCGCGCCTACCGGCGAGGCCGCTGGCGGGGTACCTGGGGTTCTGGGCCGGCGCGCTGGGCATCGCGTGGGCGGCGCAGGCACTGGCGTTCGCCGTCACCGGGGAAGAACCGGCGCTGGGCATGGAGGCGTTCCGGCTGATCGCGGCGCTCGACCTGTCGCTGGTGGTGGCGCCGGTGGCCGTCGCCGCCGCCTGGCTGTGGCGGAGGCGCGCGTGGGGCCTCATCCTCGCGGTGGTGCTGCACGTCAAAGGGGTCGTGTACGCGCTGCTGCTGGCGATCGGCTCCGCGCTGGGCGGATCGCTGGCGCAGGGCGGCGGCGACGGGCTGCTGGCGCTGTGGGTGATCTTCATGGTGGGGTCGCTCGCGTCGGTGGTCGTGCTGCTCGCGAACCTGCGGCCCGCCGAGTCGTGACCGGCGGCGGCGCGCCGGGCGGGGGTCCGGCCCCGAGCTGCGGCCAGATCATCCTCCTCAACGGAGCCTCCAGCGCCGGCAAGACGACGCTGGCCAGGGCGCTGCAGGCGACGCTCGAGCAGCCGTACGACCTCGTGCAACTCGATGCGTTCGAGGACATGACCCCGGCCGACTCCTCACGGGGACCGCGGTGGAGCTCGATGCCCTGACGCTCAGTGCGCGGGCGATGCATGGGACGGTGGCCACGCTGTCGCGCGCCGGAGCGAACGTGTTCGCGGACCACGTGTTCCTCGACGCGCCAGGGTTCGACACGTGGCTCGAGGACTGCGTGCGGGCCCTGAGCGACCTCCCCGTGCTGTTCGTCGGTGTCCATCGTCCGGTGCCGGTCCTGGAGCGGCGGGAGCTGGCGCGGGGCGACAGGGACGTCGGCCAGGCGAGGTGGCAGTCGTCGCGGGTGCACGGCCACGGGGCGTACGACGTCGAGGTCGATACGCACGCGAGCAGCGTCGAGGCCTGCGCGGACGCCGTGAGGAACGGCCTGGATCGTTCGGGTGGCGCCTTCGAGGCGCTCCGTCGCCGCTTCGTCGAGCCCGACGGAACGCGGCGGCCGTGAGCCCCGCGAGGACGTGGGCCGGCGCACCGGCCCACGTCGGCGGGGATCGACGAGTCCCGTTCGGGGCCCGCTCGGCCGAGGCTAGACCGGTTTGCGCCCCGTGATCACGCGGACCAGGAACAGCACGACGGCGATGACGAGCAGCGCGTAGATGAAACCGCCGAGCATGGTGCCGGTGACCATTCCCAGCAGCCACAGGACGAGCAAGATGATGGCGATGGTCTGAAGCATGTGGATGGCTCCCTACTGCGTACGTGTGTGAGACGCGCGCGCGCTCGTGGGAGCGCGGTGGAGCGGGTGCACGCGTCTCGCTGGGTCGGATGGCCACGCCGCCCAGGGGCGCGGTCGGTTCGTGCGTTGGGCGTCAGGCGCCGGCGCCGAACTCCGAGTCGATCTTCCGTTGCGCTTCTTCCTTGCTGTAGCCGTACTTCTCCTGCAGGACGCCGACGAAGCGATCGTAGCTCCCATCGACCTTGGCGAGATCGTCGTCGGTGAGATCTCCCCACACCTGCTTCGCGCGGCCGCGCAACTGCTTCCACTGGCCTTTGAACACGTCTGCGTTCACGATGCTCACCCTTCTCCGTTCCGGGAACGATCGGATCGGTGGAGCACCTGAAGGGTAGACGCGGGTTGCGGCCGTTGTCAAATCGGTGCACGGACGCTCCGGCGCGGCTGCCCGCGTTCACGAGCGCATACAATGCATGTCGCTCGCGCGCCGGCGGAAGGAGCAGCAAGGATGTTCTCGCTCTTCCGTGGCACGACCCCGGCGATTCGGAACGGCACGTCCAGGAGCATCGCCGCGCTGGTGAGCATGAGGCTGGGCGGCGTCGTCCAATGGCTGACCTTGCGTGGGCACGACGTGGCGAACCCGCCCTTGCTGTACGTGCATGGTGGTCCCGGTGGGCCGGACCTGGGCGCCATGCGGCGTTTCGTCCCCGAGCTCGAGGAGCACTTCGTGGTGGTGCGCTGGAGTCAGCGCGGCGCCGGGAAGTCGTACGCCCGCGAGCGTGGGAACGGCAAGGCCGTGGCGCAGCTGGAGGCCCTGGGCGAGCCGAGGGATGGCGCCTTCGCCAGCGTGGACGGGACGCTGGTGCAGCGGCGGTGGATGCGGGCCCTGGGCATGGTGACCTTCGAGCCCAAGCTCGCCGCGGAGATCGGCCGGGCCATCGCCATGAACCCCGAGCTGACGCTGCGGGGGGACCTGTGGAGCCTCTTCGCGCGCGTGCGCTGGAACATGGCGCTTTTGTGGCCCGAGTTCTGCCGGGTGGACCTCGCGCGGGAGATCCCCGCCGTGGACGTGCCCGTCTTCTTCGTCGCCGGCGAGCACGACTGGCTCACGAGCCCGGAGTTCGCCCGGCAGTACCTGGACGGGCTTCGGGCGCCCAGGAAAGCGTTCGTGCCCTCTCCTCGATCGGGCCACGTGGCGTGCTTCGAGGAGCCGCGGCGGTTCCTGGAGGTCATGCTGCGGGCGAAGGCGGTGTGCGGGCCCGAGGGTTCTCCGTCGAACGGTCGAGCTGCTGCCCAGGCGTGACCGCGCGTCACAGCATGACCAGCACCGCCCCGACGTACAGGACGAGGATGAGCGCGCTCTCGAAGCCGATCCTGGCGACCCCGGCCCGCTCGCGCCGCAACAGGCCGAGGAGGAGGGCCGCGGCCATCAGGATCGTGAGCGCGCCGCGGCGCGCCGCGGTGACGGTGGTGACGAGTTCGGGCAGCGACGTCACGGTCGCCACGAGGAGCACGCCGACGGCCGTGTCGTCGAGGCCGGTCCGGTCCGCCACCGCGATGCCGAACTGCGTGACCAGGTACCCGGCCGCGGCGAGCGCGGCCACGGCGAGCGCGAAGGTGCCGTAGATCCAAGCGCTGGAACGCGTGCGGCCGCCGTCGTCGGCCGGCTCGTCGCGCACCGTCAGGGGCGTCATCCGCGGGCTCCACATCCGCTCGCGGCGCACCCGGCCGACCAGCCGCAGGCCGGCGACGCCGGCGACCACCAGCACGACCGACGCGGGATGCACGCCCAGGACCGTGGCGTCCGGGCCGAACGTGGCCACCAGCAGCAGGGACAGCAGGGCGATGAGGAGCGCGGAGAAGCTGAGGTTGGTCGTGGAGGCCGCGGCCTGCTCGAGGTTCGCGCGGCGGTAGGTGACGTCGGCGACCGCGATGAGGGGGCCGACGATGGCCTCTCGGAGACCGGTGCGGTCGGCGATCACGTCGGCGCGCGAGGCCACGGTCACCCCGGCGACCGCGATCAGCAGGTCCGCGCCCGCGAACGCGGCGACGAGGGCCAGCAGGCCCAGGTCGACGGGTCGAACGGCATACGTCACCTTGGGCGCTGTGGCCGACGGGCGTGGCCGGTGCTCGGATGTGCAACCGGCCTTGCGCCCCGCACTGCCGCGCCCTACCCTCGTCCATGGCTGCCAACCGGATCGTCCCCTGCACCTGGTTCGACGACCACGCCGAGGCCGCCCGCGACCGCGTGTTCCATGTGCTGCCGCCGAAGCGGCGCCTGGACCTGGCGGAGCTCGAGCGCGCGTTCCGGGGGACCCCGGCATGAGGAAGCTGATCGCGATCGAGTTCGTCACGCTCGACGGCGTCGTGCAGGCGCCGGGCGGGCCCGACGAGGACACCAGCGGGGGCTTCGCGCACGGCGGGTGGATCCGTCCGTATGCCGACGCCGTGCAGTCCGCGGTCATCCGGCGGCAGATGAGCCTGCCGTTCGACCTGTTGTTGGGGCGTCGGACGTTCGAGATCTGGGCGCCGTACTGGCCACGGCATGCGGACGTCTGGCCCGAGGTGCAGGCGGCGACGAAGTACGTCGCCTCGAACACCCTGGCGTCGCACGCGTGGGGGCCGTCGGTCTTCCTGAGCGGCGACGTCGCGGCCCGGGTCGCGGAGCTCACGCGGCAGCCGGGGCCCGACCTGCACGTGTACGGCAGCGCGAACCTGCTGCAGACGCTGCTGGCGCACGACCTGGTCGACGCGTTCTGGCTGCGGGTCCATCCGATCACGTTGGGTCGAGGCAAGCGGCTGTTCGATGGCGGCGCGATCCCGGCGGCGTTCCGCGTGACGGAGAGCCAGGTCACCTCGACCGGTGTCGTCCTCTTGAGCTACGAGCGTGCGGGCGAGCTCCCGACCGGCCGTGGGTGAGGACGTCCGCCCGGCGCTCGAGGCGCGGCTCGCCGAAGTCCAGGAAGGGAAGGGACACGATGCGCACCCAGTACTACACGGCCACCAGTCTCGACGGCTTCATCGCGACCGAGGACGACGCGCTCGACTGGCTGTTCCCGCTCGGCGACCTGAGCGCCTCGAGCTACCCGGCGTTCGTCGCCGAGGTCGGCGCCGTGGCGATGGGGTCGGCGACGTACGAGTGGATCCTGCGGCACGCCGAGCAGGTCGAGGCCGAGGCGGGGTCGCGGTGGCCGTACTGGCAACCCACCTGGGTGTTCACGCGGCGCAGCCTGCCGACGGTCCCGGGAGCGGACATTCGCTTCGTGGCTGGCGACGTCCGGCCGGTGCACGCCGCGATGCGCGCGGCTGCGAGCGGCAAGAACGTGTGGATCGTCGGCGGCGGCGGCCTGGCCGGCCAGTTCTTCGACGCGGGGCTGCTCGACGAGTTGATCGTCCAGGTCGGCTCGGTCACGCTCGGGCGCGGCAAGCCGC
>SL_3KL_010_SEDDRAFT_10004403_pt1 | contig 12736 bp, 11 predicted proteins | sample SodLakKL_010_SED_2_FD_10381 | JGI IMG/M metagenome (IMG submission 10381)
AAGATCGCAAAGAATGATTTTAAAAAATCTCTGCGATCCTCTGCGTCCTTTGCGCCTTTGCGTTTGTATGCTACTTTAATTCACCGCAAATTCCACAGAGATTATCATAATAATATCTTTACAAAACTCCGTGTCCTCCATGCCTCCGTGGTTACACCCATCACCCCCATCGCTCCCTGCCCGTCCTTTCCCAAACTCAATAGATATTTAGGTCTAATTATCAAAAGTTGGAAAATAGTAAATCGCTCCCTGAGCGAACATCGCTAATTTATCCGTATTACCCGATTTTCCCTATCGGCGGTGTGGCACGTCGTTTGCCAATATGCAGACATCCGGTGAATTCTTTCACACTCAAACATACGGAATGAACATATGCCATCATTATTCAGTAAAACATGTGAATATGCCATGCAGGCGGTTTTATATCTCTCCGAACACGGGAACGGGAGACCGGTACTACTTCGCGATATTTCCGCTAACCTGAAAATTCCGTACCACTTTCTGAGCAAAGTTATGCAGACGTTAAACCGCCTCGGGTACGTGCACTCTGCAAAAGGCATCAACGGAGGTTTTGCTCTCGCTATGTCTCCCCATTCGTTCACGCTCATCGATATTGTCCGCTCGATAGACGGTGAACATCTTATGGGCGATGCATGTCTTATCGGATTCGCGGATAAAAACTGTGAAAATCCGTGCGCCGTGCATGATGCGTGGGAGAAATCAAAACATACACTGCTTCAAACTCTATCAAAAAAAACAATAGCTGAATTAACAAACCATTAATACATAAGGATCGATATGGAATCAATTGACATCGCCCGATGGCAATTCGGGATCACGACAACGTATCACTACCTGTTTGTCCCCCTTACGCTCGGATTGTCGGTGCTGACCGCAATCCTGCACAGCTTCTATTATAAAACCGGAAGCTCTGAGTATAAACGGCTCACGAAATTTTTCGGTAAACTGTTTATTATCATATTTGCGCTCGGTGTTGTAACCGGTATCGTGCTTGAATTCCAGTTCGGTATGGCGTGGTCGGAGTATTCCAGATTTGTGGGTGATATCTTCGGCATACCGTTGGCGATCGAAGCGTTACTGGCGTTCTTCCTGGAATCCACCTTTATTGCCGTATGGTTGTTCGGGTGGGACAGAATTTCGAAAGGACTGCATCTCTTAAGTATCTGGCTTGTGGCAATAGCATCCAGCTTGTCGGCTATCTGGATACTCATTGCCAACTCATGGATGCAGGTTCCGGTCGGTTATGTGCTGAACGAGGGGAGGGCGGAACTCAGCGACTTCGTTGCCGTTTTATTGAACGAGCAAATGCTGGTGATGGCGCCGCATACTATCATAGCCGGATTTGTGACCGGCGGATTGTTCATGCTCGGCATCAGTGCATGGCATTTATACCGAGGCCATCAGGTCGAGTTGTTCGGTAAGTCCGCACGGATCTCATTGATCTTTGTCGCAGTCGGAGGGTTGCTCACCGCGACAACGGGTCACGATCATGCGCAGCACACCGGCGAGCATCAACCGATGAAACTTGCCGCGATGGAAGGATTGTGGGACACGGAAGAACCCGCGAGCTTCTCACTCTTCGCGATCATCGATCAGGAAAACAGAACCGCTACCCGCGAGATCCGTCTGCCGTACCTGTTGACGATACTCGCACATAACGATCTTACCAGTCCTGTACGGGGGATGAACGAGTTGCAGGAAATGAAAGAGGAACAGTTCGGTCCCGGTGACTATCTTCCGCCTATTGCGATTGTGTACTGGGGTTTCCGGATCATGGTCGGTCTCGGAATGCTCTTTATCGTTTTCTCGATTTACGGTATCACGCTCTGGTGGCGCGGGAAACTCGATACCAGCAAACGCTATCTGAAATACGCGATGATTGTGATGTTCCTGCCGTTCATTGCCAACTCCGCCGGTTGGATCGTCGCAGAGATGGGTCGTCAACCCTGGATAGTGTACGGTCTCTTATTGACAGCAGACGGCGTTTCACCGAACGTATCGGGAGGCAAAATGCTCCTTACGACTATCGGGTTTACGCTGATTTACGGATTATTAGCCGCAGTTGCCGGCTTTTTGATTTACCGTTTCGCAAAAAAGGGTGCCCCTGAAGAAGATGCACCGACTCACGCGTACTAAAAATTAAGAACATTCATCAAGAGGATCATTATGGATTTTCAACTTATCTGGTTTATACTTATCGCGATATTGTTTATCGGATATTTTCTCCTGGAAGGATTCGATTTCGGTGTCGGTATTCTCATGCCGTTCGTGAGCAAGGACGATGTCGACCGCCGGATTACGATCAATACTATCGGACCGTTCTGGGATGCGAACGAGGTCTGGCTGATCACCGCCGGCGGCGCGATGTTTGCCGCGTTCCCTCACTGGTATGCGACGCTGTTCAGCGGATTCTATATCCCGTTGTTTCTGTTGCTTGTTGCGCTCATCCTGCGCGCGGTGGGATTTGAGTTCAGAAGTAAAATGCCCGACAAATGGTGGCGGAAAACAGCCGATCTTTTTATCTTCTGGGGAAGTTTATTGCCTGCGTTCCTGTGGGGTGTTGCACTGACCAATATTGTTCAGGGATTGCCCATCGGTCCGGATAAAAACTTTGTGGGTCATCTGGGTGCGGTACTGAATCCGTATGCACTGCTCGGCGGTCTCGCAGCGGTAGCATTATTCACCTTGCACGGCGCGTTGTTCCTTAGTCTGCGCACAACCGGCGACCTGAAAGAACGTGTCGAAAAAGTAGCGCGATTACTGTGGATCCCCGCCGGACTCATACTTGCCGCGTTCGCCATACTCGGATACTGGCAAACGGTCCTGTTCGAAGGACTGGGATTGATACCCGGCACACTGCCGACGCTTACGATCATCAGTTTTGTCGCGAGTTATGTATTTATTCAGCTCCGCTGGCATGGATATGCATTCGGCGCGACGGGTGCCGCCATTGTGCTCGGTACCGCCGTGGTGTTCAGCGGATTGTTCCCGCTCGTGATGCCTTCTACGATCGATGCGGCATATCATCTTACGGTTTACAATGCATCGTCAAGCGAGCTGACACTGAAGGTAATGTCCGTTGTAGCGTTGATTTTTCTACCGATTGTACTCGGGTATCAGGGATGGAGTTACTACGTCTTCAGTCAACGGCTGACCAGGGACGCGATACCGCGTGATTAACCGGAAGCAGAGTGCAGGATAGTGAACAATATAAAAGACAGGCAAACTTCCGCACATACGCACCGAAGACTATTTACAATGGCTACCGGCATCCGGCATATCTTTGCCGGTACGGTAGCCATTAGTTTTCTGACTGCCTGCGTTATCATCGTACAAATGTATTTGTTAAGCGTGATAATTGCAGGTGTCTTTATGGAAGGTGCGAACCTTGGATTACTTAACAATAATGTAATCCTGCTCGGTGGTACGATTCTTCTTCGTTCCGTTCTGTCCTGGATACGTGAAATGAATGCTCAGCGCGGTGCAATTCATATTAAATCTACTCTCCGCAACCGTTTGTTTTCTCATTTTCTTGATCTCGGTCCGGCATACATCAAGCGTGAAAAAACAGGCGAGCTTGTCTCTACGGTAGTGGAGGGAATCGAAAAACTGGACGATTACTACACGCGCTACATTCCGTCGGCAATCGCGGTTCTGACTATACCCGTTGTCATTGTTGTTTTTGTCCTGTACATCGATCTTCTGAGCGGTGTAGTGCTTATGGTCACCGGTCCGCTGATCCCTTTTTTCATGTGGCTCATCGGCACATACGCCGAAAAGATAACTCGCCGGCAATGGAAAACCATGAGCAAAATGTCTTCGCACTTTCTGGACACGTTGCAGGGATTAAAAACCCTCAAGCTTTTCGGCCGGAGTAGAGACGAAGCGGAAGAAGTGAGAAAAACCGGGGAGAGCTTCCGTTTGGTCACAATGAAAGTACTCAAGGTAGCGTTCCTCTCCGGTATGGTGCTTGAGCTTGCCGCATCGATAAGCATCGCACTCGTTGCTGTCCAGATCGGAATACGACTGATCGAGGGAATGATACCTTTTCAGCTCGGCTTGTTTGTGCTCCTACTCGCGCCTGAGTTTTATCTTCCTTTCCGGACGCTGGGCGCACATCACCACGCCGGTATGGAGGGTGCGGCTGCGGCCGAAAGAATTTTTGGGATACTTGACCTCAAATCGCCGCATATCTCTTCTCCCGGAACCGCCAGACTGCCCGATAAACCTCCCGCTATCCGGTTCGAAAACGTGTCTTTTATTTATCCCGACGGTGATCTCCCGGCATTGGATGAGATAACCTGCGAACTGCCGGCCGGCTCGCTCACGGCAATCGTCGGTCACAGCGGATCGGGGAAGACGACCTTTGCATATCTGTTGCTCCGTTTTCTCGAACGGTCATCGGGTATAATTACAATTGACGGTGTCAGACTGGATGATATTGCTGTAACGGATTGGCGGTCTTATGCGGGATTCGTGCCGCAGCACCCCCGTTTGTTTAACGGCACGATCCATCAGAATCTGAAATTTGCAAATCCCGGTGCCGGTTTTGATGAGATCGTGACTGCCGCACAGAATGCCGAGGCGCATGATTTTATCACCCGCTTACCCGACGGCTACGATACCGTACTGACCGATAACGCGGCGCGGTTGAGCGGCGGTGAAAAGCAGCGAATTGCCATTGCGCGTGCGTTTATAAAAAATGCACCGGTCATCATTATGGATGAACCGACCTCCAATCTCGATCCCGAAAGCGAGGAAAAAATTGCACGGGCTGCGGCACGTCTTGCATCGGATAAAACCGCGGTCGTGATCGCGCACCGGCTGAATACCGTCTACCGTGCCGACCGCATCCTCGTATTTGACAAGTCGAAGATTGCGGAACAGGGAACACACCGGGACTTAATAAACAGGAACGGCAAATATGCACGGTATGTCGAAATGTATTCGGGAACTCATCAGACGGCGGGGTTATGACAAGACTCTTATCGCTGCTCAGGGAATATAAGCTTCAACAGATCGCGGTGATCCTGCTCGGTACGGCGACGGTGCTTGCCGGCGTCGGACTGATGACCAGCTCCGGTTATTTGATCTCGCGCGCGGCAGAACGCCCGATGATCGTCGATCTTTTTGCCGTCACAGCGGCGGTCCGGTTTTTCGGGATATCGCGTGCGGTTGTCCGTTACTTTGAACGGGTCATCTCGCACGATCTGACATTTAAGATTCTGCGCCGGCTCAGGAGTTTGTTTTATGAAAAACTCGAACCGCTTGCGCCCGCGCAGTTGATGGGACGCCGCGCGGGCGATCTGTTGACGCGGATCGTTTCGGATGTCGATACGCTGCAGAATGTGTATCTGCGCGTCATCTCGCCGAGCATTGTTGCCGTGCTGGTAACAATGATTACATGCGGGGTGCTGCTCTTTTTCAGTCCCTGGCTGTCGCTGGCGGCGTTTGTATTTTTATTTCTGAACGGCGTCGGGGTTCCGCTGCTCATTACGCGTCTGGCGAAAGGACTCGGCCGGGAGCAGGTGCGCGGGAAATCCGATATGAACGCGTATCTTGTCGACAGTCTCCAGGGAATACACGACCTGCTATCCTTTAACCGGGCGGACGATGCCAGACGGGATATCGGTTCAATGCAATCGAATGTTGTTTCGATACAGAAGAGGCAATCGTATATCACCGGTCTGCAGGACAGTCTGAGTACATTCTGCGCGCACGCGGGGATGTTTACCGTGTTGATAGTCGCGATACCGTTTGTCGTTGCAGGAGAGATACAGGGAGTCATGCTTGCGCTCCTGACGCTCGGCGTGCTGACGAGCTTTGAAGCCGTGCAGTCGCTCGGGACGGCATACCAGTACCTCGAAGCGTCGAAGGAATCGTCGCGGCGTATCTATTCGATAATGGACCGGCGTCCCGCGGTGCAATCGCCGGATACACCTGCTCAGCTGCCGGATCGATTCCCGATCGGCTTCGATTCAGTTTCGTTCTCATATAAAGAAGAGTTTATCACGATCGACGATGTTTCGTTCAGCATTCCGCATGGAGGAAAGACCGCGATCGTCGGTCCGACCGGATGCGGGAAAAGTACCCTGATTCATTTGCTCATGAGGTTCTGGGATCCCGATAAAGGAAAAATTACCGTCGGCAATGCCGATATTCGTTCGCTGGACGTTGAAGCATTACGTTCCTGTTTTTCGGTCGTTTCGCAGGATACATATATCTTTAATAAAACATTGCGTGAAAATCTGACGATCGCATATCCCGAAGCGGAAGACGGGCATCTGCANAACATCCTGCAGGAAGTGGGATTAACCGATCTTTTTAACGGCACATCACCGGGACTTNAGTCTGNTGCTNGGNGATCAGGGGATGCGCCTGTCGGGAGGAGAGCGGCAGCGTCTGTCGCTTGCGCGCGCGNTATTGAANNATGCNCCCGTGCTTATCCTCGACGAACCGACTGCCAACCTNGATNNGATCACCGAGCATAAAATTCTGAAATTATTACACCGGTATATGCAGGATCGTACCGCATTGTTTATTACACATCGGCTGACGGGCATGGATCGCTTCGATCAGATACTCGTTATGGACAGAGGTAAAATTATTGAGCGGGGCAACCACGACGAGCTGTTGCAGCATAAGGGCTTATATAAACAAATGTATGCACAGCAGCAGAATTTGCTCACGGCAGATGTTTAAGAAAAAATATTGCCTTCTGCATTTGAATTTCACCTCCTCAAAACCTATATTTTATCACGACAATCCCGTTAAGATGTATTAATATTTGACACCACCTTCTCCACAGTTTCTGTCGGGCTGACGATACGGGATACATAATAACATTATAACAGTTATATGTATTCCTATGAAACCCGGTACCAAACATACTTCTCTTCTGCATTACTATAAAGAGATCTTTTTCGATCTTTTGAGACCATCGATCAATGACGATATACTCGTCGAATTGCAACAGGCAGTCGATGAATTCAACCTGTATGTCAACGGAGATCGCTATTGCAACAGCCGAAAATATCAGGCATGGAAAAAACGATACGCGGCAGCCGGTACCGATATCGGATTAAGGATCCGGCAATACTTTTATATCCTGCGGGGAAAATCCATCCAAAAATCATTGTTGTATTCTTTCTTTCGGTTTTATCGTAACGGTGAAAAAGTAATCGATGCATATAACCGGCAATTTGTGGCAGGGGAACTCTCGGCGTGTTCGACGTTTTTCGATACGATCGAAAAATACCCGCTCGATAAAAGACAGCAGGAGGCGGTCGTGCACGACGAGGATCGTAACCTCATTATCGCGGGTGCAGGGACCGGTAAAACAACAACGATTGTCGGGAAGTACGCATACTTGATCGAACGGCTTCAAACCGATCCGGAAACGATTTTGCTCCTCGCGTTTACCGAAAAAGCTGCCGCGGAAATGCGCGTCCGTATTCAGGAGCGAATGAAAGAAGTGCTCGATAAAGACGTTGAGATTAACGCGAAAACCTTTCACAGTTTAGGATTGGGGATACTGACCGAAGTTTTCGATTATAAGCCGGATCTGGTCTTCGACTCCGAGGTAAAGCTCAGAACCTTTATGCAGGAAGTCTATGAAGAACTGACGGTGGATGAACAGTACCGGAATTATTTCATCGAATATCTGGTCGAATATCTGAAGCCGTACAAACCGCCCGAAGCATTCAGCTCGAAGGGAGAATATATCGAATATATACGCGCGAACAACATTATTTCACTGAAGCGCGAAGAGTTGAAGAGTTATGAAGAGGTAGAAATTGCGAATTTCCTCTTTCTTCACAATATCGATTACCGATACGAAGAGCCGTATAAATACAAAACCCGCAGCAGAGAATTCCGGCAGTACAAACCCGATTTTTATTTACCCGAATACGATATCTACATCGAACACTGGGGTGTCGACAAGAACGGCTCGGTTCCCGATTGGTTTGGAGCGAAACAGGATCAAGCCGCAACCGATGCCTACCAGTCGAAAATGGAATGGGCAAAGAGTTTACACAAGCAGTATAATACGAAATTAATCGAGACGCATTCTTACGAAAAGAAAAGCGGCGTGCTGATAAAAAATCTGAAGGAAAAACTTAAGCGGTACGGTGTGTGCATCGAACGGAAAAGCGACGCCGAAATCCTGAAACACTTTGAGGATGCGAAAGAGATCCCGTTGCTGATCAATCTGATTTTGACGTTCCTCAATTTGTATAAATCAAACATGTATACCGACCGTGACGTCCTCGACCGAATGCCAAAAGATCAACAGGAGCGAACAGCCTCTTTTCTCAGGATTTTCAAGCCGTTCTATGAACGGTACGAGCAATATTTGCAGGAGCATGAGTCGATAGATTTCAACGATATGATAGCGAAGGCGGCGCAGTACGTACGTGAAAATAAATTTGTACACAGATACGCATATATATTGATAGATGAGTTTCAGGACATATCCTCGGGACGATACCGGTTCGTAAAGGCTTTGCTGGATCAGTCCCCCGACACAAAATTATTTTGCGTCGGCGACGATTGGCAGTCGATTTATCGGTTTACGGGATCGGATGTAACGATCATGACCAACTTTGAAAAATATTTCGGTTACGCGCATAAAATAGTTCTCAATAAAACATACAGATTTAACGATAAAATTCTGCGCGTATCGAGTGATTTCGTTCAGAAAAATCCGTCGCAGATAAAAAAGAAGTTGAAGACCGACTATCTTGTGCGCGAAAATCCGATTGAAATTATATACACCGAAATGAAAATCGAAGAGTCGGAGCTTTTAAAAGTTTGCATCGATTTCAACAAGCAGGCGGAGAGGAAGGGTACAACGGCATCAATGTTTATCATCTCGCGATATAATTTCAATAAGCCGGACAATATCGAAGAAATACAAAATGCCTGTCCGAACCTCACCATCGAAGCGATTACGGCCCACAAATCGAAAGGACTCGAAGCGGATTATGCGATCATTAAATCGGTTGTGTCCGGCATAGTCGGTTTCCCCTGCGGTATGACCGACGATCCGATCATCACGTCATTGTTATCGGAGCCGGAGCGATATGATCACGCCGAAGAGCGCAGATTATTTTACGTCGCAATGACACGTGCGCGGGATAAAATGGTGATACTGAGTTCGAACATCAAACCGTCTCCGTTTATCCGGGAGCTCGATCCGGCCGGTTTATCGAATAAACCATGTCCCGATTGCTTGACCGGAGTGCTGGTTAAGAAGTCGGGGAAAAGGGGGGATTTTATGGGGTGTACGAATTATCCGTATTGCAGGTATACGGTGAATGTGAGGGGAGAGCACTGAAAGACTAGATCAATCTATGTCGAGGTGTGTTTCAATCGATCTGCGATCCATATTTTAATGATCGATTGTCTGGTCACGCCCAATCTTTTTGCTTCTTTATCGAGTGATTGTACCATCCATACGGGAAAATCCACGTTTACACGTTTTTGTTCCTGTCCGTGCCGTTTGGCATTTGCAACGTCAAGATATTCGGATATATCTTCGTTTCGGTCAAACTTTTTATCGAACTCTTCAGCTTTTATATATTTCTTTTTCATTTTCTCTCGACCTCCTGACAGAAATCAATCTTATTTTGTTGCTTCGATAGGTATATATCGCCGACCAGTGACTATTATCAATTTTTGCTATTAATAAATACCTTGGCTCATCCAAGTACCTCGTGGGGATTTCAACCCGATCGGGATCAAGCCATAATTGTTGTGCTTCAATAAAATCAATTCCGTGTTTATATTTATTTGATTTGCTCTTGTTTTCATCATAGTCAAATTCCATAATGGTATATAAATTATACATATTTTAAATAATAATCAAATATTTATTATTCCATATTTATTCCAGCCGATCCTGCGGGCCGATCCTGGCATACATCAAAAGCCGGGGCCTGTCGGTTTTGTGAATCGCCCAATAATTTCTTATTCTACATAGCGAAAGACAAGATACCTTCGATACGCCGTTAGATAAATTGCGTTTGATCTCAATCAACAATCCGGAGAAATTATGACACTAAGTATGCTATGGCAGATGTTATTAATCGGATATGTAATACTACTCGTTGCAATAATACTGAATGCTCTTGCGCGCGCTGTTTCTCTGTCCACGTGGTATGATATATTCATCAACATACAGACACAGGGCTTTTTCGTGGCATGGAAAAATGAGGGATTTTTCTCATTATTATTCTTGTTAGTACTGTACCCGTTCGTGCTGGGAGCGGTAGGATATATTATGACACGTTTATTCCAATAATATTTTTTGATAAACATGAGGACGATTTTATGAAAGGACATGTACTTTTAGTCGGCGGCAGTTCATCGATCGCCGGGGCGTTGCTTGATCAATTACGTCTGATGAGCGATTTGAAAATTACCGTACTATCCAGAAGCGGTGAAATTGATACGGGGAACGGAAACATACAATCGTTTGCCTACGACCCTTCGGGTGAGTCGATGGATAATCTGCCTTCAATAGATGCATTGGATGGCTTAATGTATTTCCCCGGTACGATCAATTTAAAACCTTTCCATCGTTTCACGATTGAAGATTTTGAAAAGGACTGGAAAATTAACTTCCTTGGAGCCGTGAACATCATACAAAAATACCTCCCTGCACTGAAAAAAGCCGAGCAGGCGAGTATAGTGTTGGTCAGCACCGTTGCCGTGCATACCGGCATGCCGTATCATACGAGTATTTCCGCCGCGAAAGGAGCCGTTGAGGGATTTACAAAAGCACTTGCCGCCGAACTTGCGCCGCGAATCAGGGTAAACGCAATCGCGCCGTCGATGACGAGAACCAATCTCTCCGCAAAATTTTTGACTTCGCCCGAAAAAGAATCGGCGAGCGCGAAAAGGCATCCGCTCGGCAGGGTAGGTGAACCGGAAGATATTGCGCATGCTGCAAAGTTTTTACTCAGTCCGGAATCTTCCTGGATTACCGGTCAGATAATACACGTCGACGGCGGTATGTCGAATTTAAAACTGTTATGACCTTATATTTTTTTCATTGACAAAAAAACTCTCACATAGATACGAAACGCTGCGTTTGATCCTCGGAGATCAGCTCAACAGCAAGCACAGCTGGTTTTCAAAGAAAGAGAATGGAGTCCTATACGTACTGATGGAGGTAAAGCAGGAGAGTGAGTACGTAAAGCATCACATTCAGAAGATCGTCGGTTTCTTCGCCTCGATGCGTGAGTTTGCCGGACAGTTGGAGTCGAAAGGACATCATGTTTACTATCTGAAAATCAATGATAAAAATAATAAACAAACATTTGATGAGAATCTCGACGCGATCATAAAAGAATTTTCCGTTAAAAAATTCGAATACCAGCTTCCGGACGAATACCGGCTCGACCGGCAACTGAAAAAATATTGTGACGGTCTAAAAATTGATCATCAGGTATACGACACTGAACATTTCTACACGCAGAGAGATGAATTGAAGGATATGTTCAAAGCGCGCGCGCAATACCGGATGGAACATTTCTATCGCGTCATGCGGCGTAAACATGATGTCCTGATGAATAATGATAAGCCCGAAGGCGGAGATTGGAATTACGACAAGCTCAACCGGGAGCGCTACGATGATAATATAAAAGTCCCCGTGCTGCCCGACTTGAAAAACAATGTGTCCGGGGTTCTTCAGGATATACAGAAGGCACAACTCCTCAATTTTGGTTTTATCGATGCCGAACGTTTCACCTGGCCGGTCAACCGTACGCAATCCCGCAAATTGCTCCGGCACTTCATCACGCATTGCCTGCCGCATTTCGGAACATACCAGGATGCTATGGATTCCCGGCATAATGTGCTCTTTCATTCCCGTCTGTCCTTTGCACTCAACACGAAGCAACTATCGCCGGCGGAGGTCATCGAAGCTGCTGTCAGTGAGTGGAAGGAACGGAAAAAGGAAATCAGTCTACCGCAGGTCGAGGGATTTGTCCGGCAAATTCTCGGGTGGCGGGAATACATGCGCGGGGTGTACTGGGCACAGATGCCGGAATACGAATCCATGAATTTCTTTTCCCATAACGCCAAGCTTCCGGAGTTTTACTGGACCGGCGAGACCCGCATGAATTGCATGCATCACGCTATCAGGCAAAGTTTGCAAACCGCCTACGCACACCATATACAAAGACTTATGATAACCGGTAATTTTGCACTGCTGGCCGGCATACATCCGGACGAGGTGGATGCCTGGTATCTCGGTGTTTATATCGATGCTGTACAATGGGTTGAGATCACCAATACACGGGGGATGAGCCAGTACGCTGACGGCGGTATTGTCGGCAGTAAACCCTATGTTTCATCCGCGCAATACATCAGTAAGATGAGCAACTATTGTGATGATTGTTACTATAAAAAAAGTGTAAAAACCGGTGATCGTGCCTGTCCGTTTAACAGTTTGTACTGGCACTTTTACGAACGCAACCGGGAGTTGTTGCAGAAAAATCCCCGTGTCGGAATGATGTATCGGGTTTTGGATAAACTGAAAGATAAGGATAGAATACTCGAACAGGCGGAAACGTACCTGGAAAACATTGAGAACCTATGACAGGTGCGGGGATCCTTTGCGATAGACCGGCTCGTCTTTTTTCACCCGTCGAATATCAAAGTCTGATTCCGGAAGATGCTCATGCGCGCCGATCACCAGATAACC
>SL_3KL_010_SEDDRAFT_10004404_pt1 | contig 12735 bp, 11 predicted proteins | sample SodLakKL_010_SED_2_FD_10381 | JGI IMG/M metagenome (IMG submission 10381)
AGCGCCGACATGTACAAGCTGGGTGGCCTGTGGCGCCGCATGCCGATGGTCTTTGTCTGCATGCTGATCTTTGCTGCCGGCATCGGCGGTGTCCCGCTGTTCAATGGATTTGTCAGCAAGTCCATGATTCACCATGCCCTGGTCGATGGCGCCGACCTGCCCGGGGGCGGGTCACTGGTCGTGGCCGAGTGGCTGTTCATCGCGACTGCGGTCGGCACCGCGGCCTCGTTCGTCAAGTTGATCACGCTGGTCTTCATCCGCCAACCGGAAACACAAGCATCCGATCCGCCGGGCTCGGTAGGGTGGGGCATGATGGCGCCGATGCTGCTGCTGGCCATCCCCGTGGTACTGATCGGTATCCAGCCCCAATGGCTGCTGCAAGGACTGATGGCACCGGGTCTGGAAGGGCTGGCGCTGTCGGCTGACCCGATCACGCGTTACCTGTCGGTCTATTACCTGGGACGCAGTGATGTGTTGCTGTCGGCGGTGATCGTGGGCGCCGGCGCGGCGGTGTTCGTGATCGGTATGCGCCAGGGCTGGTTCCACTGGTCGGCGCCGGCGTGGTTCGGTGTGGATTACTGGTATCGGCGCACGGCCACGGGTTTCGTCCGTGCCTGCCAGGTCGGCAGCCTGATTGCCGGCGCCATGCGCGATCAAATTGCCGGGCGCGCCTGGCGAGTGCTGCTGCGCCTGGATGACTTGTCCTGGCGGACGCCGAAACTGGATGTTGCCTTGGTGAAGGCGCTGGGCCGAGCACTTTCGGCGCTGAACCGTCTGCTCGATCGTCCTGGACAGTGGTTTAAACGGTTGCGGAAGTTCACGTCGGCCAAACCCGGGTTGTTCGATCGCTATGGTCAATGGTTTGACCGCTTGTCGATTAGGCTGTCGGCCAAGTCGGGACGGCGTGCATTGCAGGATGTGCTGTATCGCGATCTGGACCAGGGACGCGATGCACTGATTGCCGCGGCACAAGCTGAGGCCAACGAGCGTCATGGTCGCTCGGATCGCCAGGCCCATGTGGACCGGATACTCCTTGAGCAGCGCCTGGAGGCCGCCCGTCAGGTCGCTGGCCTGGTGGCCAGCCAGCAACTCGAGCGGGCCATGGCGGCCGCGGCCAGTGGTGATAACGAGCGCTCCCGGGCCGAGTGGGTCATGCCGCCGGTCGACAAGATTGTCGATGCCGCCGATGACTGGCTGGCCGGACAGAAACTCGAGGCTGCATTGGACGCGGCCGGCCTGGATGTGACCGGAGTATACGAATATGAACGCAGGTTGGCCGACGAGCGCAACTGGCGGCGCGAGCTGCGCGCGGTGGTGTTCAGACCGGGGACCAGCCAATGGCCAATGACCGAGCATCCCGACCGCAGCAGCCTGGCAGGCAGGCTGCGACGCTTGCTTGACCAGGGCACCACCGATCCGGGCGCCGGCCTGATCGGAGCGGTGGTATTGATGGTGATTCTCCTGATCGGATTCCTCTGAACATGCCGCTGTTTTCCTGCGGCCCAACGGCCTATAGGCCGCACCGCCTTTGTAGGTCGGCCCAGCGCAGCTTGGAGCCACATTGCGATTTGCCGTAGGCATGAAGCATTGCGGCGGAGAGCGACCGCGCGTGCGGCCGACGGACGACCTATCAAATGTCGACATGTGCTCGATGCATGTCGATCCAAACGAAAAATAGCCACAACCGTGACGCAATTCCTTGGCAGGAATGATTACATTTGAGTATATTGAACCAAGAACAAAAACAATAAAATTCGAGCCTCACTTGCTGTCTTCACTTCCCAAAAGCAGACGATTGCATTTGTGCACGATCAGCTCGTGCTTGCTGATCTGTGCGTTGACCGGCTGTGCCGTTACGCCGTCCGAACACAGCGCAACATCGGTCGATGCACACGAGCAACCCCTGGAAATCGAGACTCGCGCCGGTCTGCCCATGCTGTCCGGTGAAGATGCTGAACTGATCGAGGGCCTGGTCCAGGCCGGCATCGGGGACCGTCGCTTGAACTACAGCGCTCGCTACGTGTTTGAATCGGGCAATTTGCTGGCCAGCCTGGTCGAGGAGGGATCATCGGATTCTTCAGTCCCCACCGATATTGGCCAGCAAACGGTGCAGCAGCAGGTTCAATTGAATCTGACCGAAGATGTCCGTGTCCCACTTCAGATGGGCCTTGAGAATCGGCGTGACTACAGATTCCTGCTTGATGGAGAACAGGTATCGCACACTACCCGGGCGCATCTGGATTTCAAGCCGGAACCGGTATCGTTCAGTCTGGACTGGCGACCACCGGATGAGTTGATGGCCGCGCCAATGGGTTGTCATCTCAACGGCAATCTGAGCATGCCGCTGGCCCGCGAGACGGTCGGCAAGCACTCGATGCTGGATTTCAGTCACAGTGAATGCCATGTGCGGGCAGCCGATCGGGGACTTGATGAATGGGCAATTCAATCCAGAACGGTTGCCTGGCGTTGGGACGGAGATTTCAAGACCGCATTGCGTTATCGTCAGGTCCTGCCGCAGGCGCAATCCCTCTATTCAGCAGGTCCGGCGCATGAAGTCGGAATCAGTCATCGCGAGGAATTCAGTCTGTTCGGTGTGCAACTGGATGTCGCCCGCCGCGAAGGGGGTTCGCAGGATTCATCGTCAGGTCATCAACGTGCCGATCACTGGGTGGCCGACCTTCTCGTCAATGGCAAACTGGGGCTTCTCGACGTTACGGCTCGTTTCATGCGCGCCGGTGATCCGCTCTGGTTCATGCCGGCTTCCACGCCGGCTGATTCGCGTCGATTCTCCCTGTTGCTTGATTTCGGCGCATGGCTCAAAGATGAGTTTCCAGGCCTGGAGGCCGATATGTCGGCCTCGTTCGATCGCACCGAGCAATCCAACGGTGTCGATGACAGCCAGGTCAACTGGAATGTTTCGCTGACCTGGTAGCAAGTTTGCTCGCCATTACTGCAACAGCCGGGTTAAGTGGCCAGAAACTCTGGAGCTTACAGATACAAGGTGCCGGAGGAGCGATTAATCTGTCGCGTTTGCGATCCCCGTTGACCGCTGTGCGGACAGGCCGCTTGTTTGCCCTTCATGGCTTCGCGCTGTTCGTCGGTCAGCACTTCGCGGATTTCGGCGCGCAGTGCTGCGCGAAGCTCGCGGGCTTCCTGCAGGGTTTCCGGCGGGTGGCCATCTTCGGTCACCGCCCAGTCCAGTTCACCGATGCGTTCACGGTAAGCTGAGCGCAGATCATCTATGTAGTCGCGTTGTTCCTCGGTCAAGCCCAGCACTGTATGGTTTTCCATTGACCAGCCGGGTTTGGCGGTGACCGGAGAGGGAGAGACGGTCAAAACGAGGACGGACACGGCGGCAAGGCCGGCGAACAGACTCAACAGCTTGCTCATGATCATTCTCCATTCAAAACGTCGTGACTAAGGGTAACGTGATTCGCGTGATGGTCTCGTCAGGATCCGCTGACCGATTACAGCGCGCTGAAGTAGACGCCGGATGTCATCACGAGCAGGACAATTACCACTCCGCTGATGGCTGTACGCATGCGACGATACCAGCCGGCCTGTTTGTGCCCGATCCAGATCCTTTCGGCCAGCCAGTGAAGTGTGAACAGCACTGCCAGCAACAAGGCCGCTGATCCGAGCGGCAGCAGTAGCGCCGGCAGGGCAGCGAGAACGATCAGGTTGCTGGCCAGCAATGGAGCTTGTGGCTCTTTCGACCGCTCAATCGCGCCAGTCCACAAGGTGCCGCCCATGAATGCAAGAATCAGTAGGCCGTAGCCGACCACCAGGTCAACCACCCAATTGGGGCCGCCGGTCCAGGCAAGCACTACCATCAGCACGAAAGGCAGCACCCCAAGCCAGCCCAGAAGCCGGGCGGTCTGCTGCCAATCCGACGAAGTGGGGCCGGCAGTCATTGTTTCCCGAATATCGCGTTCAGGGCCTCGTCAAGCCGGGCATGACGGAACTCGAATCCTTCCTGCTGCATCCGTTCCGGCAGCATCTTCGCACCGGTCAGCAGCAGTCGCGACATTTCGCCGAACGCCAGTTTCAGTGCCAGGGCGGGCGCCGGCAGGACGGTCGGGCGGTTGAGTGCGTGGCCGAGCGCGCGGGTGAATTCGGCGTTCGTGACCGGGTTGGGCGCCGAGGCATTGAATGGACCGGACAGGTTTTCTTTCTCGAGCAGAAAAAGGATCATGTTGACGATGTCCTCGCGGTGGATCCAGGGCATGTATTGCTTGCCATCGCCCAGTTTGCCGCCCAGGCCCAGCTTGAATGCGGGCAACATCCTGGCCAGCATGCCGCCGCCGGCATCGAGTACCAGTCCAATGCGAATGATGGCCACGCGCACGCCGGACTGCTCGGCCTTGCAGGCCTCGGCCTCCCACTCGCTGCATATTTGGTGGGCGAACTCGTCATTGGGTGTGGTCTCCTCGGTCACGTCTCGGGACCCTTGGTCGCCGTAGTAACCGACAGCTGACGCTGAAACCAGGACGGAAGGGGGTTCGTCCAGCGTGGCGCACAGATCGACGATATCCCGGGTGATGTAGATGCGAGAGTCCCGAATGCTCTTTTTCTTCTTGTCGGTCCAGCGTCCTTCCGCGATGGGTTCTCCGGCCAGGTTGATGACCGCTTCCGGGGCATCCTCTTCGAAGTCGGCGACTCGAGTGCGAACGATCGCCTCTTCCGGCAGCACGCGGCGAGCGCGCTCGGACGAACGTGAAACGACCAGTGGTGTGTGGCCCTTCTCCACCAGAAGTGTACACAGTCGCTGGCCGATGAAACCGCTGCCACCGGTGATCAGAATGTTCATGACGCGCTCCAGATGCTCGAAGTCTGCATCATGCTATCCGAAGCCGGTGGAGTCCACATGAAACGGTCCATTACCTCAAGGGCCCGGTTGAAACTCGCTACCGCGCTTGTCCGTGTGTCGATGCTATTCTGAATGTCAATCGTACCCTCACATTTCCAGCTTCATGAAAAATCTGGTCATTATTGCCCACGACCCTTCGCCCAACACTCAGACCATGGTCCAGGCGGTGCTTGAGGGCGCCGGAGATGCAGCGATTGACGGCGTGAGTTCGCGTCATGTGCGACCGCTGGATGCCGGGCCCGATGATGTATTGCAGGCCGACGCGGTGATTTTCGGCACCACCGAAAACTTGGGCTACATGAGCGGGGCCCTCAAGGATTTCTTCGATCGCTGTTTCTATGAACTGCTCGACAAGACCGACGCCATGCCGTTTGCGGTATTCATTCGCGCCGGCAAGGACGGTACCGGCACGCGCCGAGCCATCGAGAGTATCTGCGGCGGGCTCAACTGGAAGCAGGCGCAGGAGCCGCTGATCTGCCGCGGCGATTGGGATGATGCCTTTCTCGACCAGTGTCGCGAACTTGGTATGACCATGGCCGCCGGACTGGAAGCCGGGGCTTTCTAGCGGAGCGGTAATCACCGAGCTTTGAGGCCGGATTGGGTGCAAAGAGGTCGAATCTGAAAAATCCGTGCCCTTGGCGTACCAACCGAGGCCAAACGTAGGGTTGGCGCGGCTCAAGTTACTGATGGAAATCGGCAAATGGGGCGGTTATAGTTCCTATGCAACTCGGAATTTTGTCCTCGAATTTTGGCTAGAGTATTTCACCCCCCTTCTGGTTTGGTCTGGAGATTCGACATGGCGTATCGTCGTCTAAGTATCATCTTTGCCTCACTTTTCTGCCTGCTGATCTTTACAGGTTGCCTGAACCCGAAAAAACAGGTGGAGCTGGGACTGCAGGCGGCCAGCGATGAGATTGCCATGATGAAGTCGAAGCAAGCCTGTTGCGAGAACTTGGCCGAGCTTGAGTTTCATCCACTTTCCGAGCAACGCCTTTCCGTCAAGCTGCCCAAGGATGATGACAGGACCCGGCTATTCGATGGAGAGCCCAGCTACTTCGTGCCACTGATGCTGGCACGCGGCTCTGCTACCGAAACTATACTGATTCGTTCCGGCATGTTCAGTGACGGCCCCGTGAGTGGTATTGGACGAGTTTTCGTGCCGAAGATCCAGTTCTTCAATGAGCAACTCGAGCCTGTAGGCGCACCAGTGGAGCCAGGTATGTGCTTCCTGAGACGTTGGTCGGAGATTGGTTTCTTCATGGCCATATCGGTCGAAACAACAAAGGCCACACATGCCATTGTCTATTCTGCCGCCCATCTTGATCGTGAGCTACTCAGCTATTCAGACTCGGTTACGGTGGCGGCCGGTTTTTCTCCTGCTACTGTCACTTCCGATCTAGTGAGGGCGGTATCGGCAGACGCTAAGCTGGATTTCTGGCTAGCCGGTGAGAATGATCGCGTCCTGAGTGAACTCAGGGGTCGTTGTCATCTGGATCTGTCAGAGTTGTTGGTGGCTGGATCAGCGGGTTCGATGATGGAGCCTGCAGCGGTTTTTGATACTCCTCGCAAGTCAAAGGTGGCATCAGGTCTTGGAGTCAGTTCAGCGGATTGAGTATGCTTTGGATGGCACTCGAAATTTCGACCCGGTTTGGTGCTTCTTTTCCATCAGAAGTGCACAAAAGTCGCTGAGCGATGAAGCCGCTATCGCCGGCAATCAGGGTATCCAGGATGCCTTAGCATAGGGCAGATAGTCGCAGGGAGCGGCTTGTCTGTGTCCGCTATGGATCAAGTTTCCAAGGGTTGATCAACTCCACGTCGCAAGCCTCGAAATCTCTGATGTTTCGAGTGGCCAAGGCCATTCCGCGGCTTTTGGCGATCGCAGCGATCTGGGCATCAAAGTTGAGGTTCAATTTCCCGGTCTGGAAGCTTGAAGTTGTCATCGCCCCATGCTGGGCTGAAGAGTCGCACCGCCAGGTCACCGGGTTTTTCCGTGGTGGCCACCGCCTGTTTGAGAATCCGGCGTACCTCTTCTTCCATGGATACCCCGTCCCGCGTCGCCAGGGCGCGCAGGCGATCAAGGGTCTCTTGATCAATTTTGCGGACGCTGATGCTCGGCATAAGTCGGAACCTTGGAGGAATTCACGTCAAAATGCTAGCATTCTTATAATGTGCTGGCAAATGAAAGCGCATGCTCGCGCTTTTCGGAGTTGCATGCGCCGATGCCATTCTGACGGTCAACCCGATTTTGGTCCTTCGCCCAGCACGCAAGCCATGGTCCTGGCGGTGCTTGAGAGTGCCGGCGATGAAGTGATTGAAGGCGTGACCACGGCGCGCGCAGTTCGGCATCCCGGGGCTGGTCGCCGACGGCTATGCTCGCAGTCGTCCGAGTGCCAGCCCGAACAGGAACAGGGTCAGCAGAATCTTTCCCCAGGGTGTTGTGACAGGAACCGGAATCGCCGGCGCAGGAGCTGAAGGGGGCGTGCCGAACAGTTCCAGTGCCCGAGCGACGGCGCTGACCGCCGTTTCTGCACCAATCAGGCGCCCCGGGAAGTCGTCAAACAGGGGGTGAATGCCTCCCCAGATTCGGGATTCGCCGGATTGGTCGGCGGCATCGTAATAGCTGGCCCACTGCAAGGCGACCGGTTCGCTGGGGCCGTATTCAAAAATCAGCGTGTAGCCGGGGCCATTGGCCGTGACCAGGTAACTACCCATACCGCCGGGAAAATACGGGCTGCCGCTGAATGCAGTCAGAACCTCGGCGGCTGCCCGACTGAAAGCGCTGTGGCCCGATGTGTATCCGGGGAACGGTGGTGTCACGAAATCGGCCTGTTGGTAGGGCAACCACTCGACTGCTCGTATCCAGCCGCTGCCGCCGTGCTGCGTGGCAGGATCAGGCGGATGGCCTAGCCAGGCCCGAATTGCTATTTCTCCGATGTGTGGGGCCAGGTGTTCATGACGCTCACCGGGCGCACTGGATTGTGCCGTGATCAACTCGACCAGGCCTTCCTCCAGCGGCAGACCCAGAGGGTGCCAGGCCGGCAGATCGGGGTCGCTGGACTGGCCGTAGCCGGCCATTTCCCGAATCAGGCTGATCGGCCGAGCCGAATCATAGTGGCGCTTGGCTTCCCAGGTCGCAACGGCGCTGTCGTGCAGCGCCCCGTTGAGTGCCAGGTAGAGCTTGACGTCCCATTCCAGCGCTGGCAGCAGCGCGCCAGAGCCGCCCAGGCGACGTTGGAAGTCAGGATGGTCGACTACGTCATTGGCAATCTCGTTCCAGTGCCCCGGCGGCGTGGTCGAAGCTGGTCCATCGGCCCAGAATTCGGCCAGCACACGGCCAAAATCGCCGCGCCGGACCAGGTTGGGCGGATAGGGCTCGCCGGTAGCCGGGTTCATCGGATGCCCCTGGCCGTCATTGGCGCCCAGGCTGTTGTTACCCATCACCCCGGGAGAGATGTCGATCATGACGCCATCATCGGGGTCCAGCCAGGCGCTGTAGCGGATCAACTCCAGCACATCGGCCTTGAGCTCGGCATCGCCCAAGTCCCCGAGCAAGGGTGGCGGACCGGGATCCAGGTACAGTGCGCCCGGCGCCGGACGATCCAGGGCAAAGCTGTCGACCAGACCCCAATGCGGAGTGAGAAAATTCATCACGCCAAAAGCGCCCGGCGGGATCAGGGGCTGCCAGGCATTGACATCGGCCATGCCGCCAGTGCCGGGCAACTGCACCAGCATTGGTGTATTGACGGCAAAGTAGCTGGTGTAGTCGACATAGGAGTTTTGCTCGTTGGCGCCGTCGGCCAGGCCATGGGCGATGACGCTGGCGGCGACGCGATTGCCAACTGCCGCCGGTGAGCCGCCCAGCGTGGTCTGGATGGTCGGATCAAGACCCAAGTCCTGCATGCATGTATCCAGCGAAGGCAGGGTAATGGCCGCACCGATGGAGTTCATAAAGCGGTGCCGCAGCACGCGATAGGCGGCGTAGCTGACTGCTTCGGCCTGGGCCGTGGTCGGCGTTCCGGGCGCAATGGCGCTCTCATTGTGATAGTGGCCCTGAGCGTGGGGCACATAGGTGGCCCAGGCATCGTACATTGCGGCCGAAACATGAAACAGGTTGCGCGCGTGTATCGTTGGTCGGGCGCGTTCCCTGACAATCGCATCCAGTGTCTGAAGGTTCCAGGCGCGCGCGACCGAGGCCTGCGCGGCGCAATCGATGTCGCCGCGCGGCGGATCGGCAATTCTTGCCGAGGGTATGGTCACGCCGGAGGCGCTACCCGGTTCAGGCGCAACCAGCCCAATCAGCAGGACAAGGACGATGAGCGGCTGAAGGAATTGGGTCCCTGGGGTGTTCTTGATCACGTCCTGATGCAAACTCGGTTTAGTGCGTGTTGAGGAAGGTGTCCTGGAACACCACATCTTGGCCGGGATACTGGCGGAAATGGTATTGGCCGGCCGGCAACTCCTCGATTGTTTCGGTCAGGCCGTCGGGCCAGATGATGGTGGCCTTGGCCTGCTCGTGCGTACCCAGCCCGAAATGCAGAATCGGTTGATGACTGGAGCCGCGTGATTCGCCGGCGCGCAACTCACGCATCTGCGGTGCTTCGTTGCGGGTCTCGATTACCACCCGCGTGCCAATCGCGCCGCGATTGACCGGCCCGCCGCCTTCCAGCCGGAAACCAATCCAGTTGCCGGTCTGCTGGCTCAAATTCTGGTACAGGCGGTAGCCTGGTGACTGGTTCCAGTGGCCCAGCACCATGTCCAGGCGGCCGTCCATATTGAAGTCGATCACGGCGGCGGCCTCGGTCGGGCGAACGACGTCGAACACCGTATCGGCAGTGACCGACACGAAGCTGCCGTCGCCCTGGTTGCGAAACAGCTGATCAACGGTGCTGCTGGTCGAAAAACTGCCGCTGTTGACCGCCAGAAAGGCATCCTCCCAGCCATCGTTGTCGAAATCGGCAAAGATCGTTGCCCAACCCACGCCCAGGTGGTCGAGCACGGTTTCGGTGTCGTGCTCGAACAGCAGCGGATCGCTTGAGATGCCGCGCAGCAGTACTTGCGTGTCAATGCTTGAAAAATATAAATCCCACAGCCCATTGCGGTTGACATCGCCGATCGCGATACCCATGCCGAACACGGCCGTATCGGCGCCGACCTGGGGTGCAATGTCGCTGAAACACCAGCCGTCGCAGCCGGGGCCGTCATTGCGCCACAGCACATTGCCCTGCAGCTTGTCATTGACCACGTAGATGTCCGGTCGACCGTTGCCGTCAAGATCGCTGATGGCCACGGCCAGTGCCGTCCGGCTCAGCTTGGCTCGATCTGACCCGTCGAAATTCAAGGCGATGTTGGTCCAGTTGCCGTCGCCGTGATTGAGCACGATCCGATCGAGATTGTCGGGATTGTCGAGGTCGGGATTGGACGAGGTCGGGTAGACGCCGATAAACAAATCAAGAAAACCGTTGCCGGTCAGATCACCCCAGGCCACGGCATCGGTGCGCGGCGGATGGGAACCGGTGGCGGCGTGATCGGCTGCTGCAACCATCAGGTTATCGAACCCTTGGCCGGCCAGGTTCCTGAGCAACAGGTTGCTCTGGTTGCGGCAACCGACGTACAGATCGGTCCAGCCGTCATTGTCGAAATCGGCCGCCGCCACCACGCTGCACTGACTGCCGGCAATCTGGGCATTGATCGTCTTATCGTCGCTGAACTGACCGTTACCATCATTGAAGAACAGTCGGTTGGGCTGGTAGTAGCCGGTGACGAAGATGTCCGGATAGCCATTGCCGTTGAAGTCGGCCACGGCAATGCCCCCCGCCGGAATGTCGGCCAGAAATTCGGGTTTGAAACCGGCCTCAACCGACACGTCGGCAAATTCCAAGGCATGGACGGACCCGCCGAGCAGCAGGGCCGGCAAAGCGAGCAGGCACGCATGAAATGGTCGGAGGGGCCGACATGTGCCTGCCCGAATCAGCTTGAAAAAGTAGGCGCTACACGAAACAACAGCCATTGCTGCAATCTACCTGCTCGGCAGTTGGCAGGCAAGTTCTCCGGTCAGGAAACTCTCGTCATCCCGGATGATTTGGCCTCCGGTCGAGCCGAAATCACTTCTGGATCTGGATGCCTGAAGTACCTCGCGCCCGTGCAGAGTTATTCACAGGCTCCCTGGGATTGTTCGAGCTGGTTTGCTAGCGCTTCAAGGCCACGGCTGGACAGGATTTCCTGTGGCCACAATGGTACGTCCAGCATGGGTTGGCCGGCAAAGCGTTGGCTGATCTCTTCAAGGTGAGCCTCCTGAACATCGCGCCGGGCGGAGAGGAATTCATCGCTGGATGATGCCGGAAGGATCTGGTTGACGATCAATCCGCCCACCGGAATGCCGTGGTCGGTCAGTGTGTCCATGGCGCGAGTGGTTTCGAGAACGGACAGGCGTTCCGGGATCATGACCAGGACAAAGGCGGTGTGATCTGCATCGGTCAGTCGTTCACGGGCCAGGCCGAAAAGTCGTTTTCGCTCGTTGAGCACTTGCCCCAGGCGAGCACGACGCTGGTCAGTGGCGGATTCATCCCGGCCGGGCAGTATGCCGCGAAGTCGCTCGGACAGGTCGCGGCTTTGCTCGAAGCGTCCGAGCAGACCCTCGGTCCAGGCGGCCATGGTTTCGGGTAAAGACAGCAGATGCAGAGTGTGGCCGGTGGGGGCGGTGTCAAAGATCAACAGCTCGGTCTCGTCATTGCGGCTGATCAGCCCGGCCAGGTGTTCGAGGAAGGTGGCATCCATGGCGCCGGGCGCGCCGCGGGCTCGAGCCATTTGTCGGTCGATTTCATCGTAGAGGTGAGGGCGAACATAGTCGCGCAGATGCTGTGTGGTGCGGGCCAGGTATTGATCGGTCAGTTGTTCCGGGTCCAGCTCGCAGGCGTCGAAACCCCAGTGGGTGCGGGTGGGCTCCGGGCCCAGTGGCTGTTCGAGCAAGTCGCCCAAGGAATGGGCCGGATCCGTGGAAATCAGCCTCGTTTTGCGACCCCGGCGGGCGGCCAGAACCGCCAATGCCGCCGAGAGCGTCGTTTTTCCCACACCCCCCTTGCCGCCACAGAAGATCAAGTGGCGTTTTAGCAGTGCCTCCAACATCGGATCAATCGCTCAGCAGCAGCGGAAATTGTCAAGCGGCGATTTTTCCAGGCCCTGACGACGGTGCCACTCGTGAAACTCCTCGAGCATCACGCCGCGCAGTTCAAGCGTATGCCAGCTCACCGGGTTGGGAATGCCCAGTGACTCGCTGTAGATCATCAGCATGAACAAGTCCTCGCGTTCGCGTTGCTCGCGCGCCAGCTCTCGACGCCAGCGTGCACCATAAAACTGTTCCAGGGCGTCATCAATGGCTTTCAGGCTGAATTTCATTGCGCTTGGTCCTCGCTCGTGTGCGAACGCATTGAGCGCGTCAATGCCCCGGCAACTTCCAGCACCACCGCGATGGCGGCGATCAGAACCAGGATATCCAGACTCAGCAGGAACCAGTCTGCATCACCGTAGAACTGGATCAACTGCATCAACAATGCCGCCACGGTCATGATCAGCAGACCGATCATCGGCACCAGGGTAAACCAGGGTGGTTTTCCCAGACGCACTACCATCAAGGTGACCACCAGCAGGGTCAGGGCGGCGAGCAACTGGTTGGTGGTGCCGAACAGCGGCCAGATCACCAGGCCACCGGTCCCGTCCAAGCCCCCGGCGCCGAACGCCAGCGCCAGGCAGGCGCCCACGGCGACCAGGGTCGAGATGGCCTTGCCGCGCAACCAGTCCAGGTCATGGATCTGACCCCATTCCTGGATGATGTAGCGTTGCAGGCGGATGCCGGTATCCATGGTGGTGGC
>SL_3KL_010_SEDDRAFT_10004405_pt1 | contig 12733 bp, 11 predicted proteins | sample SodLakKL_010_SED_2_FD_10381 | JGI IMG/M metagenome (IMG submission 10381)
TCCATTAACGTCATCTCAGTAATGATATTCATCCGGATATCTGATACTTCAGCGCTTGAGAGGGTCGCAACAAGATCTATAGGGTCCCATTGTACCGGTTCGATATTTCTGGCTTCAAAGGACGGCAGATAAAGAGCACTGAATGCTTCAATTTCCCAATAAACAGCCAGTGCCTCTTCAGTTGAATGTCCGGATTCAATCTGCGAAAGTATCTTCTCGTAAATTCCCCATAGCTTAATTTGATCAGCTAAAGTTCTTCTTTCTCCGGGATTGAGTTCAGATACCATGTCAATAAAAGATTCAAAGAGGGTTTCCATTTCCGGGTGGTCCAATTGCTGAGCAAAGCCTGCAGGTTGATAACCGGCCCATCGTGATCTGTTGGCATAGAGATTCCCGGTAACTGGCAGATAGTAAAGGGCAGCAAAGAATCGGCCGTTATCTTGTTCTTTTAAATCCCGCCATTGAATCGAAGTTGACTCAGATTCTGATTTCGTTTCCAATGCATCTCCGGCATGATTATCCAACTCCCTGTGGCAGCCCGAAATCATCAACAAAAAAATCAACGAACCTGTGAAACAGGTCAGTGAATTTGCTCTCTTCAAATCATTGAGATTATCAAAACAGTGAATAAAAAATTACCAGCCTATTCTCCCGCGGCGGTCGTCAATCACGCCATTTCGCCGGGCAGGATCTTCAGGCATGATGAATCCTGGTGGTGGTTCAAAAGCGTCAAAGCTCCAGGAACCATCAGGGTCATTACTTGCATATTCTATAAACTGCCCAACAATGGGTAATGCAGACCGGGCTCCCTGGCCAACCCCGCGGCTGTTTGGAAAGCGAATTCTTCTGTCTTCACCCCCCACCCAGGAGCCCATTACCAAATGGGGCATCATGGCAACAAACCAGTTATCAGCACTGTTTTGAGTGGTACCGGTTTTACCGGCAACATCCTGGCGGACATTATATACATTTCTGAGGCGAACACCCGTACCAAAGTAGCCATCTCCACCCCGAATAACACCTCTCATCATATCGATCATCATGTATGCAGTCTCCGGACTGATGACCTCCTGGGTGTATTCCGGGTGATATTCGACGAGAACATTTCCTTCCTTGTCTTCGATCCGGGTAATGGCAACAGGATCGATATGTACACCCTGGTTTGCAAACGTAGTGTATGCGCTTACCAGTTCAAGAAGTGATGACCTGGCGGTTCCTAATACTATTGATGGTACAATTGCTTCGTTACTCATGTTGATCCCAAGATTACCGGCCATCTGGGCTATCATCCTGGTTGCAGAATCAAGATCTTCAAGCCTGTTTGTACCGGGTGCTCCCGCAATTTCAGGCAGGAGCCGCACGGTAACATTATTAAGACTTCTGGCCAGGGCTTCCCGGAGCGGCACCATTTCGGGTCCGTCGGGAACCGACGGGTCTCTTGGCCTCCAGTGATTTCCGGACCGGTCTATAAATGATACCGGATATTTTGAAAATGTGTGATAAGGCATATACCCGTTATCAATCGCAACAGCATAAACAAATGGCTTAAATGTTGAGCCGGTTTGCCTGCGGGACTGATGAACGTGATCGAATTGCCGAGAGCCGTAATCTGAACCACCTACCCATGCCATTACATTACCGTTATTTGGATCAATGGCGACAAAGCCTGCTTCAAGGCGGGTTCTGGCACGTTTTACAGAATCAATAAAGGCTTCATCCGCTTTTAATCTTTCAAAGACAACCGACTCCTGGTTTGTGCCGTACTCACTGAATGCATTATGATAACGGTCTGTTTCCCTGATGAATTGATTTAAAAAGCCTGGAAACTCCTCCCAAAGCCGGTTCATATAATCCCCGCCCGGAGAAGTCCATTCCCGCTCGAAAAGTACCTGAAGAGAGTCAACTTTTTCCCTGAGTGCCCGCTCAGCATGACGTTGCAGCCGGGAATCAATCGTTGTATGAATCGTCAGACCGTCTGCGTAAAGGTCGTACCCGTTCTCTTCTGTCCATTGAATTACCTGTTGACGGATATATTCACCAAAATATCTGCTTTCACGGCCGGATCTTGAAGGAGGTTGATAATTCAAAACAATTTCTTCTTCACGAAGGTTTGAGAAGACTTCAGGTGATAAAAAGCCGTGTTTTACCATCTGTGACATGACGATATTGCGCCTTCTGGTTGCATTGTCAGGATTGATTCTGGGGTTGTAATAAGAAACAGCTCTGAGTGTACCGATGAGAGTAGCTGCCTCGGCTACGGTGAGATCCCGGGCTGGTTTTCCAAAATGGGTTTGAGCTGCCATTTCAATTCCGAAAGCACTGTTGCTGAATTCCACAGTGTTCAGATACATTTCAATGATTTCACTTTTTGTATAATTATTCTCGATCTGAATTGCAGTAATCATTTCGCGGAATTTACGGGTCACTGAAAATTCTCTGCCGATTTCGCGATACAGGTTTCTTGCAAGCTGCTGGCTTATTGTTGATCCGCCCTGAGGCCTTCCCCGAAGTACATGAACCGGTATAGCAAGAGTTCTGTACATATCCATTCCCCAGTGGTTATAGAACCGGTGATCTTCCGTGGCAACCAGGGCATTGATTACATTTGGTGAAATTTCGTCTATCCTTATATCGGTTCGATTCTCGATAAAATACCGGTCGAGAACGGCTCCATCACGGCTTTGAACAACTGATGCGGTAGCTGTACGGGGGTTGTCAAGCATCTCCAGTGACGGAAGCCCCTGGAAAAGATAGATGGTATACGAACCGGCAGCAATGAAAGCTATAAGTAAAACTGACAGTAAACCGATCAGAATGATTTTACCGGTTGAAATTTCAAAGTTTCTATTTTCGCCGTTCTTCTTCTGTTCCCGGATCTTTTTCCTGTATTCCGGATCATTAAAATATTTTTCGTGGTCAGGTTCCGAAAATTTGCTCATTACGGATTAATTTGCTTTGTGCGGTAAATGGGGCCAGTCTTTTGCTTTTTCCATCCCAGGTAACGAGTTGAAAGTCACCATTCGTATATTTGACTGCAGTGCGATATTGATAAAAAGCACCACAATTTATATAAGATCCACCTGGATAAGTTTCATGTCTCGGTATATGATCATGGCCACAAATTACAAAATCGATCTCGTTTTTGCTTAAATATTCACTTGCCCACCCATCGAGTCTTCCGGTTCCCGGAACCGGTCGCTTCCGGCAGTAATCCGAAAAGCGTTTCATTAGCTTCAACCCGAAGCCGGGTGGAAGCATAAACTGGTATAAATTAATAAATGTTTTATTTCGCAATAGCCGATGGAGCCATGGCCGGGGCAAATTCATATTTTTGTTTTTTAACCCATCGCCATGCAGAACAATAATCGACTGACTGTTGATATCTAAAACCCTGTATTCGGCTTCTACATCAAACCCGAGATTTGTGAAATAGCCACGTGTCCAGTTATCATGATTTCCGGTTATATACAAAATTGACCCAATAGCAGACATATAGCTTTGAAAATGTTCGAGAAGTTTGTTTCCAAATTCAGGATGGTGATTCCTGTATTCCATCCAGTAGTCGAAAAGATCTCCCAAAAGATATAGCTGAATATGGTTCTGAGTACAATACTCAATTAAACTGATCACATCCTTTTCCAATGCATTATTTCCTGATTTATCGAATGCACCAAGATGGATGTCTGAAACAAAAAGATGTTGTTTCTTCATATTCAGCAGCTATCTTTCGCCATAATGCTATTTACTTCGCGTTATAATAAATTGAACCAATGCTTCAAAATCATCATAACCTTCGTTGACCGGCAATTTTCTTAATCTCTCAAGAGCTTCTTCAGCATGAAGTTCCATAGCTTGACGTGCTTTCAGCATTCCTCCCATGTCGTGAACGAAATGAACAATCCTGTCAACATCTTCGCTTGTTTTTTTTCTCTTTCTCATTAATCTGCGAATCTGAAGCTGCTCAATTTTATTACTCCCTTCCAGTGCTTTGATCAATGGAAGTGTCACTTTCCGTTCCTGTATATCATTTCTCTTCGGTTTTCCGACATCAGCAATACCGTAATCAAACAGATCATCCATAATCTGAAATGAGATTCCAATCTTCATTCCGATTTCCTGTATTTCATGCTGAATATGTTCTTCGTCAGTGGCTGCAATTGCACCGCAATGGCAGCAGGCTGCAATTAAACTTGCCGTTTTTTCTGATATGATCTGGTAGTATCTTTCCTCGGTCATATTAAACAGCCGTGACGTTTTCAGCTGCCTTAATTCACCTTCACTCATTTTTCTGACGGCAGTGGATAATACATGGAGGAGTGCATACTCTTTATGATCGAGGGCTATTAGTAACCCTTTTGAGAGCAGGAAATCACCTAAAAGCACACCGGCCTTATTTTTCCAGAGCTTATTGATACTTAATAATCCGCGGCGTTTATCAGATTCATCCACAACGTCATCATGAATCAAGGTAGCTGTATGCAGCAATTCGATCATCGTTGCCGCTACATAACTTCTGTTATCAATTTCACCGAACATGCGTGCAGTCATAAAGACAAGTGTCGGCCGAACCTCTTTTCCCTTTTGTTTAAGAAGGTAATTGATAATTTTATCCAGTAAATAGACATCTGTTTGAATCGAATCTCTGAAAAATGTTCTGAATTCGTCTATATGAAACTGTACCGGTTTGGTGACCTCTTTCAGGGATCGGGAAAACTTTTTGCCGGAATCAAAAATTTTGGCAGCAGGTTGAGCCATCGTTCGGTGTTAATTGCTTATTTCAATATGAAGTAACAAAGTTAATTAATTATCGGATTAAATATTTGCGCAAAGAACGGTGACTCTTTAGATTTGATCGCTGATTGAAATTAACTGATTAAAAATTAAAAATCATTGAAAATATTACGGTTATAAATCCCGGGTGTCAAATAGTGATATGTGTATTGCATTACTAAATGATATCATCAGGTACCTTAATGCGATGATCTTTATTTTATTAGCCGAAGTGATTCTGAACAACTTACATATTTAACTAATGATAAAAATTGAATTAAATGGTGCTCTCCAATTTGCGGAAAAAAATGACTTCGATGCGGCCAGGGAAATAGCCGATGTAGCATATAGTCAAGTGCTTGAAGGAACAGGTAAAGGGAGCGAATGGCTTGGATGGAGAAGAATATTAAAAGCTCCGAATGAAGATGAACGTAATCGTATAAAAATCAAAGCTGCTAAAATCAGAAAAGATGCCGACCTGTTTATCGTATGTGGTATAGGTGGTTCCTATCTTGGGTCTAAAGCAGTAATTGAAGCATTAAATGGCCTGCTGCCGAACAGTAAACCTGAGATTCTTTTTGCAGGCCATCATATGAGCGGCCGTTATCTTGAACAACTGCTCAGATACCTGGATGAACCTGATAATGAGGGTAAGCAGAAAAGTGTATATCTCAATGTGATCTCAAAATCAGGCAGTACTCTTGAAACAGCTCTTGCATTCAGAGTTCTCCGAAGCTGGATGGAAGAAACTTATGGTGAAAATGCTGCGGATCGAATCATTGCCACTACCGGGCCGGAAGGCGGGGTACTGAACCAGATGATCAGTCAGTTTGGATATGAAAAATTTGTCATTCCGGATGATGTAGGCGGCCGCTTTTCCGTTCTTACGCCGGTTGGGCTTCTGCCGATCGCTGTTGCGGGAATTGATATAGAAACTCTTTTTTACGGTGCTGTATCTAAATTTGAAGAGTATGAAAGTACAGCAAATGACCTGCTTGATTTTGCATCATTGAGGTATTTGTTTGAAAGATCAGGAAAAGCTCTGGATGTGATCGGTTCTTTTGAACCTGATTTGAATGCATTTACAGGGTGGGTTCAGCAGCTTCTTGGAGAGAGCGAAGGAAAAGAAGGGAAAGGATTATTTCCTGTATCTGCCGCATTTTCTACTGACCTGCACAGTATTGGACAGATGATTCAGCAGGGGAAACGCAATCTGATCGAAACTTTTCTGGTAGTGGAAGAAAGCAGTTCTGAGCTGACAGTGACGGAAAAAGGAGATGATACCGACGGGCTTGAGTATCTTGCAGGCCTGCCGCTTCATGAAATTAACAGAAAAGCCCTGAAAGGTACTACTGAGGCACACATTGACGGCGGTGTGCCAGTTATACATATCTCAATTAAAAAACTGGATGCAAAAAACATCGGGGAATTGATCTATTTTTATGAACTCTTTACAGCCGTATATGTATACATGCACGGCGTAAACCCATTTGATCAGCCAGGTGTTGAGGATTATAAGAAGGCAATGTACCGCAATCTCGGGAAAACATAATGTATGTCTGAAGAAATCAGTAAAAAAAATACTTTTATTGCAATTGCCGGAAATATCGGTGCTGGAAAATCATCTTTGACCGATTTGCTCGCAAAGCACTTCAGGTGGCAAGCATATTTTGAATCGGTAGATAATAATCCGTATTTGTCAGATTTTTATGAAGATATGCGGCGCTGGAGCTTTAATTTGCAGGTCTATTTTTTATCAAGCCGTTTTCAGAAACACAAGGAGATGGTTAAACAGAAGCAGAGCCTGATTCAGGACAGAACAATCTACGAGGATGCTGAGATATTTGCGAAAAACCTGAATGAGATGGGTTTGATGAGTGAAAGGGATTATAAAAATTACAGGTCTCTGTTTAACGAGATGTCCGAATTTCTCCAGCCGCCAGACCTTTTGATCTATTTGAGGGCACAGGTGCCAACTCTTGTACGGCAGATTCAACAACGCGGGCGGCAATATGAAAATTCAATCAGAATAGATTACCTTGAAAGATTGAATCAACTGTATGAAGACTGGATTGACCGTTATCCGCATGAAAAATTAATTATTGATACTGACGATATCGACTATGTTAATGAAAAAGAAGATCTCGGCAAGGTTATTGAACTGATAGAACAGCGCCTGTTCGGGCTTTTCAATTAAATGGTTATTGATCAGATCCATGAGTCAGCCGCCTCAGGAATTGATTTAGACCGTTAAACTTCCTATTTTTGGAAGCTATTGTGATTGACTCAAAATTGACATTTAAAATTCAGGAAATTCCTGAGGGAAAGAGCAGCCGTGAAATTACTCTTTCTCATGACGATTTAACCTTTGAAAACCATGAGTTAAATAAGGCTGTTGTCAGTATTCAGTTTGAGAAGACCACACATTTTATCAATGTGGATTTTAAAGTAGAAGCTGGTTTGATAGTCGTTTGTGACAGGTCTCTGGAATCGTTTGAAAAACAGGTTACAGGGCGATATGAAGTTTTATTTAAACCGGAAGTTGTGGAACCGGCCGAAGGTGAAACATCCAAGGTGAAACAGTTTAACAAACGGGACCTGACGTTAAGTATTGATAATGAAGTTCGTGACACAATTTTGCTCGAACTCCCTGTAAAGATATTGCATCCGAGGTTTTTAGGTGAAGACGGAAATCCGTTGGAATTCGAAACCCGGTCATTTGGTGATATCTCGCCGGATGATGAAGAAATTGCTGATCCCAGGTGGGAAGCTTTAAAAAAATTAAAAAACTGAAATAACTAAATACGCATACTGGATTAATGGCACATCCAAAAAGGAAAACGTCGAAATCACGAAGAAATAAAAGGCGCTCACATCACAAAGTGGCGGAAGTAAATCTTGCTGAATGCAAAAATTGCGGTGCCCTGCATCGTTATCATCATGTTTGCATGGAGTGCGGATACTATCGTGGCCGACAAGTGATCAATGTAACTAACTAATTTTAACGTACAATTGATGGTTATTGCTGTAGATGCGGCAGGTGGCGATTATTTTCCGAAAAATCCGGTTCAGGGAGCAATTGATGCGATCGGTGAGAAACAGGATCTGACAATATTACTTGTCGGCCCTGAAGATCTCATAAAGGCCGAATTGAGAAATTACTCCTACGATACAGAGCGAATTCAGATTTTACATGCACCTGATGTAATCGGTATGGATGAATCACCATCCACAGCTGTTAAAAACAAACGAAATTCATCAATTGTTTTAGGATTGAGTGCCCATAAACAGCAGAAGTGTGAAGCTTTTGTCAGTGCAGGTAATACCGGTGCATTACTTGCTGCCTCCATGTTTATCCTTGGTAAACTGGAAGGCGTTCAAAGGCCTACGATAGCTGCAACGATACCGACAATCAAAGGTATTCGATTGCTTATTGATGCAGGTGCCAACCTGGAGCTGAAACCGGAAACTTATCGTCAGTTTGCTCAAATGGGTACCATATACAGCCGGGAAATTATGGGCATCAAAGATCCGACGGTTGGCCTGATTAATGTGGGGGAAGAGCCGGAAAAAGGTACAGAGCTCTTGAAGGAAGTATTTGGAATTCTGAAAGGAATCCCAAATTTCAGAGGGAATATTGAAGGCAGGGATATTTTTAATGCAACTGCAGATATCTTTCTATGTGATGGCCTGATCGGTAATATTTTGCTCAAATTCGGGGAATCGATTCCGTCTACACTTCAAATGATTATCGGAAAGACCATGAAAGAAATGAATCTCGATGCTGATACCCGGGATACTGTTGTCAATATTTTACATAAATCACTTCATGCATTCAATTACGAACATGTTGGTGGAATACCTTTTCTCGGCGTTGACGGTATCAGTATGGTAGGGCATGGTGGAAGTACCCCTGCGGCTGTAAAAAATATGATACTTAATGCATCAAATTGTGTTGAAGCTGGTATCAATAAAAAAATTATAGCATCACTCAAAAATTAGAATCCATCGATTTTTAAATAGATGACACAAAAATTAGTGAAAATTTCTTCCGTGGGGCATTATGTGCCTGATCATGTTTTGTCTAATCATGACCTGGAAAAAATGGTCGATACAAATGATGAATGGATTCGGACAAGGACAGGAATAATAGAACGGAGAATTCTTAAAGATCCCAAAAAAGCTACGGCTTTTATGTCGGCGGAAGCCGGAAAAGAAGCACTTGAAAATGCTGGCGTATCACCGGAAGAATTGGATGCAATTATAGTTGCGACAGTAACACCCGATTATCTGTTTCCGGCAACTGCCTGCCTGGTTCAAAAAACTATTGGTGCTGAAAATGCATATGGTTTTGATCTCTCGGCAGCCTGTTCAGGGTTTATTTATGCACTTTCAACCGGCTCAATGATGATTGAATCTGGAAGGTACAAGAAAGTGCTCGTAATTGGGGCAGATAAAATGAGTTCTATTATCGACTATACCGACAGAACAACATGTATCATATTCGGAGATGCGGCCGGTGCTGTATTACTCGAGCCATCAGAGGATGAAACCGGAATTATCGATTTTGTTCAGCATACCGAAGGCGATCAGGATAATTTTCTGTTCCAGGAAGCCGGAGGCAGTTTGAATCCGGCCTCACTGGAAACAGTAAAGAACAAACAACATTTTATTAAGCAGGACGGGCGGACTGTTTTCAGGCGCGCAACTGAGGGAATGGCTGATGTTTCACTGGAAATTATGGAGAAAAATCAACTTGAAGCAGATGATATCGCCTGGCTGGTACCTCACCAGGCTAATAAAAGGATTATCGATGCCACTGCCAGGAGGATGGGATTGTCTGAAGAGAAAGTAATGATCAATATTCAAAAGTATGGTAATACAACTGCTGCAACGATTCCGCTCTGTTTGTATGATTGGAAAGACCGGTTGTCGCACGGTGATAAACTGATACTTTCGGCTTTCGGTGGAGGGTTTACCTGGGGAGCTGCTTATTTAACCTGGAGTTTGAAATCATGAGTAAAGCTTACTTGTTTCCCGGCCAGGGTTCACAATTTATCGGTATGGGTAAAGATCTTGCTAAAGAAAATAAAATTGTTCAGAAACGATTTGCTGAGGCCGATAATATCCTGGGATACTCATTAACTGATGTAATGTTTAACGGCCCGGAAGAAAAGTTAAAACAGACTGAATTTACCCAGCCCGCTATATTTTTGCACTCGGTGGCTCTGTTTGAATCTCTTGATATCAAACCGGATATGACTGCCGGACACAGCCTTGGTGAATTTTCAGCGATCGTTGCAGCTGGTGCAATGAGCTTTGAAGACGGCCTTAAACTGGTATCACTTCGTGGACAGCTGATGCAGAAAGCAGGTGAAGAAAATCCGGGTTCTATGGCTGCTATCATTGGAATGGATGACGAAATTGTTGAAATTATTTGTGATGAAGCAACCACACAAACTTTTAAACCGGTTGTTCCTGCCAATTATAACAGCCCGGGGCAAATTGTAATTTCCGGTGACCCGAAAGCAGTTGAAGAAGCAGTTGAACTTGCCAAAGGACGTGGATGCAGATTGGCAAAAATTTTACCGGTCAGCGGTGCTTTTCATTCAGAATTGATGAAACCGGCCTACGATGGCTTAAAGGATAAACTGAAAGATGTTACTTTCAGGAAACCTGACTGCCCGGTTTACAGTAACTATACAGCAAAACCGACTGAGAATCCGGAAGAAATTGAAGAAAATTTACTGAAACAACTTCTTAATCCCGTCAGATGGACACAGACGTTGAAAAACATGCATAATGATGGTGCTGATGAATTTATTGAAATCGGACCAGGTAAAGTTCTTCAGGGGCTGGTAAAGCGAACCCTCAGGAATGTTGAAATCTCCGGATACCAATAAAATTGTAAACTGCTTTAAAAACGATTGAAAATATATGGATCTGAAAGGGAAAAATTGTCTTATTACCGGCGGAAGCCGAGGAATTGGAAAATCAATTGCATTGCAGTTTGCAGCATTGGGTGCAAACATTGCCATTACATACAGCAGGTCGGCTGAAGCGGCACAGGAAGTGGTAAAAGAAGCTGAAACGATAGGTGTTAAAGCAAAAGCATTCCAGGCTGACGCAACCGATTTTAATGCTGCTGATGATGTGATCCAGACGGTTGTCAAGGAATGGGGCTCACTGGATGTTTTAGTGAACAATGCAGGAATTACCAGGGATAACCTGATTCTGAGAATGACGGAAGAGCAGTGGGATGATGTCATCAATACAAATCTGAAAAGTATATTCAATTACAGTAAAGCTGCTGCCAAGCCGATGATGCGTAACAGGGGGGGATCTGTCATTAACATCAGCTCGGTAGTCGGCATCTCAGGTAATGCAGGTCAGTGTAATTATGCCGCTTCCAAGGCTGGAATTATAGGTTTTACCAAATCGTATGCCAGGGAATTTGCAAGCAGAAATATCCGTGCTAATGTTGTTGCCCCGGGTTATATCCTGACGGAAATGACTGGTACACTTAATGAATCCGTACTTGAACAGATAAACAGTGAAACCCCCATGGGCCGTGCCGGCAATCCGGAAGAGATTGCTGCTACAGTGGCATTCCTGGCATCTGATTTAAGTTCATATATCACTGGTACGGTTGTTCGTGTCGATGGTGGTATGGCTATGTAACTGGCAGTCAATGGATTTACAGAGTTTTCAGAATTCGTGTATTTTACTGTCAGATATTGTATTTTCACATGAAATTTTTTTTAAATAGTTACTAACCCTCAATATTCCTTAAAACTTAGGTAAACAATGTCACAGGACGTAGAATCAAAAGTAAAAGCAATTATCGTTGATAAACTCGGAGTTGATGAATCAGAAGTAACTGCCGAGGCAAACTTCACAAACGATCTGGGTGCCGATTCACTCGATACTGTTGAATTGATCATGGAATTTGAAAAAGAATTCGATATCAGTATTCCGGATGAAGATGCTGAGAATATTGCGACAGTAGGGAGTGCAATTACGTACCTTCAGGAAAAAATTTCCTGATTAACCGCTTCTTATGTAATTTTATATAAACATGCCTGAACGCAGAGTTGTGATAACGGGAATTGGAGCACTGACTCCTGTCGGGGACAGTGCTCCTGAATTCTGGAATGGTTTGATTTCCGGGAAAAGTGGGGTACGGCCTGTCGAACATTTCGATACCTCAAATTTCTCCACCAAGTTTGCCGGTCAAATCGAAAATTACGATGAACACACTTACTTCGATCGTAAGGAAGCCAGAAGACTGGATAAAGTATCACAATATGCTCTCATCACAGCCGATGAAACGATCAGGGACAGTAATATTGATCTTGACAAGGTTGATAAAGATCGTATAGGTGTATTGGTTGGAACAGGTATTGGCGGAATGAAAACGTTTTATGATCAGTCCATATCCTTTCATCAACATGGGCCCAGGGGTGTATCGCCCTTTTTTATACCCATGTTGATACCGGATATGCCGGCTGGCCATATCTCTATAAAATATGGTTTCAGAGGTGTGAACTTCTGTGCTGTATCTGCATGTGCTACCGGTTCGCATAATATAGGGCTTGCATACGATTCCATTCGTTATGGGAACTCGGATATGGTGTTGTGCGGAGGAACCGAATCACCCGTCTGGCAAATAGGAATTGCCGGATTCAGTTCGATGAAGGCGCTGTCTACACGAAACGAATCACCGGAAACGGCTTCCCGCCCGTTCGACAAAACCAGAGATGGTTTTGTTCTGGGTGAAGGTGCTGCGATGATGTTCCTCGAATCACTTGATTCGGCACTTGAACGGGGGGCACGTATTTACGGTGAAATTGTCGGGTATGGCTTTTCAGCAGACGCTCACCATATTACTGCACCGGACCCTGACGGCAATGGTGTCATCCTCGCCTTTAAAAGTGCATTGCAAATGGCCGGGATAAAACCT
>SL_3KL_010_SEDDRAFT_10004406_pt1 | contig 12732 bp, 11 predicted proteins | sample SodLakKL_010_SED_2_FD_10381 | JGI IMG/M metagenome (IMG submission 10381)
AGCCGCACAGAATTTTTCACCAGCATCTACCCTAATGCCGGACTGCCAAACCAGCTGGGCGAGTATGATGAGCGGCCTGAAGAGATGTCTGTCCATATCAAAAAGTTTCTTGATAAAAACCTGGTCAATATAATAGGCGGTTGTTGCGGCACCACGCCCGATCATATCAGGATCTTCGCTCAGCTGGCTCAGAAAGCAGAGGTGCGGAAGCCACCGGTTATTGAGCCTGCACTCAGGCTTAGCGGACTGGAGGCTCTGCCGGTTTTTGCCGGCAGCAATTTCATTAATATAGGCGAGAGAACCAATGTGTCAGGCTCAAGAAAATTTGCCAGGCTTATCAGGGAAGAGAAATATGAGGAGGCACTGGCTATTGCGAGGGAGCAGGTTGAGAACGGAGCACAGGTGATTGATGTAAATATGGATGATGCCATGCTGGATGCTGAGAAGGCCATGGTCAGATTTCTGAACCTTATGGCCGCCGAACCGGATATTGCAAGGGTGCCTGTTATGGTAGATTCATCCAAATGGACTGTACTGAAGGAAGGACTTAAGTGCCTGCAGGGAAAAGGTATTGTCAACTCTGTAAGCCTGAAAGAGGGTGAAAAGATGTTCCTCGAACAGGCAGCATTCATTAAGGAGATGGGAGCTGCAGTTGTCGTGATGGCTTTTGATGAAAAAGGCCAGGCCGATAGCTACGAAAGAAGGATTGAGATCTGTAAACGTACCTATGAGCTGCTGGTTGAAAAAGCCGGTTTTCCCCCTCAGGATATTATTTTCGACCCCAATGTGCTGACAATCTGCACGGGAATGGAGGAGCATGATAACTATGCTGTTGATTTTATCAGAACTATTGAATGGATCAGAAAGAACCTTCCATATGCAAGCGTAAGCGGAGGTATTTCAAACCTCTCCTTCTCCTTCAGGGGCAACAACCTTGTACGCGAAGCAATGCATGCAGCATTTCTTTATCATGCAATCAGGGCAGGTTTAAATATGGGAATAGTCAATGCCGGAGCACTGATGGTATACGATGAAGTGCCCGGGAACCTGCTTAAACTGGTTGAAGATGCAATCTTTAACCGCAGGAAGGATTCAACGTTAAGGCTCCTGAAGTACACTGAGCAGTCAGGCAGGCAGGATGAAATAAGTGTTAAAAAGAGTGCTGAGTGGAGAAGCAAACCGGCAAAAGAGAGGATTATCCACGCACTGGTGAACGGGCTGGACGAGTTTATTGAAGCTGATGTTGAGGAGGCCCGCCCGGATTTCAACCGGTCGCTTGAGCTTATAGAGGGGCCACTGATGGAGGGAATGAATGTTGTGGGAGACCTCTTCGGAGAGGGCAAGATGTTTCTTCCGCAGGTAGTGAAAAGTGCCAGGGTAATGAAAAAGGCGGTTGCATACCTGCAGCCGTTTATAGAAGAGGAAAAACTTGAAGGAGATACCCGCAAAAATGCTGGTAAGGTTATTATGGCAACGGTCAAGGGGGATGTTCATGATATAGGCAAAAATATCGTTGGCGTGGTTCTCGGATGCAACAACTATGAGGTTATTGACCTTGGTGTGATGGTTCCCGCCGACACTATTCTTGANAGAGCGGTTAAAGAAAAAGCTGATGTCATCGGGTTGAGCGGATTGATCACTCCTTCACTGGAAGAGATGGTACATGTAGCAAAGGAGATGCAAACCAGGGGCATGAACACCCCGCTACTGATAGGTGGTGCAACTACAAGTGAAATGCATACAGCGGTAAAAATCGCACCTGCATATGAAAACCCGGCAATCCATGTCAGGGATGCCTCTAAATGTACAGGTGTGCTTTCTTCGCTCTTATCCGTTGATAATAAACCCGCTTATGTGCAGAAGATGAAGGAAAGATATATTGAACTGCGGGAAAAACAGAAAAATATAAGGCAGGGCAAACAGTATATCAGTCTTGACGGCGCACGCCGGAACAGGTTCAGTTATGAAGCTGACCAGGCCCGGATAATAAAACCTGTAAAGAATGAAGTTTTTATTGATAGCTTGTCGGCCGATGTGCTGATACCTTATATCGACTGGACCTTCTTTTTCCATGCCTGGGAGATCAGGGGTAAATATCCGGCAATTTTTGATGATCCTCTGAAGGGAAATGAAGCGCGTAAGTTACATGATGACGCACTATCGATGCTGGAACGGATTATTGCTGATAACATGCTTGGAATAAGTGGTATGGCAGGCTTCTACCCTGCCCGTTCAGATGGCGATGATGTGATTGTCTACCGAAGTGGGGAAAGTACTGATGAACTGACCAGGTTCTGCTTCCTGAGAAACCAGGAACAAAAAGAGGCGGGTGTACCGAACCTGTGTCTCGCCGATTTCATTGCTCCAGTTGAAGGCGGAGCTACCGATTATATGGGATTATTTGCCGTTACTGCCGGCAAGGGCATTGAAAAATGGGTGAGAAAGTTTGAAGCCGCCAATGACGATTACAGCAGCATAATGCTAAAAGTCCTTGCCGACCGGCTGGCAGAAGCTTTTGCAGAATACCTTCATGAAAGGGTAAGGAAAGAATACTGGGGATATGCAAAAGAAGAAACCCTGAGTCCGGCGGATATGATTAAAGAAAAATACCGGGGCATAAGGCCTGCACCCGGGTACCCTGCCTGTCCTGAGCATTCGGAAAAGGAAAGGCTTTTTGAAGTTTTGGGAGCAGAGGATAAAACTGGCATATCTCTTACAGAAAGCTTTATGATGTCGCCTGCAGCATCTGTTTGCGGATACTACTTTGCTCATCCCGAAAGCAGGTACTTCAATATCGGAAGAGTGCTGGAAGACCAGGTGGAAGATTATGCCAGGCGGAAGCAGGTACCGGTTGAAAAGGCCCGGCAATTGCTTTCGGAACTAACAAGTTGACAATAACACATGCCTTTCGGGCAAAGACCCGCCAGGACATTACCCCGACCAGAGAACGGGGGTCTCAAAGATTAACAAAATAAAGAGCCGGAAATCTCTTTCTGAGTATTTTGCCGTTACAATGCCAGTATCTCAGTGATACTTTTCAGCTCAAGATTGATCTTGTCGTGGTGCTTTATAGATTTATCAAATGGGACGAATTCAATCTGCCTGTTAACCGACCCTACCATAACCCCGCTAATGCCCTCAACAAGCCCCTTTACAGCCTGGTAACCCAGTCCGCTTGCCAGCACCCGGTCAAAAGCCGATGGAGACCCCCCTCTCTGTATATGCCCAAGGATCGTTACACGTGTGCTCAAATTCGGAAATCGCTCATTTACAATCTTCTTAACCTCCATCGCTCCGCCAAAATCATCACCCTCGGCTACCATTATTATTGCAGATGTTTCTTCTTCCGACATCCTTCTCTGTAGCCTCTCAAGAAGCTCGTCAATATGCGTTTTGGTTTCCGGAATAAGTATTTTGCCGGCACCGCTTGCCATTCCGCTTCTGAGGGCTATAAATCCTGCATCACGGCCCATTACTTCGACAATAAAAACCATGTCGTGGGAGTAGGCGGTGTCCCTGAGTTTGTCTACCGCACTGACAACAGTATTAACTGCTGTATCATAGCCAATTGTATAGTCTGTTCCGAAAAGATCATTATCAATTGTTCCGGGCAGACCGATAACCGGAAAATCGAACTCGTTCATGAACACCTTTGCCCCGATAAATGTTCCGTCGCCTCCGATTGCCACCAGGGCATCAATCTTATGTTTTTTCAGGTTCCCATAAGCCTTTTCCCTGCCTTCCGGTGTCATGAACTCCTTACATCTCGCACTTTTTAGAATAGTGCCTCCAAGCGGAAGGATATTCAGTACATCTTTCTTTTTCAGCGGACTTATCAGATCGTTTACTATACCCTGGTATCCCCTGTAGATACCAAAAGTCTCCAGGTTATAATAAAGCCCGGTTTTCACAACCGCCCTTATGGCGGCATTCATACCGGGAGAGTCGCCTCCCGATGTAAAAACAGCAATTCGTTTCAGATCATTCATAAGTAAATATTCATATTAAATTATTGGTCTTATGGACCTTACCATAACAATATTTTCATTGTATTTTGTGAAAATATTGAAAATATTGTCATGGACGGTTCATTCGTATAAAGTATAGTTATCAATTTATTTTACAATATGTTACTGATTTGAGGTTAGGCTATTTTGCTTTTCAATCCATGAATGTCACATCTGATAATTTTTGCAAAAAGTTAAATCATATCGCATGTGAGATCGACGAAGTCAAACCCGCATGCTTTACACATATTATTTTGTCTGCCGAAGGCTGATGCGGGTTTCATATCAGATATTTTTGAGACCTCCAAATTACAAAATTGAAGCTTGATTAACAAGAAGTTCTGTGTTGTGCATATTAATTTTACGTTAAAAATAATATTTACGTTTTTTGTTTTATAATACTATTTTCGTATATTTGTATTGTAAATGTTTGGCAAAATGAACAACTTTATGTCCAATCCCCGTTATAATCAAATACTTGCAACTGCAAAAGTTCTATTCTGGAAACATGGATTTAAAAGGGTTACGGTAGAGGAGATATGCAGGGAATCCGGGGTAAGCAAAATGACCTTTTATAAATTTTTCCGGAACAAGAAAGAGGTTGCAAAGGCTGTTTATGATATGGTTGTGGAGAAGGGGTATGAGGATTTCAAGGCTATTATGGATGACAAAGATACCCCGCCGCGGCAAAAAATGGAGCAGATCCTAATATTGAAGCTGGAGGGTACAAATGATATCAGCCGTGAATTTCTAACCGATTTTTACAGCAATCCGGAATTCGGACTATCAGAATACATTGAGCAAAAAACCCGTGAAATATGGGTTAACGTGATCGGGGATTTTAAGAAAGCGCAGGAAAAGGGATGGCTCCGTAAAGATTTCAAACCTGAAGGTATATTCCTGTTTATAAACAGGCTTTTTGACATCTTCGAAGATGAATCTGCTGCTGAGTTGTACGACTCTCCACAGGAGCTTGTTATGGAGTTGTCGAGGTTTTTCACCTACGGCATTATGCCCAGGGAAAACAGTGATAACGGATCTGCCGGCTAATAGTTATAAGTATATGCCTCATGCAACTGATAGTATTATATTATAAGGTTTGTTGGTATTATTTTGCCCGGTTCATTAATAAACTTAGAAATATCGGTGAGTTTCCGGACCTTTATAACAAAACACTTTTCGCCATAAAAACCTCAAAATACCGGATTTCATTATGATGTGAGCAATAATGAATTAATATGGTTAAAGTCTGTCTGTAAAAACAGTTTCTTATAATAAATTTTAAGAGAGTGCGAAGATTCCTGATTATATCATCATTTATAATCTTTCTGTTGCTTCCTTCGCAGGCGCAGACAGGTGAAAATTTAAGGTTTCGGGGACAAGCTTCAGGGTGGGTCAATGTCAATCCCAATAATGACATGCCCCTGTGGACCGGAGTGAGATATATACCCCAGCTGAATCTTGATGCTCCTCTGAATACAGACAGAAAATTTGATCTCGAATTGTCAGCAAACATTACCGGTAGCAGTTCAATTGATCTGCCAGACAGGTTTGATATTGACGGTAATATTAAACCATACAGGGCCTGGGTTCGCTATTCTGCCAGCCAGTTTGAACTACGCCTTGGATTGCAGAAGATCAATTTTGGTTCAGCATCAATGCTCAGGCCCTTAATGTGGTTCGACCAGGTTGATCCGAGGGACCCGCTGCAACTTACCGATGGAGTTTGGGGACTGCTGGGCAGATACTATTTTCTTAACAATGTCAATATCTGGTTATGGGGGTTGTATGGGAATAGGGGACCAAAAACATGGGAGGTCGGAGAGACAGCAGAAAAAAAACCGGAGTTTGGCGGCAGATTCCAGATGCCCGTGTCCAGAGGTGAAGCGGCTTTCTCTTTTCATCACAGGAAAGCAGACATTGGATCAATCGTGTTTCAGTTTGCGCAGACAGGAAATTCCGGGTCTGATTTGAGCGAAGGCGACCTGAACAATGAGGAGAACCCGGTCGCTGGTTTCGAAAGGATACCGGAAAACAGGTTAGGGTTTGATGCAAAATGGGATATTGAGATAGGACTGTGGATTGAAACAGCCTGGATTCATAAAAGAAAAAGCCTGGGGCCGGCCACCAACCAGCATCTCTTTACACTTGGTGCGGACTATACTTTTAATATAGGAAATGGTCTCCATATTGCAGCCGAACAGATAATGATCTCAATGGATAGGGATGCTTTTCAATTAGATAACAGAAACAACTTTACGGCATTGTCACTCTCCTATCCGGTCGGGATATTCGACAATGTAAATGCAATTGCTTACAGGGACTGGACTAACGGGAATTTATACAGTTTCGTTAACTGGCACCGGCAATATGACCGGCTGGGATTATACCTGATGGCCTTCTGGAATCCGGAAACATTCCGGTTGCCACAACAAACCGAGGCAGCACAGATGTTCGCAGGAAGGGGATTTCAAGTGATGCTTGTTTTTAATCATTAACCCCTGGTTTCGCGTAATGGTTAAAAGATCATATAACAGTAGTTAAATATAAATCAGATTGTATTATCTCCAAACAACCTTTTTTTTAACACCTTATAAAATGCAAACAATTATAATCAATGACCTTGTGAAAAGATTTCCGATGGGAAAGGGTGAGTTTACCGCACTTCAGGGGATCAACCTGGATTTTGGTGAGGGTGAGTTCGCCGGACTGATTGGTCCGAGTGGCTCTGGAAAAACAACACTTCTCAATATCATCGGATCTCTCGATTCGCCATCAGAAGGGAGGGTTGAGGTGATGGGGCACTCCAATAGGCAACCTGAATGCAAAAGAGTCGGCCAGATTGCGCAANGAGAGCATGGGATTCATATTTCAGAGCTATAACCTGTTGCAGGTTCATACGGTTTATGAAAATGTAGAATTTCCTCTCCTCCTCCTTAAGTACAGCTCCAGGCTCAGAGAAAAAATGGTAATGGGTGCACTCGAATGGTTGGGACTTACTGATAAGGCAAAATCAAAGCCACCTCAGCTTTCGGGAGGCGAATGCCAGCGGGTGGCTATTGCCAGGGCTATAGTTAAAAAACCTGCCCTGGTACTGGCCGATGAACCTACTGCCAACCTGGATGCCAAAAACTCCCATAATATTCTAAAAACGATGGAAAACCTTAACAGGGAACTTAAAACTACTTTCCTGTTTGCCACACATGACGACAAGGTTATCAGTTACCTGCGCAGAAAGATCTTTCTGCTTGACGGTAAAGTGGATAAAGACCAGGAGGTGTAATCATAGATATAGCTAAACGAACTAATATTTGCATGTAAAATCGACATAAAGTCAAAATATTGTCATGGTAAGATCAATCAGACCAATTAATTAAACTAAATATTTACTGATGAAGCTTGCGATTAAACTTGCTTTCAGGAACCTGATAGGTGCGGGCCTCAGAACCTGGCTCAATGTGATAGTTCTCTCATTTGCCTTTGTGGTTATACTTTGGCTCAAAGGGATCATGACCGGATGGGATCTTCAGGCCAAGAACGATATGACCGACTATGAGATAGGCGGAGGGCAATACTGGCATGAAAACTATGATCCTTTTGATCCGTTCACCCTGTATGAAAGTCATGCCGTGGTGCCGGATGAGTTTAAGGAGGAGATTGAACGCGGCGATATGGAGCCCATATTAATAGTGCAGGGCAGCATATTCCCCCGGGGCAGGATGCAGTCTGTCAATATAAGGGGTATTAATCCGGAACAAACCATTTTTAAGCTTCCTTCCGGCAAACTGGACACCATAACAGATGCCATACCGGCATTCATCGGTGCAATGATGGCGCAAAGCACCAGGCTCGAAAGAGGTGACAGGGCAACAATCCGATGGAGAGATGCAGGAGGAACATTTGATGCCGCCGAGATTATCATAACCGATATCTTCTACTCCAACGTCCCTTCGGTTGAAGCCGGACAGGTATATATCCCGCTGCACAGATTGCGGGATATGATGGGACTGCAGGAGCATGCCACACTCTTCACTTTCAGCGAAAGCGAAACAAAGAGACCTGAAGTGAACGGCTGGATACTAAAAACCAAAACCGACCTGACAAGGCAGGTGGATGAAATGCTTGCAACTAAAACAGCAGGACAGTCGGTGCTTTACGGAATACTGATTTTGCTGGCAATGCTGGCTATATTTGATACCCAGGTACTATCCATTTTCCGCAGGCAGAAAGAGATAGGCACATACATTGCACTTGGTTATACACGAAGGGAGGTTGTAGGACTATTTACTGTTGAAGGAACAATGCACGCCTTTCTGGCATTTGCCACGGCCCTGGTTTACGGCCTCCCGTTCCTCCTTTGGCAGGCCAGGGCGGGATGGACAATACCCATGGATGCCAGCCAGTTTGGGATGGCTATGGCACAGACACTTTATCCTGTGTTCACTGCCGGACTGGTTCTGTCTACAATACTGCTGCTTACGTTAACAACCGCCGTGGTGAGCTGGATACCGTCACGTAAAATTGCGAAAATGAATCCGACTGAAGCATTGAGAGGAAAACTCCAATAAAACACAGGATATTAATGGCCGGGATACTGTTCGCCGATCTCACGTGCGCTATTATTCACTCCTGGCAATATAATACTTAGTAATGGCAATTAATAATAAGATATGGCACTTAAATTTTAGCAAAGTAGAAAAGAATGATAAAATTTCTGGTAAAAGGACTCCTGCGGGATAAAAGCCGCAGCCGTCTGCCGGTTATCGTGGTTACTACCGGTGTAATGCTGACCGTTTTTATGCATGCATACATAACGGGATTCATGGGAGATACCATTGAGATGAATGCCAAATTCAGTTACGGACATGTAAAGGTAATGACCAGGGCATATGGAGAGGAGATGGACCAGGTGCCGAACGATCTTGCGCTTATTGGTGCCGGTGAGATGCTGGCTGAACTGAGGCAGGATTACCCCGATATGGCGTGGGCACCCAGGATACAGTTCGGGGGACTTGTGGATGCACCTGATCAATATGGAGATACAAAAGCCCAGGGACCGGCAATGGGTATGGGTCTTGATCTGCTGTCTAAGCGATCAGGGGAAGCAGATCGTCTCAACCTTGCAGGATCACTGGTGCGTGGCACCCTGCCGGAGAACCGGGGAGAGGCACTTGTAAGCGAAGATTTCTCGCAAAAGTTGCAGGTGGATCCCGGCGACGAGATAACTCTCATTGGCTCGTCAATGTATGGCGGGATGGTAATGCATAACTTTACCATATCAGGAACGCTTTCCTTCGGTATTGAGATCATGGACAGGGGAACAATTATTGCAGATATTAATGATGTACAATTGGCGCTCGATATGGATAATGCCGCCGGCGAGATTATCGGATTTCTCCCCGGAGGGTTTTATGACGACAAGCTGGCCGTTGAGATGGCAAATGAATTCAACAGGTTGTATGAAGATGATCCGGATGAATTTGCGCCTGTAATGAGAAGCCTGAGCAACCAGGGAACGATGGGTCCGTATGTCGAAATGACAAAGGTATGGTCCTGGTACGTTACATTTGTATTTATAGTTGCTATGTCACTGGTTTTATGGAACGCCGGACTGCTTGGCGGTTTGAGAAGGTACGGGGAGATAGGGATCAGGATCGCCATGGGAGAGGAAAAAGGACACGTATACAGATCGATGATCTGGGAATCAGTATTCATAGGAATAGCAGGATCGGTTATCGGAACCGGTTTAGGCCTGCTTTTTGCTTATATAATACAGGAAAAAGGCATTGATATTTCCGGCATGATGGAAGGTGCTTCGCTGATGATGCCCGACATGATAAGGACCAGGATTACTCCGATGGACTATTACATAGGATTCATACCGGGGTTGCTGTCCACCGTAGCCGGAACCATGCTGGCCGGGATAGGAATATATAAAAGGGAGACGGCAAAACTGTTCAAGGAACTTGAGGCATAATTCTGAGATTTAGCTCCATATTGTTAAACGATTTACTAACTATACTTTATACGTATGAATCCGGCAAAAATATACTTATTGGCACCATTGGCTCTTTTGATGAGCTTAATGGTCTCCGCCCAGGATGCTGAAGATATCCTTGACAGGGTTGACAGGAATATGTACTCCGAAAACAGGATAGTGGAATCGTCAATGACCATACATGGCAGGCGTGGGAGCAGGACAATGACTGCAATAACATACTCTGTTGGCGATGAAAAATCTTATACCGAGTATCTCTCTCCGCCGAGGGAGTCGGGTACCAAGATGCTCAAGCTTGAGAATCAGCTGTGGATATATTCTCCGTCGACCGACAGGGTAATTCAGATATCCGGGCACATGCTGAGACAATCAGTTATGGGCTCGGACCTCTCTTATGAAGATATGATGGATACACATAAACTTACCGATGTTTACGATGCAGAAGTCACCGGGGAGGATACTATTGACGGCAGGGATACATGGGTACTGGAACTTACAGCCAAAACCGACGGGATAACATATCATTCCAGGAAGATCTGGATAGATACCGGGAGATATGTGCCTCTAAGGGAGGAGCTTTTCGCAAGGAGCGGACAGTTACTGAAGCTTACCGAACTTAGTGATGTAAAGAATTTTGAAGGGAGATGGTTCCCTACAACAACACTTTTCAGAGACATGCTGAAAGAGGGTGATGGCACTGAATTTAAAATAACAACTATTAAGTTCGATCAGCAGATACCCGAACATCTTTTCAGCAGGGCTGCGCTGAGACAGTGATAATTTTATTTCTGGTTATACAATTCAGATGTATCAACATATATAAGGTACTCCCCTACCCGGTCACCAACCATCTTGAATATATTGGCAAACGGGACGCTCAGCGTTGTTGAATCATGCCGTGTATAATGGACTGTCCCATTGCAAAAGACCATTTCACCCGATTCCCATATATTGTCAACATCATGTGACAGAGCCTTTATACTGTCATAGAATCCTTGTATTAACTCACTTACATTGTTTCTGCCTTCCAATGCCGGCATATTACCAAAACGGAAGTAAACATTATCTGTAAGATAAGCTGTAAATCCGGGGGTATCCATCTTGTCAATAACCCTGAACAGCTCCTTAATTCGTGTTTTTGTCTCCATAGAAGTTTAGTTTTTTTTCAAACACATAACAACTCTGAACTGGTTTTGTTCGCTCAAACAGACCCGAACCCTTTTCACCTTCGGTTCCGGCTGTTGTCCTGGCAGCATCGGTTTTAAAAAGGGTGTTGATTACATCATCAGCAATCCCTTTCCCTGTATCTGATACATCTATCCTAACCTGCCGGTGAGACAACCTTTCGCAGGATACAGTAGCTCTTACTTCACGGGGTGTGAATTTTAAAGTCAATTCTACAGAGAATAATTACATAAAATATTACAAATACAAATGAGGCTGTCTTTATATTCAAAGACAGCCTCATATTGTAGAAAAAACTTTTCCTGATTATAATCAGTCCTGTGCCCTTAGGAAGGTCATAAACCAGGTTAGCTGATAGAATGGCGAACCAGGGTTTCCTATATTCTCCCTGTCTTCTGAAGTAATAACCGGCACCATCAAATCATCCCCGGGCTTCCAGTTTGCAGGAGTAACAACATTTTTGTTATTACGGGTTGTTTGAAGGGCAATCAATGTTCTTTTGAGCTCATTAATATCTCTCCCAACTTCATTCGGATAGTAATAAATTGCTCTGATCTTGTTATCCGGATCAATAAAAAATACCCCCCTGATATTCTCTCCGATACTTTCTTCCGTATGTATCATACCATAAAGGTTTGAAACTTTGTAACTGTTATCATCAACAAGCGGAAACTGAATTTTCATCTGTCCCCTGTCTTTATAATGTACATCCTCAAGTGCCATTTTCCAGCTATTATGCTGTTCAAGCTTATCCGTAGAGATAACTATTATTTGTGCCCCTAACCTGTCAAAACTTTCCTGTTCGTAGGCAAGCTCCAATAATTCAGATGAACAGACAGGAGTGAAATCCTTTGGGTGGGAAAACAATATTTTCCAGTCAGTTCCAAAATCAGAAGGAAAATTGATTCTACCGTGAGTAGACTCGGCGGTGAATGACGGTGCTTCGACACCTATCAGAGGTATCGTATTATTTCTGTTTTCATTTGCCCAAACCAGTGAAGCAGTCACCAGCATAATCGTAACTACAAAAATACTTTTTTTCATTGCAATAAGTTTTAGTGTGAATTGATGAAATTAATTATAACGCAAAAGTAGCTGTCAGAAGCAGACAGGTGTTAGTAAATTTCTGTCAAAAAATAGGATATTTGTGTCATAAAGACCCGTGGACATCAATAATTAATCAGATGTAACATGCTGTTTTACTGACTACATGGTCACACTAAGGTTTGTCGGCATCCAGCACCTTTGTAATATCGGAAGGAAGTTTACCAAAAAACTTGCGGAATGTTTTTGTGCCGGTATACAAAAACACCTATCTATTAAAAAATTAAACAATACTCACAATTGTATGTTCAAATAAATATATAGATAACGGATCCGGCCTTTTGGGTTCATTTATTCGTACCTGAGGATATCAACAGGATTTTTGTTGGCCGCGAGCCAGGTCTGCCAGCTTACCGTAATCAATACCAGGAAAAAAGCGATCAAACCTCCTGACAGAAAGAATGAAATTCCCGGTTCAATACGATACTGAAAAACTGA
>SL_3KL_010_SEDDRAFT_10004407_pt1 | contig 12731 bp, 8 predicted proteins | sample SodLakKL_010_SED_2_FD_10381 | JGI IMG/M metagenome (IMG submission 10381)
TAAGTAATTCTGCAATTATTAAGAGAAACTGCATTACGGGCTTCCGATATCTGCAATCCTTGGCAGAATTGACGAATCAGTGCCTGATCTATGAACCCCTGTATGATTTTTCATTTTATTTCCGGAGCTTTATTCATTGGGTGGCTGGATCTTTTTAATAGCTTCCTGAAAGTCGTTTGCCAGTTCATTAAATATATCCTTTACCGTAGTGATCTTGTCTGCGAGGTAGGCATTGCTTCCGGCAAATGCATAGCCGCTTTTCATATTACCCCTGTATGCGTTGTACAAAGCTGTTATTATGCAATAGGGACTGCTTGATACATCACAGGTTTTGATGCAGTGAAAAGGACATTTGATGGGTTTTTTAATTCCTTGCTTTATCTTTTCAATGAATTCATTTCTGACAGCTCTTCCCGGCATGCCCACCGGGCTCTGTATAATTTCCATGTCCGTCTCCTGTGCATTAACGTAAGCCATTTTAAAGCCCATGGCAGCATCACACTCCTCTGTTGTTACAAAACGGGTTCCTATCTGAACCCCTTTGGCACCTTTTTGCATGATCTCAAAAATATCGTGACCGGTATAGATTCCCCCGGCTGCTATAACAGGAATTTCCTTCCCGTACTTATCTTCAAAAACCTTTACCTCGTTCACGACCTGTGGAACAAGTTCTTCCAGGGAATAACTTGAGTCTTCTATCTGGTCTTTCTTGAATCCCAGGTGCCCCCCGGCTTTAGGCCCTTCAACAACGAATGCATCGGGAAGATAGTCATAAAGGGTTTTCCATTTATCACAGATCAGCTTTGCTGCCCTTCCTGATGATACTATAGGTACAAGTTTTGTGGTGCCTCGGTCATTTAGAAAACCTGGCAATTGCAAGGGCAGTCCGGCCCCGGAAAAAATAATGTCGACTTTTTCGGAGATGGATGTGCGAACCAGGTCGGCAAAATTGGTCATAGCCACCATTATATTAACCCCGATAACCCCTTTGGTCTTTTCTTTGGCTTTTCTAATTTCGGTTCTCAATCCCTCAATGTTTGCTTCAATATAATCCATTGCAGGATTCCGGTGCACCATTCCAAGACCCGCGGCAGAAATTACTCCCACGCCACCCTGATTGGCAACAGCCGAAGCAAGACGTGACATAGATATGCCAACACCCATTCCCCCCTGGATTATGGGTACCGGTACTGTTGTTCCGCCTATCTTCAATTCTCTCATCGTAATTACCCTCCTCTAAGTTTTTATGTTACAACAAAGATAGGGAAACAAATTAGTAATCTATTACATATATTGATATTTGAGTGTTAATAAACCTTTTTTTTTGTAAATTTATCAGCATAATGACTAATCTATGCGGTTAATTTACCAGAGTATTTGTTATAACCATTTAATATAAACATGCGGAATTTGTATAAACCAATAAGGCCGGTTGTTCTTTATATGTTTCTCAGTTGCCTTTCGGCGGAAATAAAAGGCATAGATGCCGGGAAGATTGCCGAAGCAATCGACAGCATTGCAAAGGAGCATAATATTCCTTCAGTTGCTTATGCAATAGTTAACAGCGACAGCATAATATTGGCCGGTGCATCCGGATATGCCTGCATTGAGAATGGTATTCCTGCAACTTCCAATACTGTTTACCGGGTTGGTTCGTTATCAAAAACCTTTATTTCACTGGGTATTTTAAACCTCGTTTATGAGGGTAAACTAAGACTGGACGACCCCTTGTCGAAAATTACCCCTGAATTGCAGGTTGAAAACAGGTGGGAAGATAGAAGCCCTGTATTACTCAGACATCTGCTTGAACATACTGCAGGTTTCAGGGACCTTTACCTGAAGGATTTTATTATGCCCGAAGGCACACCCCTTCCTGATTTAACTGAATCGGTCATGAGGGAACCCCGGTACCTTGTCAGCAGGTGGGAGCCTGGTACCAGGAATGCATACTCAAACCCCGGTTATACTATCCTGGGTTATATTATTGAGAAATACAGTGGTATGAGTTATGACAGTTATATCAAAGAGATTCTGTTTGATCCTCTTGATATGAATAATAGTGATTTTCTGGGCAGTGACCAGAGCAACCTTGCAGTTTCGTACGACAAAAACAGAAATCCTCAGACGCCCCTGCCAATTATGGACCATCCTGCCGGCTACCTGCATACAAACCCTGAGGATATGGCGAAGTTTATACGTTTCATGCTCTTGTCCGGGCAGACTGAATCTCTGAATTTTATGACACCCGACTGGTTCAGATTGATGGAAAGGCCATCGTCAGTTATCGGTGCAGAATCTGAAATGGCTGGTTATGGGCTGGGTCTGAATGGTACAATAGTAAAGGGGCATCTGGGTTTCGGGCATGATGGTGGAATTGATGAGTATATATCTTCTTTTGCCTTTTTCAGGGATCCGGGAGTAGCTTACTATTTTACGGTCACCACTATGGATGTCAACTTCAGCCAGGAATTAAGCAGGTATCTGCATGATTTATTGCTAACCGAGAAAGCAGTTTTTACCAGTAACTTCCTGGAAGATACTGATATCATTGAGGGATGGTACAGGCCAAAATCATACAGAATGGCTCTTGTCAAAATGCTTCATGACCTTTTTGATCCTGTCAGGCTTCGTGTTGAAGACGATACTCTAAGGCTGATTAGCTTCGGCGGGGAGAAAACTGACCTGATCTCCCTTACCAGGGGGTATTACCGTACGGAGGGAAGTCCTATTGCCACACATTTTATTGGGGAGCATGGTAATAAAATTGTTATCTCTTCCAGTTATGGACAGGCAGGCGGTTATTTCGAAAAAACCACTTCTTTCAGGGCATTATGGAAGACCTGGGGCTTTATAATATCACATTTGGTGTTTATTCTTGTTGCAGTTGGTTATTTTGTCAATTATCTGGTCGCAAGGATCAAAAAACTGGAAGTAAACCCAAAGCCTATGATATGGCCTGCAGCCGGGCTTTTGTTCTTCGTTATTATGCTGATCATGCTCACCCGGCTTACATCGGTTGCACTTCTTGGTAAGGTAAATATTTATTCAGTTGCTGTTGCCATATTTTCCGGCTTGTATGCTTTGTGTTTTGTATTTGGTATATTAAGCTTCAGAAAAGGTAATACCCACAAAGCGGGCTGGAAATCAATACCCTTATATCTGGGTTATGCAGCCTGGGCATTTATACTCATTCTGATGGCATCCTACGGGCACATGCCTGTCACAATCTGGATATGGTAATGAATTGATTTGACCTGCCGGGTAATTTGTTCTTACATTAAATAACTAAAATATTAAAAATGCAAACATTTAAATCAGCTTTAAGTTTTATACTATATATTCTAACATGTGTTTATGCCTTCCCAAAGGACCCTGATTTCACACAGATACCTGCTGTAGTGGATTTCTCTGAAGAACTGCAGATATGGGATGGATTTGGAGTAAACTATGTGGAAACCTCCCAGACCTTTGATTATGATAAATGGCCACAGGATTATGGAAGTTTTTCTATTTTGAGTGAAGATTCCAAAGAGGAGATCCTGGACCTTGTTTTCGGTAAAGATGGACTCAGGCCGGACCTCATCAAGATGTTTCTTGACCCGCTGCATCAGAAAGAGGAGGAAGGTTTTTATGATCATGAAACAACAACTTCCAATATGAGATATTTTGTGAAGAGAGGCTATGAATTATCCTTAAAAAGAGGACAGGACCTGTCCATTATAACCACATTATATAGTCCACCCGCATATATGACAATGCAAAGAGAACTAAGAGGCCGTGACCTTGACCCGGCATATCATGATCACCTTGCAGATTACCTTGTTAGTTGGGCAAAATTTCTCAGACAAGAGGAAAAACTTCCATTGAATTATATTTCACTGCATAATGAGGGAGAGTCCTGGTTACGCTGGCCTCTTGACGGCGGACTGGCTGATATTGACGCAACCGGGCACGATTACAATATGTTCTGGAGTGCAGAACTTGTCAATGATATCCTTATCCGTACCCGTCGAGTTCTGGACAGGGAGGGCCTCCGTGAAGTAGGGTTAACACCCGGTGAGTCAACCAACTGGTACCGGTTTGGTGCGTGGGGATATGCATCTGAACTTGCCGGAAACAGTGAAGCTCTTTATGCACTGGATCTGATAACATCTCATGGGTTTTATGTAGGGAGCATGGAAGCCGGGCGATGGTACGGACCCCACAGCAACAGGGCAAACAATATCCTGAGAAAAGCAAAACCGGGATTGCATTCGTGGACCACCTCATCGGCCTGGTGTGTGAAAAATGACCGCATGGTTATAGACAATGAAATCGTAAGGAGATATATCACCAATGCTCATTTTATCATGGAGATTTATAGTAATATTTATGAAGCGCAGGTTAATGGTTATATTCCCTGGGCCTTAATTCAGAGAGCTTCTCAGTGGGTACGTCCTGATCCTAATCCCGGTTGTGCGATCAGGGTCTATGATGACGGGACCTGGGAAATCCGCAAAGGATACTATTATTACAGGCAGGTAACAAGTGCAGGAAGAAAAGGGATGCATGTGGTCAGCACTACCTCAATGGATTCAAGGTTAAGCGTTATCGGGTTCAGCGGCAGGGATACCGAACATCCCGATGCATTTGTCCTTGCCAATTCCGGAACTGAAGATATGGAGGTCAGGTTCAGCATAAAGGATTCACGTCATGAGAAATTCGAGGCCTACCGAACAAGTGGAAGTGACATATATGAATATACCGAGACTGCAATATACAGTTCAGAGGGTGACAACTATACCGGCATAGGAACTTTTACGCTGGATAGTGACACACTGATATATTATGCTCCGGCTAATTCAGTTACTACTTTCCTGGGTAAATAATTAACTGGTATATGGTAATTACAGAATAATCATCAGTGCTTAATCCAGAACCTTTACAATTGCCACATATGAGCGGTGGTTGCCAGGAGCAAGAGTTATGATCCGCTGAGGACCCCACCAGTCTGTTCCGTCAAAATTATCCCACACAGGCTCTATAATCTCTTCTTCGCTCCATGTCAGTGAGGCTATATCCAGCCATTTTACCGATACCCTTTTGGCGTACATCCATGGGTCCAGGTGAACGGTTGCCCTGCCTCCCGGGAAATANACNGCGTAAGCCTTGCCCATATCAGCCAGGCAATAGGAATCAACGGAATTCCCTACCGTTTCGAAAGCTTCATATGGTTCGGCATTAAAGATATCGAACTCATCAAGAAACATGTTCACTGCAAGCAGTGTCTGCTGGGCCCTTTCGGAGATACCGATGCCCCATCCCCAGGTGCCGCCAGCTCTCAATGCCGGCCTGTGAAAACGTGTTGATGCCGCTCCGCCGAACACATTTCTCCAGAAACGCTCAACTGCCTCTTTTTCCGTCCCTGCCGCTGTATTTAACCCGACTCCCTGACCATAAACCTTAACATTGTTGATTGGCATCGGACCCTCATCACTCATTGATATCATTTTTCTCCAGAACAGGAGATTTTCCCAATGTTTCTTCCCGACCGGTCCCAGGGCATCCTGGTTATTCTGTGAAACCTCTGCAAAGGAGAATAAGTCTCTGTATGCCATTACACGGCGTACCGATGTGCCGGGAGCAAACAACATAGTGGTTACATGAATATCTCTGCCCTGTTCCGCTGCAGCATCCTTTATGTATGCAGCCCAGTAGTTATCCCACTCAATTCCCAGGCCGCTTTCATTTCCAATATTGTAAATGATGTGGTCATACTGAGCTGATATGGAAATCAGCTGGTCAATGTACCGGTGCTGATAATCAAGGGCCTCTTTGTTTCCGAGGGAAAGTGAACCTCCGTAATAGTCCCATGCATTTGAGATTGTTCCTGGCTCCCAGTTGATATTATTTTCAGGATTAAGGGGATGAATGGCAAATCGGCCATAAACACCATCTCCCGAAAGATCGAACCAGTCCCACAACGTCAGATGGACAATTATACCCCTTTCACGGGTTTGGTCAAGGAAGAATCTCAGCTTTTCCCAATAGGTCTCATTCCATTGGTTAAGATCATAAAGTCCGTCTTCAACCTCTATCGGTGCGAATGTGTCACCCTCATTTCTGTCACTCATTGTGTTACGTACGTAATTCCCGCCAACTGATTCGATAAGGTTGAGCTGGTTAATCAGTACATCACCTGTCCACTGCCACAGGTTGTCGCGATCGCTGGCACCAATCAGCATAATTGGTTCACCTTTGTATTCCCAGTACCATCGATTATTTCGGTAGGGTTGTATTGGGCTTTCAGTAACAAATTCATTTGTCCCAACAGCATTTGTCTCACTTGCTGCCGGTTTCACCGGATTATTGTTTGCTGCTGCGATATTTTGAACTGAGAACCAGAAGAAAACAGAGGTGCATATCACCACCACTTTCAAGGAAGTTATTATCTTCATTGTACTGTGTTTTTATGGTTAAGAACTAATTTGTCTGAAATCTATTTCACGGTCTTTCTGCTATCACATAGTTATCCATTGTGATAAAAAAGTCGTTTATGATTCCGTAAATATCAAACCATTCCCAGATGGTGATCTTACGCATGTTATCCGGCCGTTCAACCCATTGTCCGTCGGTATAAATTGGTGCCGGATGCTCAAAGCTTTCTGCCCAGTCAGGATTTTTTACTACTGCAACTGCAGCCTGGTCAAAAAGCGGCCTGCTTGGAGGGTTGCCCCACATACCGTACATTTCGAAAAGGTTTGCCGAATAATCGCCCCATGTAAAGAACTCACCCCCGTGACGGCCGGTAACAGGTTCGGAAATGCGCGGACCCTTGCCAGGCATCCTGTGCAGGATCTGAGCCTGGGTAACTTTAACTGCATCGGTGCCCGAGGGGTCGCCGTAGCGCACTGTCACCATCTCGAAAGGAACATCAACATCAAGAATATAATTCATTGACGGCACGTCCCAGTTCTGGTTATGCTCTCCAGGCCTGGGATAGTTTGATCCGAGCCATACAATTCTTATGTTCTCTGCAATGGCAGGCTCTTTTAGAAGTGCCAGAGCAATGTTTGTAAGCTTTCCTACTGGCAGCAGTATCAGTTCCTGGTCGCGCTCCTTAAGAGCCTGTTCAATAATGAAGTTAACGGCCTCATGTCCGTCAAAGTCGGGCTGATCTATGTAATCCTTAATTTCTTCAAATGAGCCCTGGACTCCTGTAAGCAGCGGTATATCATTAAAAACACCACAAAGCCGCATTACCCTCTCTGCCTCATCGTAATGATCACTTACCGGCGAGTATGTCACACCGTCAACCGGGCTGCTTGTTGCATTTACGGTTACTCCTTCAACGGCAAAAACATCGCCGCTAAAAAGCAGGTAAGCCAGCGCATGCTGGTCGTCTATCTCGTTATCGGCATCGGTGTCAAAGATCACATGATGACGGATTGTTGTCTCTTCAGCGGGTGTCTCAGTCGTCTGGCAGCCGGAGATGGCCATCACAGCTATCGCGACCAGTAAAATTAACGGTATAGCATTACCTTTGGAAAAAGCTACTTTGAATTTCATAATTTGTTTTTTCATAATCTTTATCCTTTTTTGGGTTGTATATCTGTTTAATTCACTTAATCAGTGCGATCCACTGGCCTCTGCCGGGAGTTGTTACCTCAATTGTTCCTTCAGCCCGGACAACAATCTCATCTGACCATTTGCTGTTGGTTATGTCAAGCCACTGCAGAGAAAAGATTCTTTCCTGTTCAATGCCCGGATCCAGTCCTGCCGAACCACCGTCGGGGAAATATATGGCATATTGACTGTCCGGTATAAATGAGAGGTAAGCTTCATTTTCTTCCCTGTTCGTCAGGAGGAAACTTTCCGGATCTGGTTTTGACATGAATATGTCAAAGCTTTCGAGGAACATCCCGGCACTGCGGATCTGCGTCTGCGCCAGCTCGCTCAAACCCGCCCCGTAATATCCGGGTACCTTCCCCGGCCGGTGAAAACGTGCAGAGGCACAGCCTCCCAGGATGTTTCTCCAGAACTTATCTGCACCCTCTGTTAGTCCCCCGCCATGTATGTCCCCACCGTATATCTTGACATTATTCATGGGCCTCGGAGGATTAGTTATGAGTTCGCGTGCTGACTGCATGTTGTTCCAGTGGATCTGCCCTGGCTGGTGGTTATTCTGCGATATATCCGTAAAAGAGTAAAGACCGGGATTGTCAAAAGTGCGTTTGTGTGCAGAATTGCTCAGGTCCCAGTGGTTCCACATCTCGGTCACCTCTATATTTATGCCTTTATTTTTGGCCCTGTCACGGATAAAAGTTGCCCAGTAACGGCTCCATTCTTCCGTTGCATCACTCTCATTGCTGATGCAATAGAGAATGTGATCATATTTAAGTGTAATTGAGAGAAGCTTGTCAGCGAATTTTTCCTGGTAGGAGAGGACCACCGGCACACTGTCAAGTTCCGGTATCGTACGGAATATGGGATGGCCATACCATTGCATGGTATCAAGACCGGTCTCTTCGGCACTGTAGTTAATATTGTTTTTGGGATTGTACGGATTTTCCGACCAGCCAAATGCCAAATAATTCGGCTGGCGGTCGCCACTGTAATCCCAGCGGTCCCATATCTCCATCTGCACAATTACATCCCGTCTGGCAGTCATGTCAAGAAATTGTTCCAAACGGTACCAGTAACTCTCATTGAATTTTTCGAGGTCATAAAGTCCGCTCTCCTGATCAAGCTGAAAAGGGTAGATATTGTTGTCGTTGAAATAGATGCTTGTGCTGTCTTTCCGGTCCCTGCTCGACATTGTGTTCCTGACATAGTTTCCTCCCACTGAGACAAGCAGGTCCAGGTGAGCTTCCAGTCCGTCGGGTTCCATATTAGGATGGTTGAAGAGGTTATCCTGGTCTGTACCCCCCAATAGCATTACAGGTTCCCCCTTGTATTGCCAGTATCGTGTATTCTCTGACCATGGCTTTATCCTGTCAGCTTCACGGTTTTTATCTGCACGTTTTTTCTGGTGTATCAGTTTGCATGAAGACAATGCCGGGGCAGTTAATACAATAATCACGATAATAGACAGAATTCCGGGAAGCTTCATTTTAATTGACTTTTTCACTTCAATATATTATTCGTTTCACGTATTAATATTTTATTGATCTAAGGTAACATAGAACACCCGTGCAATAATCATTAGTATTTGCAAAACCATTTATATGGTTGTTTCATATGCTACTGCTTCATTAAAAGGTCAAGCAGCTTCCTGTCCAGTTGATATCCGTACCAGTCCTCATAATCCACATCACCACGGCCGGAGTTCAATATACCGAAACTTCCCCTGAATTCCCAGAGGCCGAAACCGATTCCGTTCTCAGTGAAAATGTCGAGTGTGTCAGAGAACCAGGCGAGGAAGACATCGTGCGGGGTTTGGTTGTAGCATCCCAGCTCGCCGCAATGCACACCTATACCCTGCTTTACGATTTCTATCCACGGCGCATAATGCTCTTCCAGCATCTCGCGGCTAAAGTACCGGTCGCCCACCTGGCCCGGCCATTTGGGCTCGGGAAGTGCATCAATATCGGCAAATGCCCAGGGCGCCCTGTAGTGTGATATCTGGGCCGGGAAATACCCCCTGTTGCTCTTTGCAATACCCAGATCCAGCAGTTCGGGAACTACCGTAGTGCCCACATTATTGCCACCGGCAATCACCAGGTGGTCGGGATTCTGGCTTCGGATTGCATCTGTTGCACCCTTGGCCACTCGCCTGTAAGCGTCGCCGGGGATGGCTCTTGCAGGTGAATGCTGATCATTCGGGTCATCTCGCATGGCGGGCTCGTTCACCAGGTCGAAGCTAACCTTGTCGCGCGACATATTTTTGTATCGCCGTGCCCACATCTCCCAGTGAAAACTGAAGGCCTCCTGCGCCTCCTTATCCAGCCAGAGGTTATATGGTTCCCAGAAACCGGCATTGATACAGTATCCTGGCGCCCGGTGCAGGTTCAGGCTCACATGCATATTGTATTTATGGGCCATGGCCACCAGCTCATCGATCTTTTCAACAGCCTCTTCATTGATATTGTAAACTTCATCGGGTGTTATATTCCTGCTCCGGTCAAATTCAACATAGTACGGGTAAGCCATGGGTATCCTTACAAAATCGAATCCCCAGTCCCTCATCCACCGGAAATAATCCTCCTTTGTCGGGGCCCTTTGCCTTGCAGGATCCGGTCCGAAGAAATCGAGAAGGTTAAAGCCTCTCCATCGGGGAATGCTGTTTACCGGGCCTCTTTCATTTGCTCCAAGCAGGGATGTTCCTGCCAGGCCTACTCCGGCCGCCATCAGTCCTGTTTTTTTGATAAAATCCCTGCGGGTGATTTCTTCTCTATTGGCCATAATTATTTAATTTTATTATTTTTCTATTATATCGTTAATGTGGGTCCTATCGCTTATGGTATGTTTAAGCTGTGATTTTTTTCCGGCCGGTATTTTAACTAATAATAGGTTTGAGGCCCCGGATCAGTATCAGAGTAGACAATCAGTGAACTGAGGTTAACCTGGTACCCGGAGGGGATATCACGGGCCACAAGCCTGATCTCATGGCCGGCCTCCGGCAGCTCATAATTCCAGTAAACCTCATGCTTCCGCCGGCGGAATTCCGTTGGCATAACAACTGTTTCAACAAACTCACCATTAATATAGACATCAAGCGAAAGGTCCCGGTCCGGTAACCCCCCTCCGGTCCGCGCAGCATTACCACCAACCACAACGCCCGAACCGGTAAACCCGGCTGTAAATTCAGGATTATTCAGGCTCAGGGAACTCCTTGGCGGACGCCTTTCTGTTGGAAATAAACCGCTGAAGGACTCTTCAAACCTTACCGGTTCGACTTTCTGGTACCTGATCTCAATGGCGTCATCCATCACGTTACCTCCGTTCCGCTCTACCATCTGCAGTGCATGCCCATACCCAATATCATAAACATCCAGCAGCGACATATCGGTATAGACAAAATTACGGTGCTCCACCCGGTCGAGACCCTGCTTCCAGTAGTCGGGTATATTGCTGTAGCCCAGCATTGTGCCAAGGATGCCGGCAGCATTCGCAGGGTTGCAGTCAGAGTCATATCCCGCCCTGGTGCTGATATCGATCGTTTTGCCATAGTCGCCGTCACCATACAGGAGTCCGAGTGCAATATATGCCGCATTGATGCTTGCATCAATGTTGAAAGCCCGGAAAACCCCGTCGGGGCATCCTTTTTCTGCCGTCCATTTCTTCTGCAGTTCAAACCAGGTCTGTTTCCAGTCGTCCGGATACATTTCGTGCCATTTGATCACATCGGCAATTGTCTGGTAAAACCGGCTCTGCTCAGGTATTGCCTTGAGGGCTTCCCTGACTATAAAGCCTATATCGTCGCTCACAAAGGCCTGGGTGTACATACCTGCAACGAAAACACCGCCGTACCATCCGTCTCCGTAATTCATGATATGGCCTATTTTATCGCTTATCGCAGAAGAGGCATTGATCATACCCGGCGCCATCAGTCCCGCGAAATCGGCCTCTATCTGGAAATCGATATCATCGGCATGCGGATTGTTTTTCCAGTGCCCCGATTCAGGCGGCATTATGCCGTTGAGTATGTTGTACCGCGCAGCCTGGTTGGCGTGCCACAGGGGATAACCGGCATTGGCAAAGGCCAGGGCATGAAGAGTGTCAGAAGCATCCAGTCCGTGCTCCTCATAAACCTGCACAAAGGTCAGATCCATGTATACATCGTCATATAATCCGGGGGCATTGTCATACCACCATTCCATCTGTGTCTCATCCCATGGGATTGGCACATGGTCGCCTATCATGGTACCGTTCCACTGAAACTCGGTAGGCCCGCCATAGGTGCAACCAATGACCTGTCCTGCCCAGCCTCCCATGATCTTGTCTTTCAGGACCGATCTTTCGATCGTGATGATTTCACCATCGCTGAATGGTGAAATATGATCGGAAGTCCTCTGGTTGCATGAAGCAACCAGGGCAATTGCTGCAATTAAGATTACAGCCTGATTAAATTTTGGTATCATAATTCGGGCTTTTTGTTTGGACTAGAATTATCTGCAGTTAAGGGTTTTGATTACATTTCTTTTTTCAGTTGATAATTTATTGTCCGGTCATTTTTTCCTGTCGGGGGTAACCAATGCCGGGTCAGCGGCTATCATCTCGTTAAGATAGCTGGCAAAATCTTCGTCAACCCCTTCTTTGAGCTGTATGAAGTATTGTTCGGGGTAACCGTCACCAACAGGATGCCAGCGGCTTCCCTCCTTAATATTGACCTCCAGGAGCCCCCTGCCCCTGTTCTCAAGAAAGTCTCCCTTACCTTCAACTGCAAGATATACAGCCACAAGGTCCCAGCTTGGCCTTTGGTCGCCGAGTGTTTTTCGTCCGTTGTTCCATAACCAGTCCCTGTAGACAGTTCTCACAATATTTCCCGGTTCGGTATAATTTAGTGATTTCCCTGTCATAATATTTGTACCCCCATCCGAATAATAAACAGGTACCGGGAAGTTTTCAGAGAGATATTTTGAGTATGGGGCGGTATTGTTCCTGAACAGGTTCCAGTCCTTCGAAAACTCCATATTTTCATTAATTGCACCCCTGCCTCCCATTGCGATCCATTTCTTCACTTTTCTGGCCACCAGCTCCTGGCCATTCAGGGGCGATATTTCATCAGGCTCTGATACAAGCAACTCGTA
>SL_3KL_010_SEDDRAFT_10004409_pt1 | contig 12728 bp, 8 predicted proteins | sample SodLakKL_010_SED_2_FD_10381 | JGI IMG/M metagenome (IMG submission 10381)
TTAAAAACTTTTTACTTTTTACTTTAAAAACTTTTTACTTTTTACTTTAAAAACTTTATACTTACTTAACTTTAGATATTTTCGCAAAAAATCAATCGCAAAACATCTTTCTTTGTCTTAATGCTTCATAAATAACAACTGCAGTACTAATAGAAACATTTAAACTATCAATTTTACCCATCATTGGAATTTTAATTTTGTAGCCTGATGTTTCTTTCCAAATATTTGATAATCCATCCGACTCTGAACCAAATACCAATGCCGAGGGTTTTTTGAAATCCATTTTATAGTAATCTTCAGAAGATTCGGGCAAAGTAGCATAAATGTTTATTCTTTTTTCTTTAAGCCACTTAACAACCTCATCACTATTTGACAGCACCACTTTATTAGAAAAAATACAACCCAAGCTAGACCTTATCACATTTGGATTATAAAGGTCAATTTTAGGGTCACATACTATTACTGCATCAATTTTGGTAGCATCTGCGGTTCTTAATATTCCTCCTAAATTCCCCGGTTTTTCAATAGATTCCAGTATCAAAACCAAAGGGTTTGACGGCAAATACAGCTTATTTAAATCAATATAACTAGTCTTAGCAATTCCAATTACCCCTTCAGTGTCTTTTCTGTATGCGATTTTTTTATAAACGTCACTACTAACATGCGTCACTTCACAATTATTAATATCAATAGGATATACAGGATTCTCATTATATAAATCATCACAAATAAATATTTCTAAAATCTCAACTCCTGATCTTTGAGCTATAGATAATTCTCTTCTCCCTTCAATGACAAATGCTTTTTTAAGCTTTCTTTCAGATGATTTGAAATGTAGCTTTGCCAAATTTTTGATTTTAGTATTACTAAGACTGGTTATCATTTTATAAATATAAAATAAATTTAATTTTTATAAATCCTCATGGCAAAAAAAGCTATTAAATAGCATGCCATAGCAATCAAAATCACCATTCTGAATCCTCCTTCAACAGCCACTAACATAGCTAATGATGTTGCTATAACGGAAATTGAACCATTTATACCCCAAGCCCATCCAATATGATTTTCATTATTATCCGACAAATATTTTATTCCCAGGGGAAATGGCATTCCCATGAAAAAAGAAGGTATAGAAATTAATAAAAGACCGGTTATTATTTTAAACACAATATCGCTACTAATGGTCAATTCAATTAAAGGAGTTAGTATAAATGCATAAAGCAATAAAAAGCCCGCTATCAAAAGGTTTACTTTAGATGCATTTTTTCTAATATTTTGAATTTTTGATGAGAAATAACTGCCGGCTCCACTGCTAAGAAGCATAGCACTTATTACAGCTGTAATTGCATATATCGGATGTCCAAAATATAATACAAATCGCTGAATAAGAATTATCTCAACAAACATATAACCCAACCCTAAAGCCCCAAAATACAACAAAGTAGGAAACTTGCCGGCACCTGTTCTTTTAAGGAAAAACAAAGGCAAAACAATAAAAAGCAAAGCTAACAACAAACTCTGGGCAAATGTTATAACAACTATAAGATACCCTATTTCAAGGAAAGGCATTTGAGCAGGACCAAAAAGATCTCGCAAATATTGTACTGAACTCAATCTCATAAACTGAGAGAAATACGGCTTATCATCTGTCGCAGGTCTTATATGAAAACCATACTCATTATATAAATTATCTCTATTATCACCCATTATTTCATCTATGTAATTAAAAAAAGAGTCATCTTCAAGTATATTAAACTTCACCCTTTCTTCATCAGAAATATCCGGTAGCAATAATGGATCAAAAAACATTTTATCACAAAAATCTCTAATTTTTTTTATTTCTGAATCTGTTACAGGTGTTTTTTTAATTGCAAAACTTAAATTTCCCCAACTTCTAATACCTATAATATGATCTTTGATGTTTTCAACCTCTTTTTCTTCGGCTAATTCGACTAACGTAGCAAAAATTTTCAAAGTATTGCGTGGAGGATAGTCCATCCATGAAGACACAACTATAACACCATCATCATTAATCATATCCCACATCCGTTCAAAAGCTTCTTTAGTAAGATAGTATTCTTCACTGAGAGCATTTAATCCGGCGGTTCCGCCAAAAGCATCAAGGAGAGGTAATTTTATAGCATCAAAACTCTTTTTACCTCTATACTCATTCAGATAAGCCCTTGATTCTTGATAAACAATATTAACTTTAGGATTTAAAAAAAGCTCGCCGCTTTCATAAGAGAAATCATTTTTCAATAAATCAATAACAGCGCTATTTTCAATAACCCCTGTTACACATTTTGCATCATTATTAAGAGCATGAGATAATGCATTGCCCGTAGCGGCATTCAAAACCAAAACAGAATCACGCTCATTCATCACATAAGGCAAAGCCATAGTAGTATAATCATGAATATTAAATTTAGCGTTATCATCATGCTTAGGTATATTCCCAAACACTTCAGCATTAACAAAAACAGAAGGTTTAACAGGCATATTTTCTCTAAAAGACAGACTAACTCCGGGAGCATATCTCATTGCAGGAGAAGATACAACATTTACAACACCATGAACATCCGGTTCACTGTGAATAATTTCAGCTTCCGGCAATGTCATGGTTTTTGACAAACTTTTATACTCTGATACGTGAATATCGGATGGTTTAAAAAAGAAAAAAACCGATAAGAATAAAGCAATTATACTAAATACGATTTGGAGTTTATAATATTTTTTTGAAATAACAATTATTCCGGATAATACAGGCAAAATTGCTATCAATGGGAAGGACTGTTCAGGATAAAAACTCGAGAAAATAAACAACACAAGTATTCCTCCAACTCCTGACCCAATTAAGTTTGAAAAATAATAAACACCGATTTTTTTAGAATAAATAATAAAAATTAATCCGATTGCCAAAGCGCCAAAGAAAAAAGGCAAAAAAAACAAAATATAGTTAAGGGCAAGTTTTGGAAACTGCCTGAACTCGGTAAAAAGTAAATAAACATCAAATTGTATGGCTTCTTGTCTTGACAAAGGGAAGGTCACTATCATAAAAAGCCCTGCCAATATCATAAGTAGTGGTATAATCCACTCAGCTTTATTAATAAACCATTTTCTTGCTATAACAACGAGAGTTCCACTGGCACCAAATCCAAGCATTGCAATCGAAATTATCATATATGCAAAATGATGCCATTGGATAAATGACAACATTTGCATCAAAGCCAGTTGGTATGCAATAATTGCAATAGAGTGAATGCCTAAAGCTATCAGCATTCGATGCTGATTATCAAATTTTGAAAAAAAACTCACCATAGAAAATTATATTATTCAGCTCTTCTAAAAGGCACAAATCTAACAGGCATTAAATTTTTAGTAATTATATCATCTCCATCTTTTTCCACCAACATAAGTTGCTGAGTATGAAAAGGAGACCCCACTGGAATTATCATTTTTCCCCCATCTTTTAATTGCTCAATTAAAGGAGGAGGAATATGTTCTGCTGCTGCTGTAACAACAATAGCATCAAAAGGAGCATATTCTTCCCAACCATAATAACCATCATCAATTTTAACATCAACATTTTCGTATTCAAGCTTATCAAAAACTTTAATAGAATGCTTTCCAAGCTCTTCAACAATTTCAATTGTATAAACTTCATCAACAATTTCAGCCAAAACAGCTGCCTGGTATCCCGACCCTGTTCCAATCTCAAGCACTCTATAATCACTTTTTGGTTCAATAATTTGAGTCATATATGCTACTATATATGGCTGAGAAATTGTTTGCCCATAACCAATAGGGAGTGGTCTATCCTGATATGCAAACCTTCTTTGAGCAGCAGATGGAATAAAAAGATGCCTTGGGGTTTCACGCATAGCCCTTAAAGTATTTTTATCAGTAATTCCCCGAGGAATTAGCTGATTTTCAACCATTTGTTCTCGCTGCTGAACATACTCATCTGTAAATGAGAGTATTAATAAAATAATCGGCAATAAAAAAGTAATGTAAATAACCGCTCTAAATCTTGTTTTAAACATCGTATAAAATATTTTATTAAATTTATTGTTTTACAAAAAAACGTAAAAAAGTAAAAGCTAATATACAATTTTTATTAAAACCTGTCTAAATATTTTACAAGACAGCAAAAATATTATGTTTTTAAAATACAAATCTTAAATCATTAAAGAAAAATTTTTTTAAAACTTCAATTTATATTAAAAACTCAATATTTCTTCCATGAAAATTAAAAAATGCTTATATTTGTATTGTAAATAATAATTTTTATAAAAGATCTAATGTTAACCGGCATATAAAAAAGCATTAAATTATTAAATTAAAATGGGAAAACCCTCCAATAATAATTTATCAAAAAAGAACCTGCTTAATAATGAACGCATGTTCAACACCTTAATCAGCAACTTACCCGGAATGGTTTATCGTTGTAAAATTGATAAACACTGGACAATGGAGTTTGTAAGTCAAGGAGTAAAAGAACTTACAGGATATAAACCTGACGATTTAATAAAAAACAAAAAAATATCATACAATCAAATAATCCATAAAGATGACAGAAAAAAATCAAATCATGAAATTTCAAAAGCCATAGCTAAAAATGCTCAATTTACTATACGCTACAGAATAGTTGATGCAAAAGGAAAAATAAAATGGGTTTGGGAAAGAGGGCAAGGAGTTTATGACCATGAAAATAAAGAGGAGTTTTTAGAAGGATTTATAACAGACATAAGTGATCAAGTAGAGAGAGAAGAAACCCTGAAACTAAAAAACACTAAAATAAATACTATTCTTAAAACAATACCTGATTTATTTTTTGTTAATGATTTGGATGGGAATTTTATTGATGTTTTCGCTGAAGACTATTCAAAATTAGCACTGCCAAAAGATGAGATTATTGGATCTAACATTAAAGATATTTTTCCTGAAAAACAAGCAAAAGAATTTTTAAAACTATATAGAAGTTGCATAAAAACTAAAAAACTAAAAAGAGTTGAGTACAGCTTAACAGTAAATAACAAATTATGTTTTTTTGAGGCAAGGATGTCTCCTCTTGACGACAATAACCTTATAGCAATAATTCGTGATGTAACTGAGCAAAAAGAATACGAAAAAGCATTAATAGAAGCTGAAGAAAATTACAGAAACACACTTGAAGAATCACCTTTAGGCATGCGGATTGTTGACAAAAACTACAAAACAATTTATGCAAACAAAGCGATACTTGACATTTATGGGTATAACAGTATTGATGAATTAATTAACACACCAATAAGAAAACGATACACTTCGGAGAGTTATAAAGATTTTTTAAAAAGAAAAAAAATAAGAGAATCTGAAAGGACAGGTCCTAAAGAATACGAAATCAGTATAATTAGAAAAGATGGAGAAATCAGACACCTCATCGTTTACAGAAAAGAAATTATATGGAGCAGAAAAAAACAATATCTGTCAATATACAGAGACATCACTAAGCAAAAAAATGCAGAAAAAGCACTAATAGAAAGCGAAGAAAGATTTAGATCTTTATATCAAAACAGTTCTTTAGGTCTTTATCGCACAACTCCTGATGGACAAATATTATTAGCAAACCCTTCACTAGTTAAAATGCTGGGATATAAGTCTTTTAATGAATTAAAATCCCGAAACTTAGAAAACACTAAGTTTTTTTCTAATGATTTATCAAGAAGTTTTTTTAAAAAGAAATTAGAAAAAAACAAAGAACTTACAGGATACGAAAGTGAAGGGATACGAAAAGACGGGTCTGTAGTGCATGTTAGAGAAAGCGCTAAAGCAATAACTGACAAAAACGGCAAAATTATTTATTATGACGGAACCGTAGAAGATATAACTCAACGAAAAATTGCTGAAAAGGCACTTAAAGAAAGTGAAGAAAAATTTCGCAACCTTGTTGAAAATGCTTTTGATGGAATATATCTTATGGTAGAGAAAAAATTTGTTTATATCAATGACAGATTTTGTGAAATCACTGAATACACGAGAGATGAGCTTCTTTCCAAGGATTTTGATTTTTCTTGTATGCTTACTAAAAAAGGTCAGGAAATTGCTGAGAACAGGTACATTAAAAGAAAAAGAAATGAAATTTTGCCATCTTCTTATGAAATAGAAATAATAACCAAAACCGGAGAGTTAAAGGATATTGAAATAAGTACAACTCAGATTGGAGATTCTAAAAACATTAATATTTTGGGTATAACAAGAGACATAACAGAAAGAAAACGAACAGAAAAACTACAACAAGAAGTATTGATTGCGAAAGAGGCATTAAAATTTAAGCAAAACTTTTTGGCAAATATGAGTCATGAAATAAGGACTCCTCTTACCGGAATTGCAGGGATGACAGACATACTAACAAAAACAAATCTTACGGCAGACCAAAAAGAATATTTGAGTACTATTAAATTTTCAACAGAAAATCTAAAAGCTGTTATAAACCAAATTCTTGATTATTCAAAAATTGAAGCCGGGAAAGCAGATATTAAAACTAACCCCTTCCCTTTAAAATCATTAATAAAAGATGCTTTCAAGCTATTTAAATCTATCTGCAACAAAAACATAAAATTAACAACACATCTTGACCCTGACCTACCTGAATACATTGAAGCAGATGAACAAAAAATATTTCAGGTTATTCAAAACTTAATGTCAAATGCTGTTAAATTTACTAAAGAAGGTCATATTTTTTTAAGGATTGAATATGATGGCAGTTTGGGAAACAGTGATAATTTTATGTTAAAATTGGAGGTAGAAGACACAGGCATAGGCATAAAACCAAATGTTCAAAATAATCTTTTTAAACCTTTCTCACAAATTGAACAATATGATATTCGGAATTTTGAAGGGACGGGATTAGGATTGTCTATTTGCAAAGAATTATGTGAAATGATGGGAGGAACAATAGGTGTTAACAGCAAATATGGAGAGGGTAGCAGATTTTGGTGTACTTTTAAAGTAAAAATCGCTTCTAAACCTAAAACTCTTAAAACTGATAAAAAAACGAAGAATATTGAGAAAAAAAATCTCAAAATACTTCATGTTGAAGATAAAGTGGTTAATCAAAAGGTTGTGTCACTTCTTTTACAATCTATGGGACATAAAGTTTATACAGCAAAAAATGGCAAAGAAGCAATAGATATGGTTGAAGAAAATGATTTTGATTTTATTTTGATGGATATTCAAATGCCGGTAATGGACGGAGTTACTGCAACTAAAATATTAAGAAAAAAGTATAAAAAATCACCCCCAATTATTGGATTAAGCGCAAATGCTTTTGAAGGTGACAGAGAAAAATACTTAAAATATGGCATGGATGACTATATTATAAAGCCTATAAATGAAGAAGATTTTAAAAATATTATTAAAAAACATGTTAATAATATTAAATGATACGTCTTTTGCAAAATAATTTTTATTATTTTTGTTCCGCATTTAAAATAATATATTTGTAATTTATCAATTATATATGGCAACAACATCAGATTTTAGAAATGGGTTATGTATTGAGCATAACAATGAGTTATTTACTATTGTTGAATTTCAACACGTTAAGCCGGGTAAAGGTGGTGCTTTTGTAAGAACTAAACTTAAAAACCTTAAAACAGGTAAAGTATTACAACACACTTTCAATGCAGGAGTAAAAATTAACATCGCAAGAGTTGAAAGAAGGCCATACCAGTTTATTTATAATGATGACTCAGGATACCATTTTATGCATAAAGAAACTTTTGACCAGATTTGTATTCAAAAAGAGTTAATAAGTGCACCCGAATTAATAAAAGAAGGACAAGAAGCAGAAATAATGTTTCACGCTGATACAGAAACCCCTTTAACATGTGACCTTCCTGCTTTTGTAGAGCTAAAAATAACTTATACTGAACCGGGAGTAAAAGGTAATACAGCTACAAATACACTTAAACCTGCTACCGTTGAAACAGGTGCTAAAGTTAATGTCCCTTTGTTTGTTAATGAAGGAGAAATTATAAAAGTTGACACTAGAACTAAAGAATATTCAGAACGAGCAAAAAAATCATAAAATTAAAATTTATACCTAAAATAAATAATGCATTTCAATCCAAGTCAGAATCTTAATACTATCGCAAAATTTCTTAATGCTGAATATGATGGCAAACCCGATTTTGCTATTACAGGCATAAATGAAATACACAGAGTAGAAAAAGGAGATATTACTTTTGTAGATCATCCAAAATATTATGATAAAGCTTTAAAATCAAAAGCTACTACTGTCATTATCAATAAAAAAGTTGCTAGGCCAAATGGAAAAGCCCTTATATACTCAGATGATCCGTTTCGCGATTTTGTAAAAATCATTAAAAAGTTCAGGTCATTTGAATCCTCTTCAAAAAATATAAGCGATTCAGCAGTTATAGGAGAAGGAACAATAATTCAGCCCGGTGCTTTTATAGGAAACAATGTAAAAATTGGTAAAAACTGCTTAATTCATGCAAATGTTTCAATATATGATCATTCTGTAATCGGAGATAACGTAATAATACATTCAAATACAGTAATTGGGTCTGATGCTTTCTATTATAAAAGAAGAACTGATTATTTGGATAAACTTGAAAGTGGTGGAAGTGCTATTATTGAAAATAATGTAGAAATTGGAGCTTGTTGTACGATTGACCGTGGAGTTACACATAATACATTAATAAAAAGTGGAACAAAAATGGATAACCAAATACACATAGGTCATGATACTGTAATAGGCAAAAATTGTTTATTTGCAGCACAAGTTGGAATATCAGGATGCGTTACTATTGAAGACGATGTTATACTTTGGGGGCAAGTTGGCGTACAAAAAGATTTAACTATAGGAAAAGCAGCAGTAGTTCTCGGTCAATCCGGAATAGCAAAATCTCTAAAAGGGGGAGTAACTTATTTCGGATCACCTGTACAAGAAGCAAAACAAAAGATGAAAGAGATTGCTCTATTAAAAGATTTACCGAAAATAATAAAAAAAATATAAATTATTTGTCATTTTTTTTTGTTGTCTAAAACAAATAACTATATTTGCATCAGATTTTCTGCCTGCAATTTATTCTTTTTTAATACCATAAACTATATTAATAAGGTATAAATATATTGAGATAATTTCAAATGAGTTTTATATAATCCTATCAATAACAATGGCTGTTAAATAATTTTTTATTAGCCTAAGTTTAAAAAAATAACACAGAAATTTAAAAACTAATAAATATAAAATAATAAGTTATTACATGTACGACATAGTAGAATTAAACGGTAAACTTTTAACTCAACTAAAAGAAATAGCAAAAGAGTTAAATATTAAAAAAGTAGACTCCTACAAAAAAGAAGAACTTATCTACAAAATTCTTGATGCACAAGCTCTTAAACCTGAAAACTCTAAAAAAACAGAAAAGAAAAATAAAAAGAGTTCCCAGCCAAAAAAAATGCAAGAAAAGCATTCGAAAGTAGCAAAAAAAGAAGAAAAAAATACTGTATCAAAACCTGCTGAATCTTCAAGTGATAAAAAACCTGAAAGAAATAAAAACAAATCAGAAATCCCTAAAACAAAACAAAAAGACACAGCTTCCGGGAAAAAAAACAATGACCCGATTGATGATACAAAAAATGTTGACAATACCGACCTTATTGGTAAAAAAGAAAATGACAAATCTGATAAATCTGATAAAAAAAGCAAACCTGTTCGCGAAAACACTTCTCAATCAAAACAGAAAGATTCACACCATAGACAAAAATATGACAAAAGAGGAGATTCAGCTTACGAGTTTGATGGCATAATAACTGCTGAAGGGGTTTTGGAAATTATGCCGGATGGCTATGGTTTTCTTAGATCTTCTGATTATAATTACCTAAACTCTCCTGATGATGTTTACGTTTCTCAATCTCAAATAAAACTTTTTGGATTAAAAACCGGAGATACTGTTAGCGGAGGAATAAGGCCACCAAAAGAAAACGAAAAGTATTTTCCATTAATAAAAGTTCATAAAATTAATGGTCGTGAAACAAATGAAATTCGCGACAGAGTCCCTTTTGATTTTCTTGTACCCCTTTTCCCTGATGAAAAATTTGATCTAACCAGCCATCCAAATGCAAATTTATCAGCTCGTATTATTGATATGTTTGCTCCAATAGGAAAAGGACAAAGAGGTTTAATAGTTGCACAACCAAAAACTGGAAAAACTATTTTATTACAAGATATTGCAAATGCTATAGCTGACAATCATCCTGAGGTTTACCTTATAGTTTTACTTGTAGATGAAAGACCTGAGGAAGTTACTGAAATGGCTAGAAATGTTAATGGAGAAGTCATTTCTTCAACTTTTGACGAACCTGCAGAAAGGCATGTTAAAGTTGCCAATATAGTTCTTGAAAAAGCAAAGAGAATGGTAGAATGCGGACACGATGTAGTAATATTGCTTGACTCAATAACAAGACTTGCAAGAGCATTTAATACAGTTGCTCCGGCATCGGGAAAAGTGCTTTCCGGAGGTGTTGACGCAAATGCACTACACAAGCCTAAACGCTTCTTTGGTGCAGCAAGAAATATTGAAAAAGGAGGATCTTTGTCAATTATTGCTACAGCACTTATTGATACAGGTTCGAAAATGGATGAAGTCATATTTGAAGAATTTAAAGGAACAGGAAATATGGAACTTCAGCTTGACAGAAGATTATCAAATAAAAGAATCTTCCCTTCAATTGATATTGTCGCTTCAGGAACAAGGCGTGAAGACCTGCTAATAGATAAAGAAATGCTTAACAGAATTTGGGTCTTAAGAAAATTTATTGCTGACATGACTCCTCTAGAAGCTATGGATTTCTTACTTGAAAAATTAAGACTTGCAAAATCTAACGAAGAATTTCTTATGTCAATGAATGACTAATTAGAATAATACTTAAATATCTTAATTTAGCATATTACATTTTTAGTTTTTTGATTTATTAAAGAATTAAATAACTAAACAAATAGTATTATCAGATTATACTTTTGTTCTTATCACTACTCCATAAATAATTATTAAAGTTAAAAAATAAGCACATCGGAAAATATTATTTTCATGATTGAATAAATTATTTTTAACTTTGGTGCAAAATTTTTGAATTTATGAAGATAAACTTAACAGATAAAAAATCAAAAGAAGAAAGCATTGTTTTTATTTTAAACGATTTAAGCTCTATTAAACAATGCATGCTTAATAAGGAAGAAGCAACTTTTGTGTCTGAACAATTTAAAAAACATAAAAAACATAATTTTTCCTTCAATAAGTATACACATTTTGTAATTATTGTTATAGTTAAAGAAGAAAATACTGTTTACAAAAAACTTGAATCTTTAAGAAAACAAGGAGATAAGGTTGGGAAATTTTTATTACGCCATAATCAAAACTCAATAAATATAAATGGCTTAAGTGCTGAATCTGCGACAATTAAAGCTTTTTCAGAAGGCTTAATATTAGGCAATTATAAATTTTTAAAATACAAAAGCAATAAAGACTCCGAAGCTATAAAAAGCATAAATATAACCGGCAAAAATATTACAAAAAGTGATATTCTTGAGCTTAAAGCCATAACTGAGGGCGTTTATCATTGTCGTGATTTGATAAATACTCCTTTCAGAGATATGAAAGCAATGGACTTTGCAGATAATATTTTAAAACTATGTAATCCACTAGGAATAAAAACAGAGGTTTTTAACAAAAGTCAACTCTCTGCATTAAAAATGGCAGGCATTATTGCTGTTAATAGTGGCAGCTCAACTGAGCCGGCCTTTATTAAGCTTGAATGGTGTCCTGAGAGTAAAAAAAACAAAAAACCTATTGTTTTAGTTGGCAAAGGACTTGTTTTTGACACAGGTGGTATTAGCCTAAAACCAGCCTCAGGCATGGAAGAGATGAAGTCAGACATGGCAGGCGGTGCAGCTGTTTTTGGAGCTATATATGCAATTGCAAAAGCAAAACTCCCTGTTCATATCATAGGACTTATTCCTGCTACTGACAATCAACCCGGGAATAATGCTATGATACCCGGAGACGTAATTACTATGAGCAATAATGTTACCGTTGAAATTATTAATACCGATGCAGAAGGACGTCTTATACTTGCTGACGCTTTATGTTATGCTTCAAAATATAAACCTTCTCTGGTTATAGATATTGCAACACTAACAGGTTCAGCCGAAAGAGCAATAGGAAAACATGGAATGGTTGCTATGGAATCAAATGCTAATAAACAACTAGCTGATTTAGAAGAATCCGGACTAGAAACATACGAAAGAATAGCAAAAATGCCTTTTTGGGATGAATATGATAAAGAAATAGAATCTGATATCGCAGATATTCAGAATATAGGCAAAAGCAACAATGCAGGAGCAATAACAGCCGGAAAATTCCTTAGCCGTTTCATAGATTACCCGTGGATACACCTTGATATTGCAGGAGTTGCATACATGTCGCAAAAAGAATCATACAAAGGAAAAGGTGGAACAGGAGTTGGTGTAAGACTTTTATTTAACTTTGCAAAAAAAATTACAGAAAAAACAAATAAGAAATAATCATATTTCAACTTATGTTGAATATTAAACATATAAATTACTATGAACCAAAAAGAGGAAACAAATAAACCGGTAAAAATAGGTATAACGCATGGAGATGTTAATGGTATTGGTTATGAAATAATAATGAAAG
>SL_3KL_010_SEDDRAFT_10004410_pt1 | contig 12727 bp, 16 predicted proteins | sample SodLakKL_010_SED_2_FD_10381 | JGI IMG/M metagenome (IMG submission 10381)
CCGGCTGACTATTCCATTGCCTACCAGGATCTCCTCAACGAAGCCCAGTACAAAGCTGTAATGTTTGACGATGGCGCCGCACTTGTTGTAGCGGGTGCAGGAACCGGGAAAACACGAACCCTGATCTACCGGCTGGCAAGATTGGTGGAGAGTGGTGTGGATCCATCCCAAATTTTATTGCTTACTTTTACCCGCCGGGCTGCCGGCGAAATGCTCCGCAGGGCCAGCCAGATTCTGGATGAACGGTGCCAAAGGGTAGAGGGAGGCACATTCCATCACTACTGCAGCAAACTGCTCCATCAATATTCAGAAAAACTCGGTTATCCAGAAAATTTTACCATCATTGATGTTGCCGATTCGATGGATGCCATCAACCTGGTGAGGAACCGGATGGACTTGCCAAAAAAGAAATCCAGATTTCCCAAAAAATCAACGTTGTACAACATTTTCAGCAGTTCGGTAAACAAACAAAAAAGTATCCGCGATACCATTGAGGATGAATATCCGCAGTTTACCGCTCATATTGAGAAAATTGAACGGCTTTTCAGGGAATATCAGAATTACAAGGAAACCCAGTTTGTAATGGATTTTGATGATCTGCTTGTAAAAACCCGCGATCTTCTTACCGATCACACCGATATCCGAATAAAAATTGCCACACAGCACAAACATGTGATGGTGGATGAATATCAGGATACCAACTCGCTTCAGGCCGAACTCACTCAACTCTTTAGCAGTTACCATGGCAATGTGATGGCTGTGGGTGATGATGCACAGAGTATTTATTCGTTCCGTGGAGCGGATCACAAAAATATGATTCGTTTTCCTGATCTTTTTTCAAATACTACCATCATCAAACTTGAAGAGAACTACCGGTCAACCCAGCGAATTTTGGATCTGGCAAACAACATCATCAAACAGGCCGGCGAAAAGTTTGAAAAAACACTCTATTCTACCAAGGAAGAGGGAGAACTTCCTGGTTTGGTAAAAGCAGCCAATATGAATGACCAGAGCCGGTTCATCACACAAATGATCCTGAACCTCAGAGAGCAGGGATATGAGCTGAATCAAACGGCAGTGCTCTTCAGAAACGGGCGGGATTCGTTCGACCTTGAGGTGATGCTGAATCGAAAAAATATACCCTACATCAAATATGGTGGGCAAAAATTTACCGAAGCAGCTCACGTGAAGGATGTTCTGGCCCATTTAAGGGTGTACATCAACCCGAAAGACGTCATTTCGTGGAACAGGGTTTTAATGCTGATAGACGGAATCGGCCCAAAAACGGCCGAAGATCTCTTTGCATGGGCTCAAAAGGAGGGGGATCCGTTTCGGCCGGATCAGGCACCCGATGCAAGTGAAAAATATCTGAAACAGTTAAAAGCGTTGAGTCAGCTTTTTGAGGCGATCAAAAAATACAGCGGATCGGTACCGGAACAGCTGCAGGCAGTGGTAGATTATTACGCATTTTATTGTAAAAAACGGTTTGATGATCACCCGAAAAGGATGAAAGACCTGGAAACATTTGTAGACATTTCTGGCACATATCGTTCGCTGGCATCCATGATTGAGGAAATTTCACTTGATCCCATCGAAGCTACAGCCATTGATACAGAAACCTCAAAAAAAGATGAGTCACCGTTAATTTTAAGTACCATCCACTCGGCCAAAGGCCTGGAATGGCAAACCGTTTTTTTGATTCAGTGCCTGGATGGTATCCTGCCTTCGGGTTATGCGCTGGACGATCCCGATCAGTTGGATGAAGAAGTGCGGCTGCTCTATGTAGCCATAACTCGCGCAAGGGAACAACTTTTTATCACATATCCGGCACTCTTTCAAAGCCGTTACGGAGATTATTTCACCAATCCATCCCGTTTTATTGATGATATCTCCAAAAACCTTCTGGAACCATGGCTGCTGGTTGAAGAAAATGCTAACGAACTGGAAGAAGCGAATAAAAATGTACTTGATGAAGGGGAGAGGGAATAAACTTCAGAGTCTGCGAAGTTCCTTTTTCTGTTTTATCATGTCTGCAATCAGCCATAATACCGGATAAACCGGAACAAAAATTGCCAGTGAAAAAAAGATAAATTGACGCATTGGAGGCCTGTCCCGCAAACAGATACCAGCTACACCGGCCATCCAAAACACAAAAAATATAAAGATGAAAAAAGAAACCAGCAGTGAACCTGCAAATCCAAAAATATTGTAGAGTGTTTCAAGCATTAGCTTTCTCTGAAAATTGTTAACTTGTGTAAGAGTTCAACCACAGCAAATGTATATAATGAGCTAAGTTAATAAACATTTTCTACAGTTGGAGAATAGAAATCCGGTCACACTCTACAGTAAAAGCCAATAAAATACATCATCGTTTCAATATCATTTAGAAATCAAAAAAAATGTCAGCAACAGTTTCCATAGTAGGCCGCCCGAATGTGGGTAAATCAACACTTTTTAACAGGTTAATCGGAAGGCGAAAAGCTATTGTTCATGATGATTATGGGGTAACACGAGACCGGCATTATGGCGAAAGTTACTGGAATGGCCGCAATTTTTCGGTGATTGATACCGGTGGCTATTTACCGGATGAAAAAGATGTAATTACAGCCGGTATCCGCGAACAGGTACACCTTGCCATTGATGAGTCAGACTTGATTTTGTTCGTGGTTGATACGGAAACGGGTGTGACGGACCTGGACAAATCGGTATCAAAAATTCTTCGCGAACAGGACAAACCGGTGCTTCTGGTTGTGAATAAATGCGATAACGAAGAAAAGAGATTAGAAAGTTACGAGTTTTACAACCTGGGCTTTGAGGATCTGTTTCCGGTTTCATCAATCAGCGGTATTGGCACAGGAGAGTTGCTGGACAAAGTGGTTGAAAAACTCCCGGAAGAAGTACCAGAAGACAGCAAACCCGATCTCCCGAAAATAGCATTTGTAGGTCGGCCAAACGTTGGTAAAAGCAGCCTGATGAATGCATTGTTAAAAGATGACCGGTGTATTGTAACCGAAATTCCTGGTACCACCCGCGATGCAGTGAACAGTAAGCTTCAATTTAAAGGAAATACCTACATCCTGATCGACACCGCGGGATTGAGAAAAAAGGCCAAAGTTAGAGAGAACATCGAATTTTACAGTACGGTCAGAACCGACCGATCGATCAAAGAAGCCGATGTTGTGGTGTTAATTCTGGATGCCATGCAGGGTTTTGATGAACAGGATAAACGAATTCTCAGAGAAGCTGAAAAGTTTAATAAAGGAATTATCATGGCTCTGAATAAATGGGATTTGGTGCCTGACAAAACCACCAATGTACTTAAAGAGTTTGAACAGTACATCTACAGCAGAGTTCAAACACTTGATTATATCCCGATTTTGTCAATATCGGCTCTCACCGGCCAGAGGATTGAAAAGATATTGGATGTCTCTCAAAAAGTGATCGAGGAGAGGAAGAAAAAAATTCCGACACCCAAACTGAACGATTTTATCGGTAAAATTTTAAAGGAAAGAGCACTGCCTGTTAAAAGGGGACAAAAGTTAAAAATTCAATATGCAACACAAGTGAAATTCAATCCGCCGGTCTTTAAATTTTTTATGAATAACCCGCAGGAACTTCCACCTAACTACAGACGTTTCATAGAAAATCGACTCAGAGATGAATATGATTTTACTGGAGTTCCGATTACAATGATATTTCGACAAAAATAGAACAACAATTTCTGATTAACTTTTGAACAGAATGTACTAAAGGGTTATTTTAGAGCACTGTAAATTGATCAGATCTTAATAAACAGACGGATGCAAAAGAACTTAGATAAACCTGTTGCTAACCCATTAACCGAAGATTTTCAGCGAGAAAGAAAATTATCTTTTCTTGAAAAAATTTATATCCCTGAAGTATTCAGGGGGTTGTGGTACTCATTAAAGCAAATTTTCAAACCAAGGTTTACAATGGCATATCCCGAAGAAAAGTGGGATCCTCCATCTATTTTCAGAGGGCGGCCGGTCTTGGTTGAAGATGACGGACAAGAGAGATGTGTTGCCTGCGGACTATGTGCAAGGGCATGTCCGCCACTGGCTATCAGTATGCAGGCAAGTGAAAACGAAGATCCCAAAGAGCGATATCCCGAAGAGTTTGAAATTAACATGCTGCGATGCATTTACTGTGGATATTGTGAAGAAGTTTGCCCGGAAGAGGCAATCGTGATGAGTAAAGATTACGATATCGTTTTTGAATCAAGAGAAGATGCCGTTTATGATAAAACCAGGCTCCTAGTACCAAAAGAAGATTTGAAAGAAAGGCTCGATTTTCTCCGAGAATACAAAAATAATCAGTTTGGTCAATTCTGGAATTTCCAGCAAGCCAATAACATCCATTCCGTTCGTGACAGAGATGAGGATTGGAATACCGGGCTTTCGCTGGTTGATATGCTTGAACAGCAAAAGAAAAATGACACCACTGAAGCCTCATCAAACTGGTCAGTATAAAAGAATTATCACATTCTATGGTGAAACAGGAAATTTCGCACAAAGATGTCGAAAACTTGCTGGATGATGCAGATTATCTGCAGGATGAGGCAGAAGCAATGAAATATGTGATCGATTCTGTTCCCTATGATGAATCTCCCCCTGACGGCATGTCAATTCTTGAAATGCTTCAGCTGATTGATCATGCACAAGTTAGTTATTTCCGGCCTGTGGTTGAAAACGTCCTTTCGGAAAACAGGCTACAAAAGTTGTCTGAATATGAACATTATAGTGATTCATTTGAAACTTCAGAAGAGAATAAAAAAGAGAAACCGGACGTCCAAAAAACGTTAAATCGAATTATTAAACACCGTGCTGCCCTGTTAAATATTTTCAATAATATATCTCTAATTGATTGGGAAAGAATATTAAGAGATGATTCAGGCGAAGAAATTTACTTATATGAATTTGCGAACCAGTTGATTCGTGATGAGAGAAAAATTCTCAGGGAAATTGCTGATTTGGTGATGATCTATCAGAACGAAAAACAACATCAGCGAGAAATTAACCGAAAAGCATCCGACCGAAATAAATAAGGACTGATTCTGTGTGGGGTCAAATTTTTACCTTTATTGCTGCTATACTTTGTCTCTATTTTGTGTATAAACACCTTACGGACAGGGTCAAAAGTGTTAAATATGTATCTTCCGCCGCTTTGTTGATGTGGATTTTGATGCACATTTTTTCCGGGATAGATCTTCCACACCAACAAAACATCCTGGATATGATACATATTACAGGCCTGGCCATGGTTTTGGTGACGTTATTGTTAATTATCAGACATTTACGGCCTGAAATATTTCGATACCCCTACGTGTTGGCTTTTGCTCCATTACTGATACCGTTTGCTCAATTACTTGTTATTGATACACATCTTATTAAAGATATCATTGTAATGTCCACACAGGGCGTTGCTATTTTTGTATTTGTGCTGCTGATGATGTCCAATAAATTAGATCTTTCCGCAAGATTTTCCATCATAGTGAGTGCAACACTGCTAATTATTACTTTCATACTGGTTTGGTTTTTATCAAATAACTTTGTGATTGAAGATTATTTGTGGCAAATATTGTTGTCGGCGGGAATGATCCTTGGAGTTTATACCTTTACCAGGAATATTGAAATAATGTTAAAACCGTATGGATGATATGAATGTATCGGACAAACCTGACAATTTTACCTTGACAAATACAGAAGGGGAGAAGGTCAACCTGAATGATTTAATTGGCGATAATAAATTGCTGCTCCTTTTTTTTCCATTTGCTTTTTCCAGTGTATGCGCAGATGAAATGTGCACCACACGAGACAACATGAAACTCTATAACTCACTACAATGCAATGTAGCAGCCATTAGTGTTGATAGTTTTTTTACCCTGAAAGCCTTCAAAAAAGCAAATAATCTTAACTTCACTTTATTGAGTGATTTTAACAAAGAGGTATCCCGGCAGTTCAACTGTCTTTATAAAGATTATTTCGGTGCTAAGGGAGTTTCAAAACGTTCTGCTTTTGTGATAAATCGCGACGGTGTGGTTGAATATGCAGAAATTCTGGATGATTCTGACAAACAACCTGATTTCAAAGAGATATACCGGATTTTAAAAGCCTGAAAATTAGAATTCTTTATACAAGGCCCGGAAACAGGGAGGAGTATTGATCTTTTCTTCAATCATTACACCGTTAAACTTTACATAATATATATTATACGACATTTATAGATAACTTTTCTTATGATAAAGCCATTAGCGTTTTTAATCCTCAAAAGTTACTTCCAGATCAAACTTACCCTCTTTATCACAATCGATACGGATTTTATCCAAAATTGCGTCGATGTTAATCCCGTCTTTAATCCAGACGATGTTATCACTCTGGCTTTTTAAAATCGGATTAATCAGCCTCGATTTATCAATCACCAATAGCAGTAGATTTTTTCTCGCCTTAAAATTTTCATTCAAATAGTCTTTCAAGTTCACTGAGGATATGCACTCAACTTTTTGTTCACCATCCGTAGTGTCATCCGTTGTATAAAATCCACCTTTGTTCCTGTCTCTCCATTTTCGTTTCGATACAATGTGAAATATTAAATCTGAACTCATATAAAAACTGTTTTATCTTAGATTTCTTGTAAGTGTGTGGCTATGTGAAGTATGGCATCACCTTTATGAACCACAGGATTATAATTTAAACCGATCACACGCCCGATGTGTCTGCTTTTAATATTAAAAATTTCGTTTCCAAACGGATCCGTTATCCTACCCAGCAACTGATTCTTTTTTATAATATCACCCAATTCAATTTTTGGATGAAACAATCCTGCGTAATTTGCCCGCACCCAGGATGATTTTCCATAAATTTCTGTTTTACCTGCACCCGGAGCCGTTTTTCGCATATCCAGATATTTCATCAACCGTAAGGTACCATTAATTCCCTGCTTTATGCCATCCTCATCAAAACGAAGTGATTCTCCTGTTTCAAATACCAGAATATGTTTATTTTTCTGATGTGTTGCTTTACGAAATGATTTGTCAATCAGCGAAGAATGCAGAATTAATTTGGGTGCAAATGCTTTTGCCAGATCCAGATTTTTTTCAATTCCCAATACACATCTGATTTGCGGAAAATTTGATCTGCTGGCACCGCCTGTATGAAAATCTATTCCAAAATCAATTTTTGGGATAATTTCATTCATAATAGTGTAAGCCACTAATTTTGCTAATGATCCGCGTTTATTACCGGGAAAACTTCGATTGATGTCTTTGCCATCGGGAACACCCCGCACATTTTGGATAAATCCATAAATATTCATCAACGGAATGGCAATTACAGTTCCTTTTTGTGGTACCACAAGATTTTTGGCCAGTAATCTCCGAACAATTTCAATGCCATTTATCTCGTCGCCATGCAGGCCGCCGGTTAAAAGCAGTACAGGGCCGGGTTTATCCGACCTGATAACTCGAACCGGCAGATCAATATTCGTGTAGGTTGGAAGGCGTGCAATATTCAGATATAGCAGTCTGTCTTCTCCCCTTCCAATTTTTTCCCCGTTTATTTGAAGATACTCAGGCATGGCGTTTTACCTTTCTTCCTGATTTTGGTTTTTTCCTGGATTTATCAATCAGTGTTTCAACGTATTTGATGATCAGGTCAGCAATATCTTTTTTGGTGGCTTTCTCAATACCTTCGAGTCCGGGTGATGAATTCACTTCCAATGCAAGTGGCCCGCGGGAGGATTGAAGCATATCCACGCCGGCAATTTTCAGATTCATAGCTTTTGCCGCTGTAATCGCTACTTTGCGTTCTTCTTTGTTCAGTTTAATTAAAGTGGCACTGCCGCCCTGATGCAAATTAGATCTGAACTCTCCTTCTTTACCTTGTCTTTTCATAGCTCCCACAACTTTATTCCCAATCACAAAGGCACGAATATCGGCGCCTTTGGCCTCGGATATAAATTCCTGCACTATCACACGCGCCTTCATGCTATGGAATGCTTCAATCATCGATTCGGCTGCTTTTTTTGTTGGAGCAAGTACCACACCATTACCTTGCGTTCCCTCCAATAATTTAACAATCAACGGAGCTCCTCCCACACTTTCAATAATTTTGGCTACCTCTTTACTATAATTCGTAAACACTGTTTTGGGCATGCCAACATTTGCCGTGGCAAGAATTTGCAGGCTTCGGAGCTTATCCCGTGACCGTACCAGAGCCTGAGATTCAACCGTTGTGGGAATATTCATCATCTCAAATTGGCGCACCACAGCCGCTCCGTAAAATGTAACAGAAGCACCAATCCTTGGAATAACTGCCGATACATTTTTGATTTCATCACCGTGATAAATGATACTCGGCTTGTCCTGCTCAATCACGATATCACATTTCAAATGATCCAAAACTACGGCACGATGCCCTCTTTTTTCAACGGCTTCAACAAGGCGCCTGGTTGAATAGAGCGATCTGTTTCTGGATAGAATTGCGATACGATATTGTTGGTTTGACATGCAAAAAATTAGTTAAATAGATATTTTTTAGAGACATCTACGATAAATCTTCTGGTTAAAAACCGTCGGCCGATTAAAACAGGATATTTCATTTCAGACCGATTTGTCAGCGAAAGTTGTATGATTCGTTTTTTCCCTGCAAAAACAGCTTTTTGTTTAATTACAACACGCTCTTCCACATATCCGTTTGAACTGCGCACCTTTTTAATTTTATAAACCGGGCTTTCAAACGGCTTATCCTCATATTCCGGATGATCGGGATCGAGTACATTAAAACGAACCCACTGACTTCCATCTTTATCGGTCAATTCAATATTGTGGCAGTGCAGGCTCGACGTGTATGCGCCCGTGTCAACTTTTGCATCGAGGCTGAAATGGGTCAAATCCGGCAGGTGAATTTTTTCGAGCCGCCCAATAATAATTTTTGGTGATGTTTTTCTCAAAGAGATGCTCTTATTTTTTGAGGATGTAAAATAAGATGTTTTAAGATTCTGTGCATTTTCTATTTTGTATCTGATTGAATTAACTTTCAAACCCATTGTCCAAACATGAGCCTTATAAACACAGAAAAACCTGTTATTGTTCTCGATGAACGCCGGTGCAAGAGAAACATCAAAAAAATGGCTGCCAAAGCTGAGAGCACAGGTTGTCTTCTCCGCCCGCACTTCAAAACCCACCAATCCATAGAAATTGGCTCCTGGTTTAAAGAAGCCGGTATCCGGGAGATAACGGTTTCATCAACCGGAATGGCCTCCTATTTTGCGTCTGCCGGCTGGAACAACATCACAATTGCCTTTCCGTTTTTCAGACAACAATTACCGGCCCTTTCCAGCCTGGAAAATCAAGCACGGTTACGTCTGTTTATTAATTCAACGGATGATCTTGAATTCCTGGACGAGGAACTTGCAAACCCGTTTGAAGTGATTATTGAAATAAATCCCGGCTACGGGAGAAGCGGAATTCATTACCTGGATTCTGATACAATTAGCAAACTTATTAAAACGTGCAGGCAATTATCGAAACCAAAGTTCCACGGATTTTATGTGCATGACGGGCGAACCTATCAGGCAAAAAATAAAAAGGAAGTGGAAAATATTATTAAACCGACAATGAATATTCTGAACAATTTAAAAGGTAAATTTCCAGGGGCTACCCTTTCACTGGGTGATACGCCTTCGGCCAGTGTATTAGATCATTTTCCCGGAATTGATGAATTAACACCCGGCAATTTTGTATTTTACGACTGGATGCAGACTCAAATAGGAAGCTGCAATCTGGATGATGTGGCGCTGTTCGCCCTGTTTCCGGTCGCCCAATATTTCAGGAAAGAAAACCGTGCCATTATTCATGGTGGAGCCACACATTTATCCAAAGATTTAGTATATACAAACGGCAAACAAAACTATGGTCAGTTGCTTAATATTAGTACCTCATCTGTAAATTCTGTTGATCATTCATTTGTAACGGCTCTCTCTCAGGAACACGGAACCATTTCGGGCCTTCCGGATCATTTTGATAAAGGTTCAGTTTGGATCTGCCCTATCCATTCCTGTTTAACGGCAAATTTATATGATCACTATATTACTACCGAAGGACGGAGAATTGAAAAAAGAATTTTATCATGACAAAATCTCTAACTGTTTACGAGAAGTATCTGAAATATTGGCCTTTCATTGCAGGTATAAGCCTGATATTATCAATCGCTTTTTTTGCTTCCTACTTTTTTGTTGCAGATGTGCTGATTGCCGGTTATTTACGGCTTGTGGCTTTTGGATTTTTCGCGATCGGCTTGCTCGGTCTCCTGAAAATTAAAGATGGCCAGGTAGTAATTACTCTTGAAGTGGATGAAGACGATGTATTACACCTGAATTATGCAGTCAGAAATCGAATAATTCACCAGGAAGAATGGGCTGTTGCCGAAATCGGAGAGATAAAAATTGATCAGATGCCAAACCGGAGTCTTTCTAATGATATTATGAAAAGTGATCGTTGTCTTCGGTTCAGGCGAAATAAAGAGTCGGATTGGCTGTACCTCAATAAAATAAGCAGCAGAGTGGTTCCGCTTACACAAAATAATGCAGAAAAAGTGTATAAATTTTTGCAAAATCTGATCTCATAATAATCAGGGAAGCACTTCTTCCATTGGATCAGGATCTTCGGTAAATGCCTGTTTCCAGAAAATATACAGGCCGAGCATGATACCTTTCAGGATAAAGAATGAGAAGACGATCATCAGGCCAATGTCCTGAAAAATGACGATGATGATAAAATAGACTCCCAAAAGTATTAACCTGTTTTTATGGCGTCGCAGTGATTCTCTGTCAAAATTGGGTATTTTATCAAATGGCACTGTGCTCACCATCAAAAAGGATAGCAAGATGACGATAGGAATCAACACAGATAATACACCGTGTTCAAATGCATCAAACAACTCCATGCGGTTCATGAAAGTGAGATAAAACGCAGCCAGCATAATGGCAAATGATGGTGTGGGCAGGCCTCGGAAAAAATCGAGTTCCTGAATTTTTGACTCCACGTTATATCTTGCCAGCCGGATGGCACTGCATACCGGTGCTAGTCCGCTGAGCAAAATTCCGGCAAAACCAAGTTCATGGAATGCAAAGGCATAAACAAGAAATCCCGGTGCTACACCGAATGAGACCACATCAGAAATAGAATCCAGTTCGGTGCCAAATTCGCTTGTGGCATTGGCTATCCGTGCCATAAAGCCGTCCAGAACATCAAACATTCCGGCAAGAACAATCAGCCAGGCTCCCATCATCAGGTTGCCTTCAAATACAAGCAGAACGGACGCAAAACCGCATAAAAGATTCATCAGCGTAAAGAAACTCGGAACCACCAGCCGCGGTATGGGCTTAAATTTTCGCTTCCTGAATTTTTTCCGGAATTTCTTTTTTTGAATCGGGTATTTCATTGAGCAGGGTTTGTTATATCTGACGTAAAAAGAAGTATACAGCGAAAGATGCTTGCGCACAAATTGTAATCATTCAACTGCTTTAATTTCTCCGATAATAGACTCGCCGGCCACTGTTCTCTCCCCTATTTTTACTTTCACTTCAATATTATCAGGCAATAATAAATCCATCCTCGAACCAAACTTCATGATGCCAAACCGTTCTCCGGCTTTCAGCTTGTCTCCTTTTTTGATGTGATATTCAATCCGGCGGGCAAGAAATCCCGTAATTTGCTTAAACAGAATTTTGGTTCCGGATGGATGTTTCACTCCAAAATGTGCACGTTCGTTCATCTCTGAAGCATGATCTTCCCAGGCCATCAGATATTTTCCTGGATAATATTTCAAATATTCCAGATTACCAGAGACCGGATTTCGGTTAACATGAACATCAAGAGGTGACAAAAATATACTGACTTGAGTAGCTTTTTGGTTCAGATATTCGTTTTCTCCAACTTGTTGTATAAGAACAACTTTTCCATCGGCGGGTGATATGATCAGATTGTCGTCATCAGGAGAAGTTCTATCAGGATCCCGAAAAAAGTAGAGTGTTAGGCCACAAAGCAAAACCAGCAACGGATACACGATGTATCCCAAAAATACAGGGGCAAAAGAAACGGCATACCCTACCAGAAAACTGAATACAAACACGACAATAATTGTCGTAAATCCTTCTTTGGCAAGCATTTGTGTTTACCCCCCCAACGTTCGAAGTATATCATTAAAGGTAATCAGAATAAACAGTCCGATGAGAAAAATAAACCCGAGTTGCTGCAAGGCCATCCTCACTTTGGGCGAAGGTTCTCTTCTGGTGATTCCTTCGTAAACCAAAAACATAAAATGTCCGCCATCGAGGGCTGGTATGGGTAACATGTTCATAATGGCAAGGGTTACGCTCAAAAAAGCTGTAATATTCCAGAATCCACGCCATCCACCGGTATCTGTGGCCTCTCTGGTAATATTGGCAATGGCTACAGGACCACCGAGGTTGTCACGCACGGAAATATCTCCGGAGAACATCCGGCCACCCCAACAGATTGCGCCAGGTTATAAGTTTTTTGCTCTACGCTGAAAATATCAGCCGGATTTGGCGCCTGAATACCGATTGTATTGGTTTCAGGGTCGGGTGTTACTTCAAGGCTGACAATTTCGGTCTGGTTTTCCGCTATTCCTGCCCGTTCAATTTCAAACTGCAAGGGCCCGTCGGCATTTTGAATAATGTTGACAAG
>SL_3KL_010_SEDDRAFT_10004411_pt1 | contig 12725 bp, 11 predicted proteins | sample SodLakKL_010_SED_2_FD_10381 | JGI IMG/M metagenome (IMG submission 10381)
GCGGCGCGGGCCGCCTCGATGGCGCGCACGGTTTCCTTGCTGCCCATGTTCGGGATCTCGGCAAGCACTTCTCCGTTGACCGGATTGCGCACCGCGATCCGGCGGCCGTCCTCGCTGTCCGCCCAGTCCCCGTTGATGTAGCCGAGTATGTTCTTCAGTAGCGGTGATTCGATCATGATGAATCTTCCGAAGTTGAAACGTCACCGTGGAATGCTGCAAGTGGCGGCATAGCTCGCTCAGGGTTGCGGCCGCCTGGCTGTCAGCGGCCTCGCGCTCTGATAGGCGTGTGCCGCTCGCAGTACGAGGGCGTCCTGATGGCGGCCACCCATGAGCTGCAGCCCGATGGGCAGTCCCTTGGCGGTGAACCCGCATGGCACCGAACACCCGGGCTGTCCGGTCATGTTGAACGGGTAGGTGAACGGGGTCCAGGTGGGCCAGCGCTTCGCATGCCAGTTCTCCGGGACTTCAAGCCCCGCCCTGAACGCGGGAATGGGCACGCTGGGGCTGAGCAACAGGTCATAACGGTCATGGAACAGGTTCATGCGCTCGATCAGGGCGGAACGCTCGTTCTGCGCCCACAGGTAGTCCAGCAGGCTGAGCTGTTCCGCCCACTCCGCAACTTCCACGAGGCCCGGATCCATGGTCTTGCGCTGCTCCGCGCCCAGGTCGCGCATGGAATTGGCCGCGCCGCCGCAGAACAGGATGTTGAAGGCGTCCAGCGGATCGTTGAAGCCCGGGTCCCGCTCTTCCACGTGCGCGCCGAGTTCCTCGAACACGGCGGCCGCCTGCCTGACGCTGGCGGCGATCTCCGGATCCACGTCGATAAAGCCGAAGTTCGGGCTAAAGGCGATGCGCAGCCCGCGCACGCCGCCATAGAGACCCACGAGGTAGTCCTCGGTGGGGCGCGGCAGGGTGGTGTCGTGCGGGTCGGGTTCGGATATCACGTTCATCAGCAGGGCCGCGTCCTCGACGGTCCAGGTCATGGGGCCGGGATGGGCGAGGGCGCCGAACGGGCTTTGCGGCCAGATCGGACAACGACCCTGGGTGGGCTTGTGACCGACAATGCCGGTGAAGGCGGCGGGAATGCGGATGGATCCGCCGGCATCGGTACCCAGGGACAGCGGGCTCATGCCCAGCGCTACGGCGCACGAGCTGCCGCCACTTGACCCGCCCGGCGTCTTGTCCGGATCCCAGGGATTGCGGGTGATCCCGTACAAGGGGCTGTCGGTGACCGCTTTCCAGCCGAATTCGGGGGTCGTGACCTTACCGCTGGGCACGAACCCGTTGCGGCGCAATGCGGCAATGGCCGGGGCGTCCTCATCTGCCGGCGTATCGGGGATCGTGTGCGAGGCCTTCCGATTGAACCAGCCCCGGGTCATGAACACGTCCTTGATGGCCGTGGGCACGCCGTCCACCAGACCCAAGGGGCGCCCATGCTGCCAGCGCTCCTCGGACGCACGGGCGGCGGCCAGCGTGGTTTCCTCGTCAACCAGGCAATAGGCGTTGACGACGTCGTTGTACTGCGCGACGCGCTCAAGGCAGGCCCGGGCCGCCTCCACGGGTGACAGTATCCTGCCGCGGAAGGCTCTCAGCATCTCCATCGCCGTCATGTCCGCCACGTGTGTCTTGTTCATCTGCAAGGAATCTCCCGGGATAAGGTGTCCGCTTGGTCCGGTTTCGCTTCGGTGTCCGATGGGCCCGGCGGGCATCAGCCGCCGGCCGCGTAGCCGCGCTGTTTGTCCACCAGGTTGTGCAAGGCTTCGTTGTTCCGCCAGCGGCGGAAGTTCTCGATGAACTGCCCGCTGAGCGCCTCCCGCCAGCCGGTCACGTCACCGGCCATGTGCGCGGAAATCAGCACGTTTCGCATCGACCAGAGGGGATGGTTCGCCGGCAGCGGCTCCTGCTCGAATACATCCAGCCCGGCACCGGCGATTTCTTCGTTCTTGAGGGCTGTTACCAGCGCATCGGTCTGCACGATGGGGCCGCGGCCGATGTTGATCAGGCGGGCGTCCCTGCTCATCGCCCTGAACGCCTCGGCGCCGAACAGACCGCGGGTCGCATCGGTGAGCGGTGTCGCGACTATCACGAAATGGAAGTCCGGCAGCAAGTCGAGCAGTTGTTCCGCGGGATGAATCCGATCGAAATCGGGATCCTCGGTGCGTTCCCTTCGTGCAACTCCGGTCACTTCCAGACCGGCGGCGCCAAGCAGCCTGCCGATCTGCCGTCCGATCGAGCCCGTTCCCACGACAAGCGCGCGCTTGCCCTCGATGCGTTCGGTGTCGCGATGGCGCCATTCGTGGTTGTCCTGGTAGCGCACCGAACCATGGAAATCCTTGGCGAAGCAGAGCACCAGTCCGAGAACGAACTCAGCGATAGGGCGATCGAAGATGCCGCGCGCATTGGTGACGGGTATGTCGCTGTTCCTTATCGGGTCGATCATCAGTGCATCGACGCCGGCGCTGGTGGCGTGAATCCACTGGATGCGGTGTGTCGCCGGCCAGCAGTCAGCGAGCAGGTCGCTACGGAAATCGGTCACCAGCAGGATGTCCGCCTCGGGCAGGTGGGCGGCGAGGCTGTCGCGGTCGTTCATCAGCCGCATGTCGGCCTCTCCGGACAGGGGGTCCAGACCCGGTGGCCAGCCTTCGTCAGCGGCAACCAGTACCGCGACTACCGGATTCTTCCGCATGCCGCCTCCACGACGCAGGCATCAGGGGACGTTAACGACCCCATGCCATGGCCGTCAACCGAATCGATGATACCCCTTTCAGTTGCGGGCTTGACCGCCCGGATTCCCGCAGACATAGTCGGCTGGACAGCCGTGCGGAACCGGTCGCCGCACGGCGCCTGCCAAGCTGGAACGCGGAGGACGAGGCCATGGCGGTCAATCCGGTGGAAACCGATCTGGCGGAGCGCGACGAATACGAGGAGGGTAACTGGAGTCCCTCGCTCAGGGCCATACCGGTGGCCGGCATACGCAGGATGGTGAATCTCGCCGCGACCATGGACGACGTCATTCACCTGTCCATCGGGCAGCCGAATTTCCCCACGCCGTCGCACATCATCGACGCCCATATCGAGGCGCTGCGTGAGGGGCACACCGGCTACACTATGGATGCGGGGTTGCCGGAACTGCTGACCGAGCTGGCGGGCTATTATTCGCAGCGCTACGCCAGGCCCTTGAGCGCGGAAAACATCCTCGTAACAACGGGGGCGACAGAGGCCATGTACCTGGCGCTTACCGCCATTTCCGCGCCCGGCCGCGAATTCATCGTCGCGGATCCCACGTTCCTGCTTTACGCGCCGCTCATTCGACTGAACGGCGGCGATGTCAAGTACATCCCCACCCGCGCAGAGCACGGCCATCAGCTCGACCCGCAGGAAGTGATCGACAGCATCGGGATGAGCACCTTCGGCATCGTGCTGAACTCACCCAGCAATCCCACCGGCACGGTGTACCCGGAGGAGACGATCAAGGCGATCTGCGAGGAAGCGGCTTACCGCGGCATCTACATATTCAGTGACGAGGTCTACGATCACCTGCTGCTTGACGAGATGGAATACCCCAGCGTGCTCCGGCACGCCGTGGACCTGGACAATGTCATGGTGGTGTCCAGCTTCTCGAAGACGTACAGCATGCCGGGACTGCGGATCGGCTGGGTCATTTCCAGCCAGGGCGCGATCAAGAAGCTGCGGCGCTATCACATGTTCACCACCACGGTCGCCAACACGCCGGCGCAGTGGGCCGGGGTGGCCGCGCTCCAGGGTGACCGCAGCTGTGTCGACGAGATGGTGGCCGAGTATGCCAGGCGACGCGACCGCGTCGTGCAACTCATCGCGGAGACGCCCCACCTCACGGGTTACTGGCCGCAGGGCGGGTTCTACGTGTTCCCGTCCCTGCCGCATCATGTCAATGCCGACAATGTCTGCATACGAATGCTGCGGGAGACCGGTGTCTGCATGGTTCCGGGCGACGCCTTCGGCGAGACCTGTTCCGACTCGCTGAGAATCAGTTATTCCACGTCCATGGAGAAAATCGAGGAAGCCTTCGAGCGCATCATCCCGTGGATGGAAAAGCAGGAGTTCTGACAGGTGCGGGTGCGATTGGCACAGGTTGCATAGGAAGCGAATCATGACTGACGCAGTGCTCAGGTCCACCGATAACGGGGTGCTTAGCGTTACCCTGAATCGTCCCGAGAAGCGCAACGCGCTGACCGGCGAGATGTACGGGCTGATCAGTGACGCCCTGGATCATGCCGCAAAGGACAAGGCCGTGCGTGTGGCGGTCCTCAAGGGTGCCGGCGAGAACTTCACCGCCGGCAATGATCTCGCGGGTTTTGCCGATGCCGCCGGTGCCGGTCCGGCCAGCAAGGACTCGCCGGTCCGTCGGCTCATGGAGACCATGATCGACTTCGAGAAGCCCCTGGTGGCCGCGGTCCGCGGTCCGGCGGTGGGCATCGGAACCACCATGCTGCTGCACTGTGACCTGGTGATAGCTGCCCGGGACGCCACGTTCGCCATGCCGTTCACCCGACTGGGCGTGGTTCCGGAGTTTGCCTCGTCGCTGTTGTTGCCCATGATCGGTGGACGGGTGCGGGCAAGCCATACACTGTTGCTGGGTGAAGCATTCGATGTCGACTGGGCCAGGGACCTCGGGCTGGTCTCGGAGGTCTGTGACAATGCCAGTCTCGACGAGGTGGTCCGGGCGCGCGCCGCGACCCTGGCCGGTCTGCCGCCACGCTCGCTGCGCGAGACCAAGCGGCTGCTCAACCCGCCGGAGCTGCGCAAGCGCATGCGTGCCGTGATACTCGAGGAAGGCAAGGCTTTCGAGCAGGGGTTGCAGAGCGATGAGCACAAGGAGGCGGTCAAGGCCTTCTTCGAAAAACGCAAGCCTGATTTCAGCCAATTCAGTTGACTCGGCCGCCATAACTCCAAGAGCGCCGCGACACGACAAGTCGATGCCCCTGGCCATACGGAAAGCAGCTCGAGAATGTCAGACGATATCAGCACGTTGCGCCGACTTCTGGCCTCAGCCAGGACCATTGCCGTCGTGGGCCTGTCGGCTGACTGGTTCCGTCCCAGTTACTTTGCCGCCAAGTACATGCTGGATCATGGCTACCGGGTCATTCCGGTGAACCCGAAGCACGAGGAGATCCTGGGGCAGCGCAGCTATCCGGATCTGGCCAGTATCCCCGAGCCGGTGGACATGGTGGATGTGTTTCGGCGCAGTTCCGACGTGCTGCCAATTGCCGAGCAGGCGATTGCCATCGGCGCCGGAACCCTGTGGATGCAGATCGGCGTGATCAACGAAGAGGCCGCCGCCAGGGCCCGCGCGGCGGGTCTGGACGTCGTCATGGATCGCTGCGTGAAAATCGAGCATGCCCGGCTTTTCGGCGGCCTCAACTGGATGGGCGTCAACACCCGCATCATCTCGGCGAAGCGGCCCCGGCATATTGCCAATTGACCCGGCCGTGGCTTCCCGGCCGCCCACGGTTTTGCGGCAACCGCCATTGGGACTGCCGTGGGCGCCCGGCATTATCGGCACCGCAGAGCTCCGCTTATTCGAGAGTGAGAAACCATGGCTGATCGCGAATTCGGTATCGAAACCCTGTGTCTGCATGCCGGGCAGATACCCGATGCGGCCACCGGCGCGCGGGCGGTGCCCATTTACCAGACAACGTCGTACGTGTTCGACAGCGCCGATCATGCCGCCAGCCTGTTCAACCTGCAGACCTTCGGCAATATTTACGGCCGCATGAACAATCCCACCACGGCGGTGCTTGAAGAGCGGATCGCCGCGCTGGAAAAGGGGCGCGCCGGCCTGGCGGTAGCCTCGGGCATGAGCGCGCAGATGACGGCGCTGCTGACGCTCTGCGAGGCGGGTGACGAGATCGTGGCTGCGCGCACGCTCTATGGGGGAACGTACAGCCAGTTCAATGTCACCTTTCGCAAGCTGGGAATCGGCACATCCTTCGTGGATCCGCATGATCCGGAGAACTTTCGTGCCGCGATCACGCCAAAGACCCGCTGCCTGTATGCGGAAACCATCGGCAATCCCCTGGGCAACGTCCTCGACATCTCGGCGGTCGCGGCAATCGCCCATGACGCAGGTCTGCCGCTCGTGGTGGACAACACCCTGGCAAGCCCCCACCTGTGTCGGCCCATCGAACACGGGGCGGATATCGTCGTTCACTCCGCCACCAAGTTCCTCGGCGGTCACGGCACCACCATGGGCGGCGTGCTGGTGGAGTCCGGCAGGTTTCCGTGGGACAACGGCAACTTCCCGCAGATGATGGAACCCTCGGAGGGTTATCACGGCGTGCGCTTCTACGAAACCTTCGGGGATTTCGCGTTCATTACCAAGGCCCGCGTGGAAACGCTGCGCACGTTGGGCCCGGCGCTCTCACCCATGAATGCGTTCCTTCTGCTGCAGGGCGTCGAGACCCTGCCCATACGGATGGAACGGCACTGCGAGAACGCGATGGGGGTTGCCCGCTTCCTGCAGGAGCACCCGCGCGTGCGCTGGGTCAAGTACGCGGGCCTGGATGACAGTCCCTACCATGACCTGGTACGCAAGTACCTCCCCCGTGGTGCCGGCGCGGTATTCACATTCGGCATCGAAGGCGGCCACGAGGCGGGCGTCCGCTTCATCGAGAACTGCCGGTTTCTCAGCCATCTGGCCAACGTCGGTGACGCCCGCAGCCTGGTGATCCATCCAGCCTCCACGACGCACCGGCAACTCGACGAAGCGCAGCAGGCCACGGCCGGGGTGAGTCCGGACATGATCCGCCTGTCCATCGGGATAGAAACCCTGGACGACATACTCTGGGATATCGACCAGGCCCTCCAGGCGGCATGCGGGTAATCTACCGGAGCCTCCCTGGCCCGCATATCTCACCGCCGTTCGTCGTGAGGGCGTCGAGATGCCGCTGTGACGGGGGGGCACGGACCGGAAGACGGCGAAGGCGTCGCTCACACTACGTCGAGCCGGCTGCAGGGAGTACGCCCCGACACGGCGAGCAGAGACGACCCGGAGGAGGTTGACGACATCGCATTCGTCGACGCCGGAAATGCGCTGGTCGAGGCGGGCATGCGTACGGTCGTGGATTTCCCCACGGAGCAGTAGTCGCTCCCGGTTTGCCGCTTTGTCCGTTGTTTGAGGCCGGCGCCCATGCGGTGGTATAACGGCGCACCAGTTGCCGATGTGCGCCCGACGCCGTTCACCATGAATCTGAAAAACCTGGAAAAGCGCCTGACCCACCTGACGGCGAACGCGATCGCCGACTACGGGATGATCGAAGACGGCGACCGGGTCATGGTGTGTCTGTCCGGTGGCAAGGATTCCTACGCCCTGCTGGACATGCTGCGCCTGCTGCGGCAGCGGGCGCCGGCACGCTTCGAGATCACCGCCGTCAACCTGGACCAGAAGCAGCCAGGCTGGCCCGGGCACGTGCTGCCCGAGTACCTGGATCGGATCGGCGTACCGTACCGGATTCTGGAGCAGGACACCTACAGCGTGGTCAAGCGGGTGATTCCGGAAGGCAGTACCATGTGTTCCCTGTGCTCCCGACTGCGGCGTGGCAGACTCTACGCGACAGCCGCCGAGATGGGGATGACCAAGATCGCCCTCGGCCATCACCGGGACGATCTGATCGAGACGCTGTTCCTGAACATGTTCTACGGTGGCAGGCTCGCCGCCATGCCGCCCAAACTGCGCAGCAACGACGGCGAGCACGTGGTGATAAGGCCCCTGGCCTATGTCCCGGAGCGCTACCTGGAGCGCTACGCGAAGCTGAAGGGCTATCCGATCATCCCCTGCGATCTCTGCGGCTCGCAGCAGAACCTCAAGCGCGCGCGCATCAAGCAGATGATCCGCGAATGGGAACGGGACGAACCCAAACGCCTGAACATCATCCTGCGCAGTCTGCAGAACGTCTGCCCCTCGCACCTCGCCGACGCCGGGCTGTTCGACTTCGCCGGGCTTACCGCATCCGCCGAACCCATGCCCGATCCCGTCACCGGCGAGTACGATCGCTTAGCGGCGCTCGACCGCTAGCCCGCATATCTCACCGCCGTTCGTCGCGAGGGCGTCGGGATGCCGCTGTGACGGGGGGCACGGGCCGGAAGCCGGCGAAGGCGTAGCTGACACTACGTCGAGCCGGCTGCAGGTAGTACGCCCCGACACAGCGGGCAGATCGGCGTGCGTGGTAGAAGGGCGGTGAGATATGCGGGCTGGTCGCCTCCCGGGCGAGGGCGCGCTGGTGGTTCCCCTGTGCGTTTCGACTAGACTCTGCCTATTATGAGACGGCATCCCTGGCATGTGCTCAAGGGGAGGGGAGCTTGGCGAGCACGGACGATCCATTCGATCCGCAATCAGGACTGCAACGGGATTCCACTTTGCTGCGATTCCTGCTCGATCAACCGGGCCTGCTGGTCGTCGTTGTCGACCCGGACGACCGCATCCGCCTGTTCAATCGTGAGTGCGAGAGACTCAGCGGCTTCAGGGCCGAGGAGGTACTGGGCAAATCGCTTCGGTCGACGCTCTTTCCAACTGCCGATGTACCTGCTGCACGGGGCTTGGCGCCCGGCACCTGCACGGGCGACATCGACGAAGAGCATACCAGCAGGTGGGTGACCCGCTCCGGGGACGTGCGCCGCATCCGCTGGACGAGAAAGGTGTTGTCGGACCACGATGGCGAAGCCGGTCATGTCCTGGCTGCCGGCATCGACGTAACCAACCTTGACCCCGCGCCCCATGCGCGCTACGTCAGCGACGTCCGCCTTGTCCAGCTCGTCGACGGGCTGCCGGTGCTCGTTGCGCATCTGGATACCGGCCTCCGCGTGCTTTTCGCCAATCATGGCTACCGGGACTGGTTCGGACTCGATCCGCTGGAGCAGGTCGGCAAGCACGTGCGCGACGTGATCGGCCCGGAAGCTTTTTCGGTGCTGCGTCCCCGTTTCGAGCAGGCACTGTCCGGCAACAAGGCGGTCCACCACGGAAAGGTCCCCTATGCCCATGGCGGCACCCGCTTCATTCACGGCACCTACAGTCCCAGTTATAACGAGCACGGGCGCATCGACGGCGTGTACATACTGGCGGTCGATCTTTCCGAACAGCAAGCACTGCGCAAGCGGCTCGACGAAGAAACCCGCCGCAGCCGTGCCATTGTCGAGAACGCCATTGACGGCATCATCACCATTGATGAGCAGGGGATCGTCCGCTTCTTCAACCGCTCGGCCGAGCGGATTTTCGGCTACCGCGCATCGGAAATGATCGGTCGCAATGTCAGCACGCTCATGCCCGAGCCCGACCGCAGTCGGCATGATGAGTACATCCGTCATTACCTGGAAACCGGCGAGGCCAGCATCCTCGGTATCGGCAGGGAAGTGACCGGCCTGCACCGGGATGGAAGCAGGATCGACCTCCACCTGGCGGTTACCGAAGCACGGGACAACGGCAAGCGGCATTTCGTTGGTTTCCTCCGCGACATCTCCGATCTCAAGCGCGCGGAGCGGGAAGCGCGCGAGCGGCTGGCGGAACTGGCGCATGTCGACCGTGTGGCCGCCATGGGCGGACTGGCCACGGGCCTGGCACACGAGATCAGTCAGCCGCTCACGGCGATCAGGGCCACGGCGGAGGCGTGTCTGGGAATGCTCGGCTCGCCGCAGCCGGACCTGAACAACCTCACCAGGGCCCTGGAGCAGATTTCGCGTCAGGGACAACGCGCCGGCGACGTGATCGAGCAACTCCGCGAGTTCATGCGGAAGGGGCAATCCGACAGTCTTGCCCTGCATGACCCCAATGCGATGATCAGGAACGTGCTCGCCCTGCTCAGGCACGAACTGGAAACGGCCGGCATCGCCGTCGAATTCGACCTCGAGTCCCCGCTATGCCAATGCATGGTCAACCGCATACAGATCGAGCAGGTCGTCTTCAACCTCGTCAGGAATGCCATTGACGCCATGGCAGACATCGAGGGGGAGCGTATCCTTCGATTCGAAAGCCGCCGAGTGCATGACTCGGATGCCGCCTGCGAAATTTCCGTCATCGACTCCGGTCCGGGAGTTGCCGACACCCACAAGGACCGACTGTTTCACCCGTTCTTTTCCACCAAGACTCGGGGCATGGGCCAGGGGTTGACGATATGCCGATCCATCCTCGATGCGCACGGCGGGAGGCTGACCGCCGACAATCATCCGGAAAGGGGTGCCGCATTCCGCTTCACGTTGCCGTTGCCCGGGGGCCGGGGCGAAGATGGCTGATACGGCCACCGTTCTGATAGTCGATGATGATGAAGCCGTGCGCGAGGCGCTCGTGCTGTTGCTGGAATCCGCCGGCTTCGTGACACGAGCGCATACCTCGGGACGGGAACTGCTGGAATCCCAGCCGCCGCAGGGGCCGACATGCCTGTTGCTGGATCTGCAGATGCCCGGGCTCAACGGCCTGGAAGTGCAGGAATCGCTGCAGGCCAGCGGATTTGATACACCGGTCATCTTTCTCACCGCCCATGGCGACATTCCGGCGGCGGTCAAGGCGCTGAAGGGTGGGGCCATCGACTTTCTCCAGAAGCCGGGTTTCCAGCGGGACGAATTGATCCAGCGCGTTCGCCAGGCCGTGGATCGGCATCGTGACATGCTTGAGCAGAAGGCCGGCGAGCGCAGGCTGAGCGAGCAGATCGGCCGGTTGAGCGCGCGGGAAATCGAGGTGGCGAGGCTGGCCGCGGCGGGAAAGGCCAACAAGGTGATCGGCGCCGAACTCGGTATCAGCGAGCGCACCGTGGAGGTCCACCGTGGCCGGGTCATGAAGAAGCTCGGCCTGCGTTCGGTGGTGGATCTGGCAAGTCTGGCCGACCACCTGTCACGGTAGCCTGTCTGCAGAATCATTGATGGTGGTCAGCGACGTGCTCGCCAGGACGTGCCACTAATGCGGCATGCGACTCGAGCAACTGCGAGAGGGCCGTTGCGGTCGGCAAGGATGAGCAGCGCATGCCACCCCTGGTCTATATCGTTGATGACGACGCGGCCGTGCGCTCCGCGCTGGCTCTGCTGATCAGAGGACGGGGTTGGCGTGCCGTTCCGTTCGAGTCGGCCCGTGCTTTCCTCGATGCCGAACCCGACCCCGATGAAGGATCGGCGTGCCTGCTGATCGATCTGCACCTCCCGGGGATGAATGGCCTTGAACTGCAGGAACAGCTCTGCATGCGCTCCCGGATGGTCCCGACCATTTTCATGACCGCCCACCCCGACGGCCCGCTTGCCGCGCGTGTGCGGTCGACGGGTGCCGACCCCGTGATGGGTAAACCGCTGAACCCCGGGGAGTTGATGAGGAAGATTGGCGAGAGATTCCCCAACTGACCCCAGGGCAGCTCGTGATTTCGAGCGGCCACCGGGCAGCCCTCGGTAATTCCCGCCGCCACGGGCATTTCCTGGCGGTAAGGGGATCCCCTTATTTCGACTCCGCCATCCCGGACTAGGCTTCAGGGAGGTATTCACTTATTCCCGCGGAAGGCCACCCCTTCGCGGCACTCATCCAGGGGCAAGCAAGATGAACGAACGGGTCGTTCCAATCCGGTATGGCCATCCCCATGGTCCGGCATGTTCTATCCGGAGTCCGGGCACACGGCCGGATCAAATCGATTCGGGCCGGATACTGCAAGCGGGGGATCATCTGTTCCATGCGGGAGACAGTATTTCCGCCCCGTGCCTGGTCGTCGGTGGTGTGCTCAAGAGTTATGTCAGCGACGAGGACGGCGACGAGCAGGTCATCGGGCTGCACATGACGGGAGATATCGTCGGCTTCGAGGCACTGGTTCGCGGCAGGGCATCGTGCGCGATCGTGGCACTGGATACCGCCAAGGTCCGGAAGATCGCCAGCCGCGCCGCGTTTGGCGGACAGACCGAAGTCATGTCCGATTCCGACGTTATCCTGATGGGGATGTACCGGGAATTGCTGCGGTTGACCCATCTCCTCAGAATGAATCGTGGACCCACCGAAGGCAGGCTTGCCCGGTTCCTGCTCGACTACGGCGAACTCCAGGTGCAACGGGGATGCAGCCGCGAGGAGTTCCTGCTGCCGATGGGGCGGCGCGACCTGGCCCGTTATCTCGGGCTTGCCACGGAGACGCTGTCGCGCCTGTTCGGACGTTTCCGGGACCGGCAGCTCCTGGAGGCGGACAACAATCACATCCGGATTCTCGATCTCGACGGGCTTGAACGGCTCGCGGGGATGACTTGCAGGGGTCCGCTGAACAGCGCCTGAACCAGCCCGCATATCTCACCGCCGTTCGTCGCGAGGGCGTCGAGATGCCGCTGTGACGGGGGGTACGGACCGGAAGACGGCGAAGGCGGGGCTGACACTACGTCGAGCCGGCTGCAGGGAGTACGCCCCGACACGGCGAGCAGAACGGCGTGCGTGGTAGAAGGGCGGTGAGATATGCGGGGCTAGGCGGCGCCGCCCTGCGGATCTTCCCGCGTCCGGGCCGGAAACCGGGTCCCAGAGGGGTTCCCTTGCGCCTGTTCAATTAATTCCGAGGTGGTTGCCGTCATGAGACCGGAAGTCACGCCATTCCTGCACGAAGACACCAGCAGCTTTTCCTATGTGGTCGCGCCGCCCGATGGGGATACGGCGGTGATCATCGACCCGGTGCTGGATTTCGACTACAGCTCGGCCAGGACATGGACCGCCACCGCCGACCGCCTGCTCGCATTCGTTCGGGACACGGGCTATC
>SL_3KL_010_SEDDRAFT_10004412_pt1 | contig 12722 bp, 11 predicted proteins | sample SodLakKL_010_SED_2_FD_10381 | JGI IMG/M metagenome (IMG submission 10381)
AAAGCCACATCATCTTCAACCACTACTATAGTATAAATTTGCGTCGTATCTGATTTATATTGATTTTGCATTATACAAATTATTATGGCCGACAGCTTGTAGTTAAAATATTAAATATAGTCAATTATGCAGACTTCTCAGCAGGTAGCAATAAATAAAGTATAAATTATTTATACTGTTTTGGGTATTTCTACAATTTCAAGAAAATAACCAAGCCTGTTAACCACATCTATAAACTTTTCGTAATCAATTGGTTTAACAATATAACTGTTGCAGCCAAGTTTATGGCATAAATCTACCTCATCAGGTGCATCTGTAGTAGTTATCATGATTACAGGGATTTTTTTAAGAACAGGGTCACTTTTCATTTTCTGGAGTACTTCAATACCATCAACCCTGGGCATCTTTATATCAAGAAGCAGGATATATCCTGAGCTCTGGTCTGGGTTAAACAAAGAGTCATTTCGGTCAAAATAATTTAAAACTTCCTCACCGTCGTTCAAATGCAAAACCGGATTAGCTATCCCGGCTTTTTTCAGGCTCCGTTTTATCAAAAATGCATGCCCTTCATCATCCTCTGCAATCACTATAGTAACGTCTTTCCTCATATGGTTGATTTTTTAAAACCCGGTTAACTTATTGCTAATTTGCCCTGTTGAAAATCATTTGCCAATTTATCAATTTATTTTGAAATAATTGATAAAGATACCATTAAATCTCAGAAAATTTGTTTTTAAGGGAAGTTAATAGCCTCTTCAAAGAGTTGATAAGTATTTATCAGGAAATTTCTCTTTGGATGTAATAAACTCTTCATTGGCAGCCTGTAGTTCTTCGTTTGAGGTANCAANNTNCTCAATTGCAGCCTGAAGGTTTTCTTTGGTATACTTTAATTCAAGCCCCAAATCTTTAGTTTGTTGATTCGTATCATATTCAACAGAATGCTGATGACTATCAGTTGATTTTTGCCTTTAAGCTTTTTTCTCCTCTATAGCAATCAGTAACAATCTGAGATTATTATTTTTTCTTTCATAGGTTTAACAAAAGATAATTCTCAGAAAATAAAAATGTGATGATAAAAAAGATTTTAAACCTTAAATTGCAACTCCAATGTAACAATTTTAGAGACCAGCGGTTTATTTTATATAAAAAAAAACGGGCCTGTGAGGCCCGCGAAGTATTTTTTATCTGTGATTATCTATAAGAAAGGTAAGGTCTTCAATAGCTTTTTGCAGTGACTCCATGCATGTTTCACTTTTAACCAGGTAGTTATAAACTCCTAATCTTTGCACTTTGGCAATGAGTTCAGTATCTTTTTGAGCGGAAACAACAATGACTTCTGTTTTGGGGCATGATTCTTTTATTGTATGTATTAAATCCTCACCTTGTATGTCGGGCAGCATCATATCTGCAATGATAATTTCTGGTTCTTTGTCAAGATTCTTAATTAAATCTTCACCGTATGTAAAATTGGTAACCGAAATGTTTTTCATAGACCCCAGGCATAGCTTTAGCAACATCCCTTCGGTTTTATTATCCTCAATTACAAATATTTGCTTGGTAGTTTGTTTTTCCATAAAATGATGTGCTGCCTGTAAAAGAAAGTATGCTAAACTAGTAAGAACTCAGTACCATAATGTCCGAGTTTTACTGAATTATAAAATAAAGTCAGGATGAACAATGATTGTAGTAATCATTACTCAGCAATGGCAACAACACCAACCGCACAGCCTTCCTCACCGTTTTCAAAATAAAAACTAAACGTATAAATTCCGCTCATAGCCACAGGAAACATGATTACGGATATGTGCCTTCCTTGCTCAATAACAAAGGACGTAACCACCAGATCATCATTTTGATTTCTGATACTAATAATTACTTTACCGGGCAATTGATCATCATTACAAGCAAATATTTTATACGTATTTCCACTAGTCAAAGGCATTTTAAAACTTACCTGAGGCAATGTTTCCCCTCGGGCTTGTTTTGGTAACTGAATTGGCCAACTGCGCAAGAATCTGGCGTTTTCAATTTTTTCATGACAATTTTTCAGCAAAGGTTCACCACATTGTGAAAAGCTCTTGCCGGAAAAAGCAAATAAGAAAATCAGACTGAGAAGTATATAATGTTTTTTCATTTTTTATGTGTTTATAGTGAATCTAATTTTATAGAAATCTTTAATTTATCAATTGATAATCAGACTAACATTTTTATTTAACCAATGACCCTGGTTCTGATCTTTGCAATTTTATTTGCAATTCTTTCAATCGTATCATCACCAATAATGACTTCACTCTTTGAATTATCAATTACAATCAGAACCCCATTTAGTTCCTGCATTGTAGGTTCGGCATAAACATAAGAAATCTTTACATCCTCAAAAATCTTTTTTAATTCCATCAGATCTTCAAATAACCAATTGAAACCAGGTTCTTCTCTGTAAGGGTGTAAAAGTATTAAAAGGTTATCAAGCACTTTTTTCTGCTCACCTATTCTCATGTTTATAAAATCTCTGTTGCCTGGCATTGTTTCAACATGAGTAGCAGTATAAAGGCTTTCAATCCATGTACCTGCAGAAATCAAAACGGCAATATTACTGCGACCCTGTTCTATAAGGTATCGCGCCATATTATCGAAACCGGTATTTGTAATAAACAGAACCGAATCGATATTTCTGCTGCTTTCTGATAATCTGTTCAGGGTTTTGTAATCAAAGAATTGTTCTATTCTCAAATCTGAAGCAAGATCACGTACATTGCTTAAGTAACGCAAGGTTGACAAGGTACGGTCATAAATATTCATATAAACCAGGTTGGTGCCATAAACTCCGAGGTTTAATGCCCGTTGAAAATTTGTGTTGTAATTATCAATATTTCCAGCCGGGTTTAGCAATTCCTGTGAATAAACCACACCTGCTTTTTGCAGTAATGATGACATTTCAACCGGATTTGGCACTGAGGAAATTATTTCCTTAACCAAATCCTTATGAAGGTGCAGTTCACCTTCCTTTTTGCTGTCATACAAAAGGTCGGTAGCTTCCTGCCTCTGATTTTGCTGGCATCCGGATATTATCAATCCTGCCACAAGAGCCAGTATTAATGGTAGTTTTGTTTTTTTCTTCATTGCGTCTGTTTTTATTTAATAAAAATCGTTTTTTTCAGATTTAATTTATTCGTCATTAATTATTTTATTGCGATTTGATATATATTATGTAAATCAGTTTTTGTTCGTTTTTCTTTTCAAAATCGAATATTCTTCAAAGTAGTTTACAAGTCCTTTTAATAAATTAAAATAAAGGGCTGTAAAGGCCATAACTGTCAATACCCATATTACTCCGACATTAAAATAGAGCGTGGAAATTTGTTCTCCCATAAAATTTTTTACCGGTGATAGAAAATGCGCTCTGAAACTTAAATAACCATTGTTTTGAGGAATCATATAAATTGGGTCAATTTTCTGTACCAGTTTATTATTCAGCCTTATCATAGGCAAAGGTGCAAATGTGTTTTTTACATATCGGGCCAGGTATGCATTGTAGTGCATGTCATAAGTATCCTGATATGATTGCCTTCCTTCAGGATTATTTATTTTTTCAGATATAAGGTTATCAATGCTCCGGTTAATATGATTGAAATTCTCACGATAAAAACCATGTAACTTATCAAGGTAAATACTGAGGTCTTCAGCTATTTCCGGATTAAAATCATAAATATTCAATTTGTCAGCATCATGAAAAACAATATTATGATAAGAAATAAACTGAGAGGTGTTTTCTTTTTTTACTTCATGATAAAGCAGTTCTATATCTTTAGGATTAATAGCAGATCCTTCGTTTCTATTTGTGTTTGATACATATTGATCTACAATGCCTTTAAGCTCAGGTATGTAATACACATTTTTATAATTGAAAGCACTTTCCAGTTGCCTCATTGAATAAAACTGCTTCTCATATTCATTGTTGATGAACTGATTAACAGCAAGTGCTTCGAAGGCCCATCGTGAAGGCATAATCTCGGCTATTAAAGGTACTTTTTCGCCTCCTCCGCCCAGGCCGCTATTTATTTTATCAAAACTAAACATTGCGCCCGTGAGTACCATCTGGGGTATTATCAAAAAAGGAATAAGAATGTAAATGGTAACTGCCGAATTAAATGCAGAAGAAATATTTAAGCCCAGCACATTTGCAAAAGCTGCCACTGAGAAAAATACCAGCCAATACTCGAATAACATTCCCCTGATTTCCAGTATAGAATTTCCAACCCATACAAACAATAAAGCCTGTATTGCTGATATGATAAAGAGTATGCTTACCTTGGAGTACAAATAGCTGCTTCTGCTCAGGTTAAGAAATGACTCACGCTTAAGTATTTTTCTGTCTTTGTAAATTTCTTCTGCACTCACAATCAGACCAATAAATAATGCCACAATTGTGCACATAAACAAATATGGCATGATGTTATCATTTTCGCGAAAAATATATAAACCCGATGATGGGTCTTCAATATATCTAATTACAAAAGCGAGTAGCAGTGCCAGTATGGGAGCTTCAAAGAGGTTAAGCAGAATATACTGTCTGTTGGAAAGCTTGCTCTTCAGGTCTCTGCCGAAAAATACAGAAATTTGCTTAATCCATCCCGGTTTTGCAGAAGCATCAGGTAATTCACGGACTATTTCACTGCCTTGTTCTGCTTTCTGTGAATTTTTGAAAAAATTTGCCCATTCTTCCGGCTGCACCTTTCTTTTTCCGGTTGAGCGTCCATATTCATCTACAATCTGCGATTCTAAAATACTGAAAATTGATTCAGGATTAACATTACCACATCGCGGGCATTCACCTATATCGCTGTTAATCTGATTATCAATCCTTTTGAAATATATGGGAGCTTCAACCGGATTTCCATAATAAATCTGATAACCACCTTCGTCCAGGATGAGAACTTTGTCAAACATTTTGAATATCTCAGAAGAGGGCTGATGGATTACAACAAAAACCAACTTTCCTTTAATAGTTAGCTCTTTAAGCAGTTCCATTACATTTTCCGAATCACGGGAAGACAAACCTGATGTAGGTTCGTCAACAAAAAGTATTGAAGGCTCCCTGATGAGTTCAAGACCAATATTAAGCCTTTTCCGTTGACCCCCACTGATTTTTTGGTTTAACGGATTGCCAACCTTTAAATCCTTGATATGTAACAATCCCAGACTTATGAGCATTTTCTCAATCTTTTCGATTATCTGCTGCTCATTCAGGTTTTTGTATACAAGTTTGGTGCTGTAATATAGATTTTCTTTAACGGTGAGTTCTTCAATCAGCAGGTCATCCTGTGGTATATACCCGATGATTCCCTTGATGCGATCCTTTTCCTCAAAAAGGTTTGTGCCGTTAACAAAAACATTTCCAAGGGTAGGGGTTTCCATGCCAGACAAAACATTCAGCAAAGTAGTTTTACCTGAACCACTGCTACCCATTATTGCCATCATTTTACCGGATGTTTCTTCCAGGTTTATGTCCCTCAAGCCTGCTGTGCCATTGGGAAAAGTCAGAGATATATTTTCTGCCCTGAGTGTGATATGCATACCCATGGGATCAGTAATAAACCGGGTAGCAACATCAGTAAAAAATACAGGTTTTCCTTTGGCTTGTTTTATCACAGAACCATTGGCAAAAAGATATACTCTGTTGCTTTTCAGGGGTAAACCGTTGAGGAGTACTTCATCATTTCCCAGGTATTTCAGAAAGTATAAATCAACACTTTTTATTCTCAGGATAAAAAGCTTACCGTCAAGCTGAGGAGAATGAATAAAATGTGAATGATCCAGGAAAGCTTTTTTGCAGCTTATAATGAGAATTTCAGGAATATCTACCTGGATTGATTCGTTTTGGATGACAAATGTGGATATTGCGAGCTGTTCTTCCCTGGTAATATTGAAGACATCAGCAGCAGTGTCTATCATTGCCATGCGCTGAGGTGTAAAATTATTATCTGAATTGATCAGCTCAAATAATCTTACCAATACAACAATTTTTTGCTTTTGGGTTAAGGTGCGATTGATTTTCTTTGCAATTCCCAGTGTTTTAACCGAGTCCTTTACCGAAGTAAGCTTAGGCTCGCCTGACTCGATTATATTTTCGGAGTTTTTTTCCCGATCTGAAGTAATGAAACTGTCAAAAAGAGCAAGATATTCCTTTACAGCACTTTCATTTAATTGCTGTTTAAGAAAGTTTTCTACAAAGGATCTTTCCTTTTCCGAAATTCCAACATCCTGCTTTGCAATCAAAGCAAAAAGCTGCATCAGTGCCTTTAGAATTTCTTCACTCATCGGGTTTTACATTAATTTATTCAATGCATTAAATCAATAAACATGCATCTCAAATTCTACATCCACAATATCTGAATATTCTTCACCTGCTTCCGCCATATCCTCATCTTCTTCTTGATAGTACCAGTGAACAATAACTTCCTTGCCTTGCTTTACAATGGTTTCAAAATAAATAAGAATATCCATTATAACTTTGGATGATGCGGTATTGAAATAATCCAGCTTTATATTGATTTCAGTCTTTGGATTGGGTGATTGAATGTATTCTTCAATCCATTGTAAGACCGGACCATAAAAGCTTAGAACATCTTCCGGAAGTGATCTTCCTGAAAATTCAATAATCCCTTTTTCTGCATCAAGAATCACATTTGGAGTATCGTCTGTGCCTGTTATTTTTATTACTTCCATGATTAATATATTAGCTTTAAATATGTTGATTTCTTATAATTTTGGTTCTGAGTGTGTAAAAACTGTTTTTATCGTCAATGCGAATGAAATTATATTCCAGCTTGGAACCGGTTTTCCTTGCAATGTCAATAAGCCCGAGTCCTGCGCCACCTTTATCTGTGAGGGAACCTTCACGCATTTGCTTTTTAAAAAGTTCTTTTAAACCATTTTTATCCAGTTGGTTAATTCTTTCCAGAAAAGCCTGCATTTCCGGTACTTTGGCAGATTGAATAATGTTACCTGTAAGAATGTGGTAATCTTCATTTTTGTCACCGGTTCGTCCAATGATAAAAATGCCCTCTCCTGAATATCCATTGCCATTCAGCACTTTATAATCATCGGCATGCTTACTCAGGTTTTGAAGACATTCCACCATTACATGAAATACCTTTCGTTTCATGGAAGCATCCTCACTGTAACTTTCCATTTTATTCTCGGTTAGAGAGGTGAATGCTTTTGTAATCTGGTGCGTAATTTCACCTTCATACACCAGGGTAAATTTGTTTGCCAGCATATCTTTATGAAACTGATAAACCAACTTCATGTAATCAACATTTTCCATTTTTCTCTTTCTAAGTTTTTTTGGTTTGACTATTTTAGAATCGAATTCCTATCATAAGCAGGTCATCTATTTGTCTGGTTTTTTCCAGCCACTGCTGAAAATCCTGCCTGAAGAAATTATACATTTTTTCCATGGATAAGTCATGGTTTTTAATCACATTTTCCTTGATTCTTTTGGGAAAATATTTTTTACCTTCCGGTCCACCAAACTGGTCGGGCAAACCATCAGAAAAAATATATATACAATCTTGTTTAAGCATATTTATCTCATAGTTTTCAAATACGGGTTCAGATTTACTCATTTTCGTAATGCCTCCAATAGCAGCCCTGGTACCCTTGTATTCAGTAAGTTTAGCATTTCGGACATGATAAAGTGGACGGTGTGCTCCGGCAAATTCAAGCATCTGATTTGATTTGTCTATTTTGCATAATGCTACATCCATTCCATCTCTTGTGGCAGATTCCTCCATATCTTGTCTTAGGGTTGTTTTTACACCGGTGTGCAGTTGTTGCAGAATATCTGCCGGACTGGGATTCCCCGGTTGACTGACAATTTTGTTGAGGATGAAATAGCCAATTAGTGAGAGCATGGCTCCGGGAACACCATGTCCGGTGCAGTCTACTGCTGCAATGTATGTAATATCTCCCTTTCTGTAAATCCATGGGAAGTCACCACTTACGATATCGCGAGGCAAATAAAACATGAATGAATCGGGAAAACATTCTTTCATTAACCTTTGACTGGGTAATATTGCGTTTTGTAATCTGAATGCGTAGTTTATGCTGTCGGTAATTTTCAGATTCTTTTCTTTGATTTCATCTTCTATCTTTTTTAAACCTGTAATATCATGAAGAATAAAAAGAATGGTTTCAAGTTTTCCTTCCTCATTTATTTCAGGTATAGCATTAAGGTTCATATACTTTACCTCATTGCCAAAAGGAAAGGAAACTTCTTGCCTGATTTTCTGCTTTTCAATCGATATGGTCTCTGTAATTTCATTAAGCTTGCCTACCAAAACCTCCTGTAAACCTATTTGGGTTAAAGATTTTTTGGTTACTTCGTCTGCTTTCATATGGGTGAAGCATTCAATGGCAGGGTTGGCATAAAAGACAATCTTTTTTAAATCAATTCTCAGAATGATATCGGGTGAATTATCCGACAGGGTTTGCATTTGACCCCGCATTTGCTGCTCTTTCTCAGCCCGCTTGCGCTCAGTAACGTCAATGGTATTAAAAATCAGCCCGTTTATAGCGTTATCGTATAGCAGGTTGCGACCGGTGGTTTCAAGAAACCTTACCTTGCCTTCTTTACTTCGAAAAGTATATTCTATTTTGGAATGTTTTGCGGGGTTTTGTAATAACTCTTCAAACAACTGACTGATGAGTTTGCGGTCTTTTCTGTTGATTCCATCCAGGTCTTTTCCTTCAAAAAATTCTTCTTCCGAATAGCCCAGAATATTGTTTACAGAAGGACTCACATATTTGAGTTTTTTATCGGAATCATATACCGTAATAAGCTCTGAAGCATTTTCAAGAAAAGAATAAAGTCTTTTCTGACTTTGATTTACTTCCTGTATTTTTTCCTCCAGGTGAGTGTTGGCTTTTTCAATCTCCTCCTGGGTCACCCGCATTTCCTCAGCATTTTGCCTTAATTGCTCTTCACTTTGCTTTAATTCCTGGGTAAGCAATTGGGATTCCTGCAACAATCTTTCGGTTTTTTTAGCTGTTTTCAGCCTGTATATTACCTGTGCTACAATTAGGGCAATCTCCTTAATAAAATCTATTTCAACCGGTTTAAATTCCCTTATCGAAGCCAACTCAAAGACTCCCTGTAGTTTCTCTTCCATGAAAAGCGGAACGACCAACAAACTGTCAGGTTTTTTCTCACCCAGAATACCTGACGTAATATGCATATAATTGTCGGGTATTTCTGTGCGGTAAATAATATCACGTTCTATGGCTGCCTGTCCCACAAATCCTTCACCAACATAAACCTCATCCTGCAAAAACTTTCGTCTGCTAAAAGCATAGGAAGCATTGAGTTTAAGACGCGATGTGTCATCATCATATATGTAAAAAACGCCTTGAGCAGCATTCACATAATTTACAAGCGTTTCTAAAACATCTTCTGCCAGTGTTTTTGTTTCATTGTGAGAGCGCAAAACCTGGTTGATTTTATCTTTGCCCTGCATGACCCAGTTTTGCAGTGATTCCTTTTGATTGTTTTCAAAAAGTTTATTCCGGATTGTTAATAAAGATTGCCCAAGGATATCCGAATATTCGGTTATTTCAAAATTCTCTTTCAATGCACCGTTCCCCATTTTGTTTGCAAATTCTGAAACCTTTTCAATGTTTTGTTTTTGATAGTCTAACTCCTCAAAGGCAGATTCAAGCAATTCAGACTGGCTTTTCCAATGCTTTGAAAGCATTACTGAGGCGATGATGAATAACACCGGAATGAATAACATAAGAAGGATAACCGGGTTGCCTGAATGAATTTTTACCAGAGAGGAGGGGGTAAAAGGCAATCCCTGGCGATTCACCTCAATTATCCATGCAAGTAATGGAATTGTGAACCCCAGCAGAAAAGAAATAAGTACAATATTTTTTCTGGTAATATTATTCATTCATTCTTTGAGTAGTTGATATTTTTCCTTTCCCTTTTTTGATTTTCAACACGGTAAAACCGACTATCCTCAGGAAACAAAAATACTTTTTAAAGTTTCTCAAAATCCCTGTGTTTCACGCAAAAAATACCCGTTTTTACTCATAGAAATCCTTTATTTTTTTACCCATTTTTTCCAAAATTGAAATATCCTCATCATCTAATGACTTAAATGAGGCAATTTCAAGAACCGCAAATACTTCATTGTTTTTGCTTTTCCACGGTATAATAAGGAGGTTTGCAGCATTGGCCGCACCTAATCCAGACTTTACGTTCAGATATCCCTCAGGCAAATCTTTGAGAAGCATGCGATTGCCTGATTTTCCCACTTGCCCGATAAGGCCTTCTCCCGGCTCAAATTCAATCGTTTTATCTTCGGGAATGAAGATAGCATAGGTTGCAGAAAGAATGAATTTTTCTTTGTCATGAGTTTTTTCTTTCAGGAATAACTCAGCCTGGGTAATTTCAAAAGATTTTGACAAACAACTCAGAATAATTTTTGAAATTTCTTTATCGTCCTGGCTTTTTAGCTGTCTGATTTGGTTTCTCAGGCATCCGGTAATCTTAGCTTCCCTGTTTTTGATTTCATCATTCAGCCCTTCTTGGTTCTCAGATTCTGATTGAGTTGGTTCATCTGTTATTTTATTATCGGCCGAGTCCGTCGTTTGCAAAGTTTCGCTGTATAATTTTTCTTTGCCCGTATTGATAAAGCTAAAAACAATAAGCCCTATAAGCGTAATAAATAAAGCTGAAAAAAGGAATATCAGCCAGTATTCGAGTTTATAAACAGAATCTGCCCATTGCTCTTGCATTGGGTGATGTGTCATTGCCTGATGCAACATACCTATTTGCCTGAAAACAGCCCAGGCAATTATCACCAGGAGCACGAGTATTACAGAGTATATTCGAAGAATCTTATGTTTCACAATACAAGTATTTCGTTAATTTTTATGTTTGAAAATATTTATGTTTGCGTTTAAATCTACCATTCAGTTTTATTATCATTTGCATTTAACTCCCGCCATTTTTTCTGTGCAAAAGCAAAAGCAATTCAATAATTTTTTCAATGCTGAGAACATGGTCAACGGCCTTGGTTTTTTCAATTGCTGCAACCGGCATTACCGGAATCTGAGCATCTGAAGGCTCCTGTACTATGGTAAGTCCGCCACGGTCTTTTACCTTTTTTAAGCCCGCAGCACCGTCTTTGTTGGCGCCCGAAAGGATAATCCCTACTGTTTTCTGCTGGTAACAGTAAGAACCTGTAAAAAAAGTAAGGTCAATGGCAGGGCGGGAGTGGTTTACTGCTTCCTCGGTAGAAAGTGCAAACCGTCCATTGATTTCGATGTACAGGTGATAATTGGCCGGTGCAAGGTAAACAATTCCCGGTTTTATGTTTTCCTTGTCAAACGGCTCAACAACCGGTAGCCTTGACTTTTGTAAAAGGGCTTCAACAAAACCGTGTCGCACATGTTTTAACCGATGCAATACAAGCACAATAGGAATACTAAAGTTGAATGGTAACTTTGACAGGATATTACCGGTTACCTGAAAACTGCCTGCCGAACCACCAATCAAAATGATTTTATACCCGTTGCTTTTTAATTTTTCCACTTGTATTGTTACAATTCAGTAAAAAACTTGTTATTTTTTCCTGTATATTCTTTCATATGCATTGAAAGCTGTATATCTGCTAAAATCTTCGCAAAAAGAGATATTTTCCATATTGCCTATTGCAAGAAATCCTCCCGAAACAAGAGCATTGGTGAAAACATGCAGTAGTTTATCCTGATGCTGGCCGGTAAAATAAATGAAATAGTTCCTGCATATTATCATGTGTGTCCTGGCGAATCCATTGGAAAATCTTAAACTTTTTTCCGGGACCTGGTTGTTGAAAACCTCATAATAAATATTTTCATATAGAAATTCCTTAAGTACAAACTTACCATGCTCCCGAATGATGTAGTCAGAAAAGTTACTTATATCATCTGTGCGATAGAGTCTGTAGTTGTGGTCTGAAACTTCATAGTTGGTATTGCAATATTCTGTAATGCTTGGTTTTCCCGGCAATTTTGCATGATTATCCGATGTCAGGATTTTTGATTTACCATATATTCCGGTTTCATAAAGGGTTATTGCAAGACTCAAAACCTCTTCTCCGGATGCGCATCCGGGTAGCCAGAAATTTATCTCAGGGTAATTCTGGTTCAGAACAGGAAAAACCTCCTCCCTTAAAACTCTCCAGAAAGTCGGGTCTCGATAAAATTCAGAACACCCCACTGATATACTATTCATTAAGCGCGGGAAACAGGATGAATTGTTTTTTAAGGCATAAATCAGACTGTCAATATCTTTCAGTGAATTATCAGCAATAAACCGGGAAACTTTACTTTTGAGAGAAGCAGGCGCATATATTCCCAAATCAGTGCCATGGTTTTTCACGAGAACATCGTTTAATCTCCTTAAATCCAGAATACCAATTTCAGGTAATTCTTTTTCAAAATGCCTCATTTCCATTTATTTAGGAATACGGACAAATATAAGAATTATAGATTGTCAGCTTTTACGGTATTTTTACGGTTTTTGGAGGTGCAGTTGTTTATTCGTTTTAGGTATTGTTTTCTTAATTCTATCTTTGCAGGAAATAAAATTAAAATCATTAGTGTCCGGTTAAAATTACGAGATACTTCGCTACGCTCAGTATGACAAGCACTTTGAGAAATATAGGGATTGG
>SL_3KL_010_SEDDRAFT_10004414_pt1 | contig 12720 bp, 12 predicted proteins | sample SodLakKL_010_SED_2_FD_10381 | JGI IMG/M metagenome (IMG submission 10381)
GTACCGGCAGGTATCGAGCAGGTGAAGATACTGATCCGCTGCGGGGCATTCCGGTTTACAGGCAAGACCAAAAAGGAGCTGCTTTGGGAGGCCCACTTCCTTTCAACAAAAGAGAAAAAGGTTCAATTTGGCAGAAAGCTTTTTGGCGAATCTGTAAAAACTTACAGCCTCCCTCCTATGGATGACACCTCTATTGAAGATGCCTGGGACGAGACCGAACTGCTTGGTTTTCCCGTCACCATGTCACGGTTCGATATGCTGCAAACCTCCTACCGCGGTAATACCCTGGCGGCCGATCTTCACGCCGGCAGTCGCAGGGATGAGCGAATTGCAAACAATACTACACCAGGTAGCGGCATGGCTGCGCAGAAGACAGGCAATACCACGGCAGGCAACGGCAATGCCGCGCAAACAGCAGACAACACCCCGGCCGGTAGCGACAATGCTCCAAGAATGGCAGGCAATACCCCGGCAGTTAAAGGCAGGACGGTGCGAATGGTGGGTGATCTGGTAACAACCAAGTATGCTCGCACGGTCAGAAAAGAGATCATGCAGTTCGGCTGCTTCCTTGATGAAAAAGGCGAATTCTTTGACACGGTGAACTTTCCGCCGGTGCTGAAAAGGTATCCCTTTACCGGACCGGGAGTATATCTTATCGAGGGACGGGTTACCGAAGAGTTTGACTTTCCGTCGGTGGAGGTTCGCAAGATGGCCCGCCTTCCCTCCCGCCCCGATCCGAGGGCTGAATAAAGAAACAGCTAATCAGCATTCTCCTGCATCCAAAACTGTTTTATATCTACCAGGAGTATGCTTGTTTCCGTCAATGAAAGCCGCATCAGGTGTTTTGTGAAACCTGTCCGTTCCAGTTCCTTCTTACTTTTGGAAGTTTCCACCACTGAACATAAGGGAATTCATGGTGCTCAAGGTGATAGCCGAAGTGATAGCATGTTATAAATGATAGAAATACCGGATAATCATTGCTTGCGGCGTTGTGGCGATTGGTGTATCCCCCATGAGGTTTCCTGTGAGGAAGGTAGGTGCCGAAAAAAAACAGCTGCAGGGTGCTTGCAAGGGCTGGAAAGGCCCAGAAAAGCAAGAGGTTGGCCACGGGAATGTTCAGTCCCAGGTGAAGAATATTGAAGATGATTGCCATCCCCAGGATTTGCCACCAGCTCAGGTAGGTTCTCATAAACTTCAGGTACCAGCTGAAGAACCCGGGCCGTTTTCCGTCGTGATAGTCCGGGTCCTTCTCACTGGCCGGAAATTTATGATGGTCCCAGTGTTTTGTGTGAAGCTTTTTGTAAGGGAACAGCGCGTATAGCAGCACGGCTAAAGTACCGGTCAGATTGTTGATCCATAGATTTTGCGGGAAAACAAGACCATGCATCGCATCATGGGCAGTGATAAAAAGTCCCACATAAAGGAACATCTGGACCAGAACAGCGGGTATAATAATGTAAATGGGGACGACTGACAGGTCCATATGCAGGAAAATTATTAGTCCCCCCAGCCAAAGTCCTATAACGGCCAGTCCTGTAGCCAGCCCCCTGTATCCATCCTTTTTGGTCGGGTTGTACATCCAGTGATAAATGTTGCAAATGGTTTTTGAGTAAAAAAACAACAGGAACTCCCTTAAAAACTGAGGAAGCTCCCGTGAAAACTCATATCATGCATAACCGGAAAAAGTATTTTCAGGCAGTAATTGTTTATCCGCCGCATGGATGGGTTCCGCCACCCTGGTGCACATGGCCGTGACTGACCTCTTCTTCGGTTGCATCCCTGATATTGCAAACCTCTCCTTCAAAATGGAGGGTGTCGCCTGCAAGAGGATGGTTGAAATCCATCTTTACCGTTTCGCCTCCAATTTCAAGCACTATGCCGTTCAGCCTGTTTCCGCTGTTGTCCTGCATCGGTATGTTGTTTCCGACCTTAAGGAGATTATCGTCAATTTTACCGTCTACCTCAAAAATGTTCTTGGGAAGGTCGACGATTGCCTCTTCTGAAACCTTTCCGTATGCCTTTTCAGGTTCAAGCATAAAGCTGAAAGGATCTCCCTTTTTTAAACCGTCAATGTTGGCTTCAAAATCGGGAAGCAGGTTTCCGCGGCCAAAAAGAAATGTAAGAGGTGCGTTCTGTTCAACTTTTTCGACGATCTCACCCTGTTCATCATTAACCCTGAGTTCATAAGTAAGTGATACAACCTTGTTCTCTTTGATATTCATCATTAATATGTTTTAATTAAAATAAACCGGGGCAATCCCGTTTCGGGCAATACTCTGCCTGATAATTAAGGATTCCCCCTTGTCTTAACTCTTGTTTCAGGATACAAAGGAAGTGATAATAAAGTGAATAACCAAATCAATACCCGACAAACCGGGCACGTGAACAAACCTGGTCTGCATATATCATACGAACATTTTATACTCCTCGTTTGTTGATTAAAGGCGATCAGATAAATAATCAGTGTTATTGGAGATTAATTTTGACGGCCAGTTAAGGCGTAAACTCCTTTGTATTCTTTGGGTTTTAAAATATTTAATTATGTTGATTTATCATAAAATTATTGATAAGCTAAAAAAAAAATCTGATATTTGTAAAGTTTTTCACTATTAACTATTTTTTAATTTAATTATTTTTATCATGAAAGGCAAAGTTAAATGGTTTGATTCAGCCAAAGGCTATGGGTTTATTCAAACCGAAGAAGGTAACGATGTATTTGTCCATTACACAGGTATTGAGCGCGAAGGCTTCAGGGTCCTGGAGGAAGGCCAGGAGGTTGAGTTCGAAATATCCGAAGGTAAAAGAGGCCCCCAGGCCACTAACGTTAAAACTGCTGAATAGAAAGTTTAACTTATAATCCATATCAGCATTTACAGAGCCCCTTTGACAGGGGCTCTTTCATTTCATATACGATGGCACAACACTGTAAGTCCCATCCATGTGTTTTAGAATTCCTCCTTTGTAAGTACCGGCCATTTTGTTAACTATTCATGTTCTGCGTTTAACTGGCAGACAGTTATCACTACCGGTAATGTCAGGAGCGATAAGACTGTCAGGAGAAGAAAGCTTCAGAACATGAATCCAATACGAACAGCCGGGTTTGCATAAATTTTACGTTCATGGCCTGACAGATCAATAATTATCATTATGTTCAAATTCCTTCCGGTATCACTTACAGAACGCAGTCCGGCACCTGCAATCCAGGAGGGCCTGAAAAAGCGGTTCTGCCCGGGGTAGCGGTTTTCAGTATCAAAATGCCTGACAGGCAGACTGAACACGTCTACTTCTCCGTGAATATATAACCCGGCTTCGAGGAATCTGAAAGGCAGCAGATCATTGATGTTGGAAACAGGTACAATGTCGGTAAACAGAACCGGTCCGAAAATATGGGAACTGAACACACTGCCAACCTGTTTGTTCCGGTAATACTGGTATTTGGCCCCGGCGCCCGCATTCAGCCAGGGTGTTATCCTGTAGCCAGCAAGGGGCGATATCTCATACTGGTTGATAAGCCCGAGATCAACGCCAATATATCCGCCATAATAAACCCGATGGTCAAAAGCTGAATAAGCCCTAACTTCCGATCCTCCAAACATTGCAAGTAATGCAATAATCAGCAAAGGCTTCTTAAAGAAAGAGAAGAAACTTAAACTCATAATGTTTTGTATGAAAAGGTTTGATAAGGTGTTCATAATTGTAAGATATTTCTGCAAAGATTATAACAATAAACAATATTTATGAAATATTTGTTCTTGTCAGATTAGTCAAAAAATTAACCAGATGACAGACCGTAAATTAAATATAGTGATAACCGGCGCAAGCCGGGGTATTGGTTATCAGGTATCCTGCATGCTGATGAAGCCGCGAAAATATTCAATGTTAACTTCTTTTCCGCTGCCGCATTGATCAGGCAGCTTGCCGGCTTTATGGGAGGAGAAAAGCCTTCTCATATAGTAAATATAGGCAGTATGGGGGGGGGTGCCAGGGAAGCGCCAAGTTCAGTGGGTTATCTTATTACAGTGCCAGCAAGGCGGCACTTGCATGCCTGAGTGAGTGCCTTTCAACTGTACACCTTTGGGTTGATTTTACCAGTCATAACCATCAGCGCATTCATTGCCAGAGCTTTCATTTCATCTTCTCCCGGATAGATGATCACGGGTGCTATATATGAAACCATATCCTTGATGTATGAAACAATTGTCGGGTTATGCGCCATACCGCCGGTAAGGATGATCGCATGCACCCTGCCTTTGAGTACTGCAGACATTGCTCCAATTTCCTTTCCAATCTGATAAGCCATGGCATTCTGAATCAATATTGCCTTTGGATCTCCGTCCCCGGCCCTGATTTCAATTTCATAGGCATCATTGGTATTGAAATAGGCCATTAAACCACCTTGACCGGTGATCATCCTTTTTACGTCATCGTGGGTGTATTTGTCGTCGAAGCATATCCTGGCAAGACATCCGGCTGGCAAGGTCCCTGACCTTTCCGGTGAGAACGGGCCCTCCCCGTCAAGTGCATTGTTTACATCTATTACCCTTCCCTGTTTATGAGCGCCCACAGATACTCCGCCTCCCAGGTGGGCAATTATGAGATTTAGCTTATCGTACTCGCTATCAATTGATTCAGCATGTGTCCTGCCTATTGCCTTGTGATTAAGTGCGTGAAAGATGGAACGCCTCTCAAAAAGAGGGTGTCCTGTTATTTTTGCTACATCCTGCATTTCATCGACTACAATAGGATCAGCAATAAAAGCACGGGCAGCCGGTATCGAAACTGCGATATCATTTGCAATAAGACCGCCCAGGTTACTGGCATGTTCAACCAGCACTTTCCTTTTCAGGTCCCTGATCATCGCCTTATTAACCTCGTATACCCCAGATGGTATCGGCTTGATGAGTCCGCCTCGGCCAATCACCGCATTCAGGCTTTCAATTTCAATTCCGGCATCACCCAATTCTCCCAGTATGCATCTTTTCCTGAACTCAAACTGGTCTGATATATTAGTGAATTTTCCGAGATCAGCAGCTATATGCTTGATGTTTTTCAGGAAAGCAGATTTTGTATTATTGTAGACTGCTATCTTGGTTGATGTTGACCCCGGATTTATAGCCAGTATCCTGATGTTTTCCATTTAATGGTAGTTTCCTGGTTAGCGTACCTTAGAATCACTTTGCAAGAGTTGCAGCAAGGGCTATTGAATAGAGTTTTGTTTTTGCGCTGTCACCCCTTGAGGAGAGGACGGCAGGAACTCTTGCACCAACAAGCATGGCTGCCTGCCCGGCCGAACCGGAAAGGGCAATGAGCTTATAAAAAACATTGCCCGATTCAATGTTGGGAAAAAGGATGCAGTCCGCATCACCGGCAACATCACTTTTTATACCCTTTATCCTGGCTGCCTCACTGCTTATCGCCAGATCCATTGAAAGCGGACCGTCAACAACAGCACCTCTGATCTGCCCCCTATCTGCCATCTTGCTGATTAATGCAGCGTCTACACATGCCTGCATGCCTGGCAATACCTGCTCTGTGACCGCAAGAACTGCAAGTTTGGGATTATCTGTACCCAAAGCATGTGCTGTCCTGATAAGGTAATTTGCAATTGCCACTTTCTGTTTCAGATCCGGCAAAGGTATGATGGCAACATCGCCAATTATAAGAAGCTTATGGTAATTTGCCATTTTAAGAACGGCAACATGGCTAAGTACAGCACCGGGATCCATCAGTCCCTTCTCCTTGTTCAATATGGCGCGCATATACTTGTCGGTACTGAGGTTGCCTTTCATCAGGAAGGTGCCCTGCTGCCTGTTGATAAGACCGACAGCCTCACTCATGGATGAAGTCTCATCGGGATTGTCGATTATATTGATATCGGCTGCCTCTATGCCATTTTCATGGCAGACATTCTCAATTATCCTTTTATCACCGACAACAGTTGCGTCGACAACCCCCATGCCTACAGCCTGGCTGATTGCCGATAATGAATGCTCATCTATTGCCCAGGCTGCAACTAGGTGCTGTTTTGAACCTGACATGGCGAGCTCCAGGATCTGTTCGGGACCTGCAATTGACATATCTTTAACTCATCTCGTTTATGATACGTTTTGTGTCTTCAGCGATGACAAGCTCTTCATCGGTAGTCACAACTATAATCGTTCCTTTAGAATCTATGGTACTGATAACTTTAGTAGTTTCACGCAAACCGGTGTTTATTGAATCATCCAGCTCAAGTCCGAGAAAACCCAGTTCCGATGCGACCCCTCTCCTTGTAGTGTCGGCATTTTCACCTATTCCTCCCGTGAATATAAGTATGTCAACGCCGCCCAACGCGGCTGCGTATGCTCCAATATATTTCCTGACCCTGTAATCATACATCTGCAGTCCGAGAATAGCTCTTTTGTTTCCTTTTTCAGCCTCAAGCTCTATTTCGCGCATATCTGATGATATCCCGGTTACACCAAGCATTCCGCTCTGCTTGTTAATTATCGTATTTATAGAGCTCAGAGGCACCTCCTCCTTGTCAAGAATATATGTCAGAACACCAAGGTCAAGATCCCCGGTACGGGTTCCCATGATAAGACCTTCAACAGGTGTAAACCCCATTGAGGTATCAACTGACTTTCCTTTGTCAATAGCGGTTACAGATGCACCATTTCCAAGATGGCATGATATGATCTTCATAGTCTTTATGTCAACTCCAAGGAAATTGCAGGCCTTCTTTGCAACGAACCGGTGACTTGTACCATGGTATCCGTATCGCCTGATCCCGTATTTGGTGTAGAGTGAATAAGGTATCCCGTACATGTATGCATAATCAGGCATTGTCTGATGGAATGAAGTATCAAATACCGCAACCTGACGGATACCGGGAATAAGTGTTTTCATTGCAACAATCCCCTTGATGTTTGCCGGATTATGCAGAGGTGCAAGGTCGCAGTACTTCTCTATCTCTCCGAAAACCATGTCGTCAATAAAAACACTGTCAGTGAACTTCTCCCCCCCCTGTACAACCCTGTGTCCGACGGCTTCAATCTCATCAAGGCTTTTAAGGCAGCCATGCTTTTTGCTGGTAAGAACACCCAGTACATATTCAATGCCAATCTGATGATCGAGAATTTCTCCCTCGAATCTGCATTTTTCGCCGGACTGTTTCTCAAGTTTCATGAAAGACCCTTTAAGCCCGATCTTTTCTACAATTCCTTTTGCAAGAACGTCTTTGCTTTCCATATTGAAAAGCTGGTATTTGATTGATGAACTTCCGCAGTTCAGAACCATTATTTTCATTTGGTATATCGTTTAGATTTTTAACATTTAATTAATTGAGGAGCAAAATGCAGAACCGGCAGTTTAGTGGCCGGTAAATGAAAATCATGTTTTGATCCTGTTTCCGTTTTCATCATATTCATAAAATCCTCCACCTGTCTTTCTTCCGAGCTGGTTTGCCCTGACAAGCCTCTTGATGATCGGATTTGCCTTGTATTTTATATCACCGAACTCACTATACAGGTTGTCCATATATCTGAGAACCCGGTCCAGACCTATGCGGTCGGCCATCTCAAACGGGCCCTGTTTAGTGTCGAGACTGCTGCTAAGTGTCAGGTCAATATCCTCTTTTGCAGCAACATTTTCTGAAAGTATCTGGCATGCCTCATTTATAAGCACAACAAGAAGCCGTACCGATATAAGTCCCGGAGATTCTTCTACAGGAATAACAACTTTGCTTAGTAGTTTGCCAAAAGTAAGCACCTTCTCATATGAATCGTCTGAGGTATGGAGCCCCCTTGCAACTTCGAGTATTCCCGAATCCGGCGAAGTGGTCGAAAAATGCAGGCTCACACACCGTTCGTTATGTTCCAGCTCAACTGATAACTCCGTTATAACCAAAGTAGTTGAATTTGTTGCAATAATGGTTTCCGGTTTGACATGTTTTTCTATCTTTCTGAAAACCTCCTTTCTCATACCTACACTTCCGTCTCTTGTCTTCGAAAGGATTGCTTCAATTACCAAATCGCAGTCCGACAGATCCCTGTAATCCAAAGTGCCTTTGATACGCGACATTATGCTGCGCTTTTCACCCGGTGTCATTCCCCAGCGTTCTATCATCCTGTCCAGATGACAGCTGATGGAGTCAATCGCCTGCCTGATGAGATCCTCAGAAAGCTCAATAAAAACCACCTCAATACCCCGGCAGCTTATTATCCTTGCGATTGCCTGGCCAACGCTTCCACAGCCAACAATACCAACCTTCGAGAAAAGGGTTTTTGGCCTGTCTTTTTTACTAAGGCCGTATTGTTCTATCGGTTCAATTTTAGTTTCAGCCATTGTGTATAGTTTATTTTGTTTTTTGATTTGATTAGTTACCTGCTGCCTGGTTTGCGGTAATAGCAACCAGATTAACAATATCACTTACTGAACATCCCCTTGAGAGATCGTTTATGGGTGCTGCCATTCCCTGGAGTACCGGACCAATGGCTTCAGCACCGGCAAGTCTCTGGACAAGCTTGTAAGCTATATTGCCGCACTCCAGATTGGGAAATATCAGCACATTGGCCTTACCAGCTATTTTGCTGCCCGGAGCCTTGCTTTTCCCGATTGCTTCAACAATCGCGGCATCAGCCTGTAACTCGCCATCAATCTGAATATCCGGAGCCATTTCTGAAGCAATCCGGGTTGCATTCACAACTTTGTCAACCATCGGATGACTGGCACTTCCCTTGGTACTGAAACTCAGCATCGCTATTTTGGGCTCAATTCCGACGATAGCCCTGGTCGTTCCTGCAGTGGCAACTGCTATCTCGGCAAGTTCTGTCTCAGTCGGATCGGGGTGAACTGCACAGTCGGCAAATACCAGCAACCCTTCCTCACCATACTCCTTGTCTTTCAGTATCATGATAAATGCACCGGACACCACGCTGATACCTGGCCGGGTTTTCACATACTGGAAAGCCGGCCTCAGCACATCGCCGGTTGAGTTTGCAGCACCGGCCACCTCACCGTCTGCATCACCAGCCTTAATCATCATGGTTGCCAGATAGAGAGGGTCTTCTATCAGCTTTCCGGCTTCGGCATGTGTAAGACCCTTGTTTTTTCTTAATTCAACCATCATTGCAATGTAACGGTCCTTTTCAGGATTGTCAAGCGGATCAATAATCGCAGATTTTCCAATGTTATCAAGTCCCAGTTTACGTGCTTCAGCTGTTATTTTTTCCGGGTTGCCCAGGATTATTATCTGTGCTATCTGTTCGCCCAGCAAAACGTCTGCCGCCCTGAGGGTTCTTTCATCATAACCTTCCGGTAAAACTATACGCTTGTTATGCTTTTTGGCTCCAAATTTGATTCTTTCAAGTAAATTCATTGTGATACAGTGTTTTAGAGGATATGAGATTTTTCGTATAAAGATATGTAAATTTGACTTTTCCGGCCGAAAATTTTAATGATATAAATCACCATTTAATATGGTATTTGGGCCTTGCTATACTTCAAAGCTCATATTATCATATGCCAGGAAGATATTTGGCGGCAATTCATGCCGGACCTCTTCGTACAGGCCCATCTGGTGACTTATATGCGTTATAAATCCTCTGCGGGGACCAAATTCATTGATAAGCCTTACCGCTTCAGATAGCGTAAAATGAGAAATATGTTTCTGCTTTCTAAGGGCATTTAAAACAATGTAGCTGCTACCGATAATTTTCTCCTTTTCCTCCTCAGGTATGTAATTTGCATCTGTAATATATGTAAAATCACCAATCCTGAAACCCATTACAGGGAGCCTGTAATGAAAGGCCCTTATCGGCACAATCTTGTGCCCTGCTGCCTCAAAACTGTAATTGTCAATCTTGTGGAGATTTATCTGGGGGACACCTGGATATTTATTCTCTGCAAATATATATGAAAACTCCCTCTTTATTGCCGGAATGACCCTGTCTTCAAGGTAAACGTCTATCGCCCTCTGGTTAACGAAATTAAATGCCCTTACATCGTCAAGGCCGGCAATATGGTCTTTATGTTCATGTGTGTAAAGAATGGCATTGAGGTCTTTAACCTCTGCAGTAAGCATCTGCTGCCTGAAATCAGGCCCGGTATCAATGACTATGGTTTTGCCATCTGCCTCGATAAGGATTGAAGTCCTCAGCCTTTTGTCCCGAGGGTCATCAGACCGGCAAACCCGGCAGGGACAGGCAATTACCGGCACCCCCTGTGATGTTCCTGTACCTAAGAATGTTATTCTCAATTTATTGATTTTATTGCAAACTTAAAGTTAAACGAATTGCACACAAAAGCAAAACACGATTCCGGATGTTCTTATGCTGACGGAAAACAGATGCGTAAATTTGCACAATTTTGCAGAAATCCTGTTGCCTGGGAAGCATTTAGTAATCGATTTGGCTATTTTTACAAAAGGATTGAATTAAAACAAACCTGATATAACAGCCGGTGTTTATGAGTACAAAAGTAATGAATAAAGTGCCTGAGGCTGGCAAGCTTTATCTTATCCCGACCCTTTTGGGCGATGTTCCTCCGGCCAGCGTGCTGCCAGCATCTGTATTCTATGTGGTTAACAGAGTCCGGCATTATATTGCTGAAGATATACGCTCAGCAAGAAGATTTTTAAAGAAAGCCGGGATCCCTTTTCACTTCGATAATGTAAGGTTCTATTTACTTAATAAATATACAGCGGATGAAGAGCTGCATGAATTTCTGTCCGATGCATCCAGGGGTTTTGATACAGGGTTGCTTTCCGAAGCCGGAATGCCCTGCATTGCTGATCCCGGATCACGTATTGTTGCAATGGCACATAATTCCGGGATCAGGGTTGTCCCGCTTACAGGTCCTTCCTCAATAATGCTGGCACTTATGTCATCGGGACTGACAGGTCAGTCCTTTGCATTTCACGGTTATCTTCCTGTAAAAATGGCCGGAAGAAATCCGGCAATCAGGAAACTGGAGGCTGATTCTGTTGAGCACAACCAGTCGCAGATCTTTATGGAGACCCCTTACAGGAACAATAAAATGCTTGAAAGCGTTATTGCCGTATGCAAACCCTCAACCCGGCTATGCATTGCATGCGATATAACACTGGCTTCAGAGTTCATTCTGACACGCACGGTATCGGACTGGAAGAGAGACCTTCCTGATATTCATAAGAGACCAACTATATTTATAATCCAGGGCGAAAGATAAAGATCAGGGTGTCCTGATCTCAATAAGCTCAATATCGAAAACCAGTGGAGTGTAGCCCGGGATCATTTCTCCTGAACCATGCTCCCCGTATGCAAGCTCGGAGGGAACAATGATCCTGGATCTGCCTTCCGGTTTCATAAGCCTGACACCCTCGTCAAATCCCGGGATAGCTGCTTCTACCCCTATGGGGAAGCTGAATACGGATCCTCCGATGTTTGTGTCAAATACCCGGCCATCTGTTAATGTGCCAAGATAATAAACATCAACCATGTCTTCCTCATCAGGATGATCATCGCCGGTCCCCTGCGCTAACTCTATATAATACAGACCACTTTCTCTGGAGGTTACTACCAGATGAGTGGAGTCGGCGTAGGATTCCAGATATTTCTCAATCATTTCTTTTTCATATGCAGCCGGATCATCAATAACCTTAACCAGCTCGAAATCATATATGAGTGTGGTATAAGGAGCAACGATCCCTGTGCCCTTACTGCCAAAACCAAGGTGGGACGGTATTATTAATGTTGCTGCACCACCTTCCCGGGTCATAATTAAACCCTCTTTTAATCCGGAAACCTTTATCGACTCAAGATCCACTCTTTTGTCGCCGTATATCTGGTTCCGGGAATGAATATTGTTTCTGAGAGCAACATCTTCATCGGTGGTATCAAAAACCTTGTCGAATATTGTTCTGGCTGTATACCTTATTATCACCCAGTCACCCGCAGAAGGTTTTGCACCGTAGCCTTCACGTACCGGAATGTAGTAGAGACCACTTCTTTCAGGCTCAATTTCAATACCATTTTCACTTATATACTGCCGGAGATACCGCATCTCCTTCTCTTTCTGGAGGTCAGAACTGTCGTCATTGCATGAAAGAATAATGCCGGTGAATAAAAGTGGGAAAAATATCCCGTAAAAATTATCTCTTGTCATCTGAAATGATAACTTTATTAATGGTTTGGTTTAAGTACGTCCTGATAAAAAGGTCAGTCGATTTCGAGCAATTCCACGTCGAAGATCAATGTTGAATAGGGAGGTATGATGCCATCCAGTGAGCCGTCTGCACCATAGCCGATATTCCAGGGTATGATGAACCTGGCTTTACCACCTTTTCTCATAAGACGTAAGCCCTCAATAAAGCCGGGTATAATATCAGTTGCAGAAGTGTTTAATACTACGGGATTCGCCTGTGTGCTCTCGTCGATAAGCCTGCCGTCAAGAAGGTAGCCCTTGAAATGTATTGTAACACTTCTATTGTCTCCGGGAATATTTCCCTCTCCCCGCTCCTGCTCAATATAATAAAGACCGCTCTGGGTAGGAGATACGTCAATGTCATTATCAGCAAGGAACTGTTCAAGTAGATTCTTTTCGTGCTCAGCAGGATCACTTATAACATCAAGAAGTTCTACGTCATATATCAGTGTGGAATATGGAGGTATGATACCAAGGTCGGCTGATCCGAAAGCGAGATTTGAAGGTATTATCAGCCGGGATGATCCTCCCTCCTTCATAAGCATAATGCCCTCCCTT
>SL_3KL_010_SEDDRAFT_10004415_pt1 | contig 12720 bp, 24 predicted proteins | sample SodLakKL_010_SED_2_FD_10381 | JGI IMG/M metagenome (IMG submission 10381)
ATTCCTTGCTTCTTTCCATGCCTTGTCGTATTTATTGTAATTGATTTTCTGAATAATCCGCAAATTGTAGCCAACTTCCTCAAGCTCTGACATCAGATCAGCATGCTCTTCGGCCTTTGCCGGCTTGCTTTCCGTAACACAGTGAATGTAATGTGCGCTAAAATGCTGTCCTATGTGCATATAGCCTGTTATCTCTCCGTCATACGTTGCAATAAGGTAAGGAAACAGCGCATATACACCATGTTTGTCTTTTCTGAAAATTACATCTGTCTTGTCCATAGCGTTTGTTTTTTGGGTTTGTAATTGTTTCAGCAACAAATATAGGTGTTCCAGCTCCCCTTGTCAACACAAGAAAAGTTAAAGAAAAGTTAAATAAATTAACAAAAAATTCTACGAGAAAGAAAAAAATCAACTGCCCTCTTCAGGGGAGGGGGGTGCATTTTCTGTATTCAATTTTGCGATTTCTTTTTCTTCGATTTCTATCACATCCTGAGACTTCTGTGCGGGAACCATGTTGATAGCAATGTTGGTTTGCCCCAATGGCTTAGAGTCACGAGATTTCTTTGCCTCAGCAAACTCAGCTATCTCTGTCCACAGCTTGATGGCCTTTGCCGGGTTCTTCTTAGCCACATCCTTCAGCCACCCTTCAAGGTTGCCGACCTGGTTCATGGCTATCTTCATGCACTCGTCGCTTATCGTCTTACCAATCTGCTTCTTTGCCATTTAACTTCTCATCTAATGTGGTGATTAACTCAATGTAGTCCATCCTTGACGTCTTACACGTCTCCCTTCCAAGCTGCTGCAAATACTCTGCCATACCTTTTCCGAACTTCTTATCTAACTGCTTGGCATACTCCTTCGGGCGCCCATCGTAGCTGACATTACAGATAGGACACTGTGGGTTGTTGTTAGCTTCCATGAAGCGGGTACATCTATGCGCTCTTTTGACAAAGTGCCCGCAGTGCATGTTGGACCAATGATCTCCCCGTGGGCAGGTAAAACAGTTTACATAACCTGAAAAATCTGCGTCCTTTGTTCTTGTGTATATGCTCATAAGCTTGATGGCCAACCTGTCAAGCTCTTTTATATCCATCTGATACAACTGATAGACAGGGGGGACAAAGGGGTTAGCTGAACTCATATCCTACATTTTTACAACCTTCACAAGGACAGGCTTTGTTTGTACGCTTCCTTAATAAACCTTCTATCATCGTCTTTTAGATTAAAACGTTTCTTTTTAGTGTGGTGTTTTTTTATATAACTGTCCGTGTGCATTACCGTGTCCTGTTCAAATTCAAAGTAGTCAGATAATAGAGCATAATAACTTATACAAGCCCTTCGCCCCGTTTTCTTTAGGTATGTGGCGGCCTGTTCGACACCAACACCTGAGCTTTTAAGAGGGTTTTTAATTTTACTCCTTTTGTTTTTCTTTATGCGAAAGCCATCCATAACCTTCTTTGTTGTTACCAGGCAGCAATCGAGCCACCCGGCGCTTATAATGGTTTCGCCGTTTACCTCTTCCTGTGGCATCTTCTTGCGAACAGTATATTTTTGAATCTGGCTGACGGTCGTTAATATTCCAACACAACTGATCTCGTCTTTAAGAAGCGCTATTGCTCTTGTTATAAAATTCTCTACAAACAACGCATCGTCTGGTATTTGTATATAATAATCATATTTTTGCTTATCAAGGTACTCGTATATCATATTGTGAAGTTGCCAATACCCCCACTTGCCCAAGTGTTTGTCTGTTGTCTGATAATGATAACCCATCTCCTTACAATATTGTTCTACCCTTGTGTAGTCTTTATCACATTGATCCCTAAAAACACTTATCTGCGCCTGCCCTTCAAGCTGCTGAAGGGTGTACAGGCACTTCTCTGGCCTATTGTGTGTAGTCACCGTCACGTGAACCAAAAACTTTCTTGCGCTCATTAAACATTAAGATATTGTTCTACCTCTTCCGCCAATATGTATGACCACTTGCCGATGTGCTCTGCTGCCTTTGCTATTGCTTCCACAATATCCCCTTCTGTCTTCCACGGTATCGTATGCGGCATGGTTACTACGTTTGTGATAACAGGAATACCCCTTATCCCCATCTCGTTTATTGACCCAAGCCCAGCAGCATAGTCAGACAGCGCCAGCCCTACAAACGCCTGTGAGTAGTATTTCTCACACCCCCCCGCCTTCCACTTGTCTATTGGCATCTCCCAATGCGTTGTTCGGACAATCTCATAAGGCGTCTTTAGCCTATCAACGATATGGCTGCCATATTTTTTATGGTTCTTTGGCGTATAAGTATAAATTTTATTTCCCAATACCTGCGGCCTTGCCTTTGCCAGCCCCGTCCTTAAATACCACTCATCACACCTGATACCAAACCTCGAAAGATGCTCAATAACCTTTGGGTGTGGCGAGACGTGGATTATATTGGGACGCCTTAAAACCTTAGCGCTTCTCTCTGTTACCTTTTTTGAGTCCACCCCACACCACCTGATAAGAACCTTCCCTTTGTGGTTTTCTACAACCTTTAAGTCCTCTTTCCTATACACCCCAAAGACAATAAGAGGCTTGTTTTTGTCTGTGTAAGGGTCAAGCCCGTGCCGTGCGACAAAATCAAAGTGGTCCATCACCACGGAAGCATACCCCTGTTTATACTCTGTAAACATCAAATTTGCTTAGGTTTGGGTAACGTACTTTGCGGTCGGGGTTGTCTATCGGGTGGCCCTGGCCGTCATAAAATCCACGCATAAGCTGCACCCCTCGTGTGGCTATCTCAGGCATCATGTAAAAGTTCCAGCCAAGCATCGTGAAGTTGTCCTCGTGATAACTGACTTCGCTTCGGCCACTTGTGCGTGCCCTCTTCATCCAGTGATATGCTTCTCTGTCATCGGTCAGCACCATACCTCCCTTGCCAAGCTTCAGCGCCTTGTATGGGCCTGTGAAAGAAAGACACATAAAAGTGTTTTCAATATACATATCCGAGGTAAACCGAAGGGCTGCGTCATAAACCCTCGTTGGCTTTAGCCTGTAGGCCCCTTCTGCATGACCCTTTTCAAACCTCACCTTCCCCCCTGCGTGAATAATCTCACAAGGAACGCTCATGTATGTGTGTGAGGGGATGGTGATTTCCTTGTCTTTTATGCCTTCGTAATACAAAGACAAAAACAACGCACTGCTGCAACTGTCTAATGCCACAGCATAAGGGGCGCCTGTGTATTTTGCCACCGCCTCTTCAAACATCTCTGTAATTTTATACTCTCCCTGTGCCATATTCTATCTCTTTTGCTGGACAACCAACGACGGTTGTGCCTGGTGTAACATCTTTAACCACAACGGCGCCTGCGCCAACTACAGCGCCCTCACCAATCTTAACTTTTTGTTTTATAATCGCCCCCGCCCCAATGTAAGCCATATCGCCTACCTTCACGCTGCCGCAAAGGACAGCACTTGGACCCACGAAAACATATTCACCCAGGTAGCAGTCATGGGTTATGTTACAACCCGCTCGTAGCACCACATTGTCCATCAACACAACACCTCCCCCAAGCAAAACCCCTGCTGTGATATGTATTCCGTTTCCCACATGCACCCCATTAAGGTCTGTGTTAGGGTGAATAACGCTTATTACATCACACCCATCAAGAAATCCATTTACTTTCTTTCTTGCTTGTGGCGAAGAGAACACATTGTTGATGAAAGGATAATCCTTGTAATCTTTGATCTTTTCCCTGCCCCCAAGTACAGGAGCTGAGTTATAAGTGTTTTTTGACTTAAAAAGGGTGTCATCTAAAATCCCCAATATGTATATCTTGTTCTTTCTGTCTTTGTTAATGGCGCCAAAAAGCTTGAATATATCAAGACTCCCACAGCCATACACAACAACATCAGCACCGCTCAAGCGCTTGGCTATATTTTTTTTCATACACAGCAAGGTATTGTTTAAATCGTTTCAGCTTTTGCTTGATAACGTGCTCGTCGGCAGGGAGGTCCCCGAACTCTTCTACAAGAATCCTGTAAACCTCCCGCTTTGTCGCCGCCTTATATAATCTTTCTGCTTTTTCCATCATCCCACAAAGATATGCCTTAACGCCGCAAATGTCAAGAGCTTTAACTTTTATTAACAGAATGATGTGCCAACGAGCATCAGAACGGCAAGTCGTCTTTCTTGGGCTTCCATTCGTCTATCTTGAAATAAACCTTATCCTCGCCGTCTTTGTCCCACTTATTGATAGACCCGTTAATCCATTCATCATCCATGGCCTGTAGCGTCTCAATAAGCTCCTGCCTTTTGATTGCCACGCTTGCAAGCACGAAGTCAGGTGCTTTTTCGCTTGGCTTTTTCACTATTAATCCCTTTAAATACTTCATTTTTCTTTGTTTAATTATACAACATTTGGGTTCTCTCGAATATCGTCATCTCTGTTTCGGTAATGACCATGACAAGAGAGGCGTATTCAGGTGTGTTGATCACGTTGGGATTTTTTTCTATGGCCTCGTCGCGTAGCCTCCTATACCTTTCCACTTCCCTCTTCATCCTTTGTAGATACGTCACTTCGCTCACGCCAATCCCGATGAAACTGTCTGACATTGCTCTGAAATTTAGTTCCTGATTCAGTTACCGCACACACAACCTTGGACCTTCCGTAAGGAATAACCCCCGTTACCGTGCAAACATTTCCCAATAGCGATACAAATTGTTTATTAATCATTTTAAGCCGTTTTAAGAGCCTTTATACATCAAGTGGTGTCTATATATCACTTTTGTATTTAAAGCCGTTAGCGTTAAGATATACCCCCTTGTGTTTCAAGTTTGGGGTCTGGTTCCCTATACTTAAAATAAATCGGGCAGTTATAGTGTTTTTCCAACCTTGCTCTCTCCTTTTCCATTTCTTCCCTGTCTTTCACTTCAAATGGGTGTTTGCGTGTGGGGGTCAGCTCCCCATTAGACTTAATCGTTTTTTCTACAGTAATCATTTTCTGTTAGGTTTAGTAACCACAAAGCGTCTGCTTCGTTGTCGTTGTTTCCTGCGTAAGACAATTTATCCTTGGCCGCATCTATCATGGCCTGTTTGTTGGCGTTTCCCTTCCCTGTTGCGTGCTTCTTAATCTCAGTGGACGAATAAGCCCTGTATTCAATTTTGTGTTTTATGCAAAAAGCCTTGAGGGTTCCTATGATTTCGCTTTGGGTCATTATAGGCTTGGTGAACTTCCCCCCAGGACGCTCAAAGGTAATCAATTTTGGTGCGTTTGTCAAGCAAAATTCTGACAATTTTGACTCAAATCTAATGAGCCTCATGCCGTCGCTTTCGTCCGACTTAACAGATAAATCCCATACACCACAAGCCCTCGGAGAGTTCGTCGCCCATCCGCACTTGGTGGCAGGGTCTATTGATAAGATTTTCATAGGTATTGTTTGTAATGTTTGATTATTTTTCTGCTCAGTTCAATGGATTTGTCAGCCCCTCTTTTAAAATTAGAAGGGCATTTCGTCTTCCACTGTTGGAGGTGGCGCAGCGTCATAGCCTCCCTTTGGATGATGTCTGTCGCTAAATTTTGTAATCTCTCTATTGAAGCGAACGATAAATTTGCCAGTTCCATAGTTGCGTCCTTTTGCGATAATTATTTCTGCAAGCCCCCTTGTATCATCTCCTCCGTCATCTTCATAGATGCCATATTCTTCTGCCCTGTATATAAAAGCAACCACATCAGCTGCCTCTTCTATCTGCCCACTGTCACGGAGCCTGTTAAGCGTTGGATAATGCGACTGCCCCACCTTGGGGCGACCAAGCTGAGATAACAGCACCACACAGATATTTAGCTCCTTGGCAATATTCTTCATGGCTCGTGCAATCTGCCCAATCTCTTGCTCCCTGCTTCTCTGTTCCCTGTTGGACACAAGCTGCAAATAATCCACAAATACAATCTGTGTGTTGTTCCTGATATTAGACGAGCGTATAAGGCCAAGCACATAAGTCACGCTGTTGTTGGTAACATCGGCCACGTGAAACCCCTTGCCCTGGAAGTCTGAGCCCGCAGCCATAATTTTGTTGATGTTTTCTTTGGCGTTGTCTGATGGTATCTCGGCATGAGAACAAAGCATTCTAACCATCAACTGTCGCTGCGTCATCTCTAAGCTTATAAAAGCAGCAGGAACACCCCTGTCAATGGAAGCTTGTGCAAGGTTTAGCGCCAAAGAGGTCTTTCCCTGAGAAGTTTCGGCAGCAAGAACCACAAGATCGCTTCGATTCATTCCACCCGTTAGTTTATCCCAATACCTAAAACCCGTAGGGATGTCTATAGCCCTTTCCTGTTCTAAATATCTTATTGCGTCTTTAGCTGCCTCATACCCCTCGACAAACTGAGCGCCATCGGTTTTATATATGCCTGTTATAGCGTCGGTGAGGGTCTTTATTTTCTGTTCACTTTGACCCTCCATCCCCGCCTTGGTCATCGCCCTGTTAATCTCACGCACACGCCGGCTTTCCTCTAACTCACCAACAAGATCATGGATAGTTACCCCGTAATCCACCTCGGCCATTAAGTCGGCAATATCTGATTTCCTGTCAGGTATAAGGCTGACAAGCTTTGCTATTGTTGGCTTCTTGCCTTCAGAAATTGTTGTGTAGTAGGCGTCAAACAAGTCACTGTAGGCTTCAAAAAGGTCGGACACAATGATGTCTGCGTTTTGATAATAAACGCCGAAGTCACTGATTATGTGAGCAAGCAACTGTCTTTCGTAATTGTGTTGTAGCGTCATAGGTTTTAGTCTAATCGTTTTATACCGCTCATTTCGGGCGGAATTTTTTTATCTAATTGCTGTATGTTTGCCCCATGCTTTTCGGCTTGTTTGTATGATCCGCTCTTTGCGTTTAACCACTTTTCCACCTTGTCGCTGCGGGTGAAAAATTCCGGTGTTAAATGTTTCCATCCGTTCTCGGCGTGGAAATTGTCTTTTTTGGCATTGCTTACCGCCTGGCTTATTTCGCTGATGTCGTATTCAGTCAATATTTTTTTTACTTTAGGTGCGAGTTTCTCCGTTGGCTTATAATTCTTATTAAAGGTTTTGTTTATGGTGGAGACAAAAATTTCAACCTCACCCAACCCTATCTTCTTTTCATTCTTTACATTCTTCCCTTCTTTAGTTGTTGTCGTTTGCTTGTCGTCTGTTTGTCGTCTGCTTGTCGTTTGCTTGTCGTTTGCTTGTCGCACATCTTGATAACTTTCATAATTACAGACAGTTAGTCGTGTCGTTTTTTGCATCCCTTCCGTTACGATCATCTTGTCTTTTTCTAAGAGTTTAAAAAATGTTCTTACTTTTCGTATTGACCAATTACTGACGCCGAACTCCTCCACCCAACTGTTCAAACTTAGCAATGATTGCCCCCTGTCGCACTCATATATTTTGCCATGAATAAGCGCTTTCTTTGGTTCATGATTTACCCGCATAAGGATAATACACCACGCCCTGAAGTATTCAGCGTTTTGAAACACCCAGTGGTCTTGTATTGCCCTGTATAGCTTTATCCAGCCACTCATTGCGTAAAAAACCCGTAAAAGATTTGTCTAACGCCGGGAATACCGACAGCGTCGCCAACCCTCACGGTGTATGGCAATCTTTTACGGGATATTTTTTTTGGGTTTTTCACGTACTCCTATTGTTTTAGACGATACAAATGTACAACTATTTATTCAACTTCCAAACTTTCTATGAATTATTTTTTAGTGTATCTACAAACGAGCTACACACTCAAAAACTCCGCCCAAAAATATCGCCGAACTGCGAAAGGATGTCTTCTCTGCAATCATAAACATGCAGGTGGCTGAACTGTGGGGTTTTTCTCTTCACGTACCCCTCAAGCCTAACCATTGCGTGTGCAGCAGTAAAGGACTTCTTTACGAGTGTTTCTCGGTTGGAAAAGCTGCCGTCCTTGAGATATACTGTGTATTTTACCCTATATGTTTTCATTCAGGTTCGACCAAATGCTTTATGTAGTAAATAATTTGTTTAATGTTTCCTTTGCTGTGTGAGAGATTACCAGTTGTGGTGCGGTCTAACTGCCTTTCTATCGCTCCAAGAGATTTTAAGGTCTCCTTATCTGTCAGCCTTTGTATTTTATAACACTTCCACAAAACAAAAAAAGCAAACAGAGCAGTGAGAACGGAAATAATGAGTAGTCCTAATGTTATGTTCATATCAGTGGTTTTGCTTGTTCAATGAGTTCATAATGGTACTTAAAGAAATGCTTGGCTTGTTCCTTGGTAGGGAAGGCGAGAAATTGGCTTGTTATCCACCTTGTCGAGACGACTATCTCATTCTCTTCAAGAACAATACACCACTTATCTTCCTCATCGTCTTCCCAATCGGGCTCCCATCCCTCTGCGTCTTCCCAATAAGCCTGGCGGAGGTCGTAAAGGGTTAATAGAGAAACCAGGGCCTCCTTAATGTCTTTGTGACACTTAATCGTCTCTTGTGCCCCTTGTAGCCTTTTTTTGTAAGATAAATTACCCCAACATTCAGGTAGGTCGGGGACTTCTCTTTTTAACCTATCATGCTTTTTTATAGCTTCTACTGCGTCCCCCATTTCTTGCAGAGTCTTTATCATTACATCTGCTAAGCGCCATAGCCTTTCTGTCGTGTCTTTCATGTTTTCTTTTTTGTATCGCTACTCTTGCGACGAGTTTATAAATAAGTCATCTAAGTAATCATCATGCATCGCAAAGCCCTCAATGTGCTCAGGCGGCTTAATGGTTATATCTTTTTTTGGCTCCCACTCAGGGAACACATCTTGGAAGTTCTTTATCGCATTACGCACAATGGTGGGTGCGAAGGTATGTCTTCCGTGTGCATAGCGTATAGCCATCCATATCACTTCTTCAAAGCAATCTTTTAGTATTCTTTCTTTTTTTGTCATGTCAACAATGATTTTATATGTGTTTCTTTCGTGCCTCGGACCAGTCTTCAGGGGGTTCGTTGATGTCCCCTATGATCTTTTCAAGCTCGTTCCAGTGGCCCTCCACGTAGTTGTTTATTTTTGCGTTTTCTTTATTATGGTACGCCGTATAGTTCCAGCGCACGTCAATCATCTCCGCATAAGGCTCATAGGTTTGCTTCCCGAAGTGGTGATGAAAACTGTCGTCGTGAATAAAATATACAAGACTCAGAACGACATCAAGGTTGTCTACTGCCACTCTGTGCTGTCTAACTTTTTCCATAAGTCGTCATAATTTTTTCTGTAAACAGTGCTTTGGTTGTATTTTTCCCTGTGCCTGTTGAGGTTGTTGTGAAGAGTTACCCTTGACACCCCAAGGAACTTCGACAGGTAGCCAACGGTCATGTGTCCATACATATAATAAATGCAAGAGAACACCATGTTTTTTGCTGATACCGTGTCCTTGTTGGGGACAAGCAACCACGCCAATTCAATATCTTTTTTAATCCTGCAAGGAATACTCAGCCACCCTTCTCCCATTCTTTTCAACAAGTTTGGTTTTTATGTTGTGTCCTTGTCTTTTTAGATCATATATCCTTGCTGACGCCCGAAAGCATCCAAAGCGGTATAACATATCTAAAGGGGTCAAGGATTCCCCCTTCTTTAGCGATGTAAGAATTTGTTTATTCTGCATGAAGTTTCTTTTTAATTTGTGATTTGATTTCTTCTAAAGTAATCTCTTCGTTGCACTCAAGACTAATATTTCCTTCGTGCCTTATGTCGGAAATATAAATATGATAGTCAACAGAAACCCCTGACAGAAGGAAAAGACCTTTTGTCATTTCGTGGGTGATTGGATAAATAGCTGTAATGTCAATTTCCATGGCTTGCAAGTGTCCTTTCATTTCTTTCGTTTGCTAATAGCGACCTGATAAGCTCAAGCTGCTTATAGGCCGTCTTGTTTATATTTTCAGACCAATCCACTATGTATTGCTCCTCTTTGCAAGAGGTCTTGATAAGCTCATTGATGGCTGACTTGGGTGCTCCGTAGTCCTCCCCTGCGTCAACAAGAATACGAAAGATGTCGTTCTTCTTTGCTTCGTTGTATATCCTGCGGGAGAGGCTATAAATGTGTCCCGTGCGAGATATGATAACAGCAGACACGCGGGCTCTCTCTTCAAGCTCAGCCCCTGTGGATGGGATTCGTCGGTCTAAATAGTTTTGATATTTCTCTAACTCTTCTATCATAGCTTAGATAAAATGTTTTCCACTACGTCATTCAAAAAGGTTATGCGTTCTGCTAACCTGTCAATGTACTCTTGGTCCCTCTCCACCCTGATAATCTTAATCTGATACTCTTTAGGGTAGCGTGGGTCGTAGCTCACAAAATCACACCACTTGGCAGACGTTATCCACATATAGCCCTGCATTTGCGGGTTATATTGTTTTATCTGGTGGCCGTTTACAAAGTTTAACAGGTGGTTTTTGGGGTTCCAGGGGCACTTGACCTCTATAATCCCTTCTGTACCCACAAGTCCATCAGGTGTACCTGCCACAAAGTCATAGTCGGGGTGTACAAAGGGCTCAAAAACCATCTCTATATGAGAAAGCGCCTCTTCTGTGTACCGCTTAATAGCCAAAGGTTCGTTGCTGTTACCCCAATCAAGGGCGGGGGCAAAGACTTCTTCAGGTTGTACCCCCAGGCGCTCCATAGCCACCTCGTAAGCGAGCCCAATGGCTTCACCCCCTACACCTTTAATGGGTTCGAGAACGTCCGCTATGGCCTTCTTAGTGGTGCCAAGAAGTGTAGAGATAGCCTTAGCAACAACATCCTTGGTTCCCACGGGACAAACGGTCTCTGCTTGCCCTTCTTTACATATAAGCACGTCATCGTTTTCGGTGAAGATGGTGTAATCTTGATAGGTTCCCTTATAGCCCGAAGCAGACCTCCCGTCTGTCATGGCATCAGCGAACCGGCTTGGTGTGAAATATCCTAATTTTGGCATTGTTGTAGTTTTTCTTTTACGTTCTTACTTAGTTTATACTTCGCCTCCACAGTCTCAATCTTTCCGCCCTGCTTCACCCACTCTTCAGCCTGCTTAAAGGCGTCTGTCCCCTCAGCAAGCTCAGGCTTTTCCTTTTTTGGGGCAGCCTCTTTTTTTGGGGGGGTGTCTTTCTTCTGTTCATTTTGGGGTTTTTTGCCGTGATCATTGGTGGTGTCAGGGTCTTTGTTGTCGTCAATAAGAAACAGTCCATTGAGGGCGTACTTGCGAGCATAGCTTGATGCTGAGCCCGTAATCTGTGCTTCGGCCATACCCTTTTGCGTTTCTGCCTCACGGGCAAAAGCAGATACAGCTTCTACCAAACCCCCGTCCTGAATTGTGGCCGTCGCCTTAACATACACCCTCCCCCCCATTTCAAACAATGAGTCGTCAAGAGTTAAGACGCAGCCATATTTTAAAAGCAAAGGCTTTACGGCTTCTAAAATATCCTCCTGGTTGCGATAAGGATAGCCCCCATAGCTGTTGTACTGAGACTTTGGGGCCTTTAGCTCAGCTTGAATTTTTACTAATTTGTCCATTGTTCTATTGTTGGTTTTACATCTGAAAGTTCTTTGCCGTTCTCGTAAAGCGTAAGATGGTCTATGTAGATAAATATTTTTGGAAATGTGTCAAACATCACGTCATCGCAGTTGGCCTCCCACCCGTCACTCTCTTCCGTGTAAGAGATTTCGCCTGTTACGGTGTAGTCCCCATGAGAGACATCTATATAATTAACACCTCTTTCTATCTCACCAAGCACCTCGTAGACGGCAGCAATGGCTTCTTTTTCAGATTTCGGGGGAAAATAAAAGTTGATTTGCATACGACAAATGTAATCAACCAAAAGACTAAAGTCAAGAAGATTAACTTTCTTTAACAAAAAAACCCCGACCTATAAAGATCGGGGCAAAAACGCTATGAAGAAACAAATTACGAGACAAATATAATACAATAAGAACCCAATGTCAAGTTATTTTGCGTTTTTTAACAAAAAAAATAAATTACACCTCTGAAACAATGTTGTTAGTCAAAGTAGGTAAGCTGGAAGTTCGTGCGGGCAAATTCGCCCTTGCTGCCGACAAGCCACGATGGCTGCCCGGGCTGCGAAAACCTCCCGGCGTTGTGGTCATAAGAAGTCGTACCCTGCACCGAGGCGGCACAGGCATACATTGGTCCGTCGAAGTTGGTATGGAAGTGCCCGTGTATCATTTTATGGAACCCGATCTCTTTCATGCGCCACAGCACTTGATCATCCTGGGCCTGCATGATGGCCTGCATTCTGGCGGTGGACTCCTTGCCGGCCTTGCGCTCTATTCCATACCACGGCACGCCCATCCAGCCCCTTATGCTATGCCCGTGCATGATAAGATACCTCATGTTCCCCACCCCTACGACCTTTTCGTGCATCGGGTAGATATTCATCTCCACGTTATCGTGGCTGGAGAGGTACTGCTTCATCATCACCGCGACAAGGTAGTTCATTGAATTGTAGCCTGCCTCGCTGGCCTGGGGCTTCTTGGTAAGCCGGGCATGGTTATCATCGACAATAAATTCAATACGAAGTTTCTCGAAGTAGGGGGCGACGCTGGCGACTTGCTTGGCGTGCAGCTTGGCAGCCTCTACCACCTGAACGGGCATCGGGAAGGCATTTGTGATTTGAAGCTCGGGGTGAATATCGCCCGAAATAAGGTCACCTGTAAACAGCCACACCAGCTCATTGATGTCATAGGCTACCCTAAGGG
>SL_3KL_010_SEDDRAFT_10004416_pt1 | contig 12716 bp, 12 predicted proteins | sample SodLakKL_010_SED_2_FD_10381 | JGI IMG/M metagenome (IMG submission 10381)
CAGATGGGCGCCGCAGGACCCGCCCTTCGGGGCTTTGCCAGCAGGCCAGTCTCTGCGTTGCGCCTTTTCACCGTATTCTCGATACGCTTTCAAAGTCGCGCCTTGATTCTGGCCTGCTGGCAAAGCCTGAGGCGCGACGAATTAATCAGCGTTTCCTTTAACCTCGTCGCTGTCCAGCCACTGACGCAATTGCGCCCACACCTCGGCCTCGCGCGCCGAACAATCCCGCAATAAATCCGCCAGGGTTTCTATGTTCATGTCGCTGCGCTTGCGACTGACCCGGGCCGCCGCCAGCGCAAACTCACGCCAGCGATCACCCGCGGCCGTCAGAGCCGTGGCGGCATCAGCCAGGGCCTGGCTGTCCAGCTTTTCCGCCGACTCCTGCAGAAAAGAGGCATAGAGGAAGCGAAACCCGGCGCCGCCGGTGCCGATTTCCTCCTGCATGCGCACGATGTGGGCCAGGTACAGAGGCAGACGCTTGCGAGCATCACGCCGGCGGCTGGTGCGAATGAGATTGTCCGCCAGGTAGCGAATCCCGCGCACACCCAGCACCCGGAATGGCGCGTGTGCCATGATTTTTTCGTTGAGCCGGATCGCGGCCGGGACCTTGCTGGCGTAGTCGATTTCCTGTGGCACATGTACCGGATAGTAGAGCAGGCCTTTGGCCGCCAGCGCCCCTTTGGCAAAACGCGCGCGCTGCAAGTCCGCAGCGGGGCAGCGCACCGGCGCCTCGAACACCGGATCACTGATCAGATAATCATCGCCCTCGCGGCCATAGACGAGCAGGTTGTGCGCATTGAAGTGAAAGCGCATTTCATCCGGAAAGTAGGGCAACCAGAAAACAGAGGTCTGCAGGCCCACAACCCGGCCTTCATCGAGCAGCCGGTCCAGCGCCGCCATGCCCCGCTTCTGGTTGCGGAATGTCTTTGACGCAAACCGCACGCCCAGACGCTTGCTGGCCTTGCGGATAATCCAGCGCGGCGGCATGCGATAAGCGATCAGGGGCATGCCGCCGATCTTGACGAAGGGCAGATAGGCGAAGCTCAGGGCGCTGGCCAGGCCAAAGGCCATGGGCTCACTGATTGGCAAGCCATGATGACTGAGCATGGCCGAAACCACACCGCTTTCACAGTGAGCCGCCTGGCGGTGGCAAAATTCGCTCATAAATCACGACTCCGGCGCGCGGGCAGTCGGGTGAGTGTGGCTACATCAAGGCCCAGCGCCTCGGCGTAGCGTTGCAGAATACGGCGCGGCAAGCGCGCAAAGCGGCTGGGGTCAAAGTGGCGACGCACCCGCCAGCGCCAGATACCGCTGGCCCCGGCCAGCAGGGGCACATCCATGCGCCGGTCATACATATGCACTTCCAGCGGCGAAGTCAGACCGTTGTGAGCCCGCAACCAGGCCTCGTCACGCAGCGTCTCGAACTCTTCAATAGCCAGCCGGGTGGCCTCGGATTCAGCCTCCCAGCCCTGTGATTGCACGCCGGTATAGTGACCGGCATCGTCCACGGCATAGACCAGTTTACGATGGCCGCCGTAGGTGCTGCGCTCGGCATCCTGGGGGACTTCCCGACGCTGCATTTCAGACCACCGTCAGGCACATGAAACAGGTGGAGAATCGCCCGCTCTCGGGGATATAACAAAGCACCCGCTGACCCGGCTCAAGCTTGCCCGAATGAAACAGCTCTTCCAGCATGATATAGATCGACGCCGAGCCGGTGTTGCCCTTCCACGGCAAATTGGTAAACCAGCGCTCGAAGGGAATCGGCATGCCGGCATTTTGCAGGCCCTCAAGCACTTTCTCGCGGAAATAGCCGGAGGAATAATGCGGCACGAACCAGTCGAAATCATCCGCCTCGACCCGGTGTTTGTCACGCAGCATACGCACCGCGCGCTCCACTGAATATTCCACAATATGCTCGTTGAGCAGTTTCACATCCTGTTTGATCGCCATCACCGACTGCGCGGCCCGCTCGCGCTGGGAATGCAGCAGCCAGCTGCGCAGCCGGCGATCCTCGCCCTTGGTGGCGCCGGCATACATACAGGTTTCCATCTCGCCGGCGTAGGACACCAGCTCCATCCAGTCCACCCGCAAGCTCACCGGCCCGGGGCCGGGTTGAGGCTGTAACAGCACAGCACCGGCGCCATCGGAGAGCATCCAGCGCAGAAAATCCTTTTCAAAGGCCAACTCGGGCTGCTTTTCCAGCGCCTGCACCAGGGCCTCGTTCTCGGCCTCGTAGTTAACCGATCGCAACATCGCCGAGGCCAGCTCCGAGCCGGTGGCCACAGCGTTGTCATGCAGGCCCGAGAGCACCGACATCCAGGCGTAACGAAACGCCCCCATGCCGGCCAGACAGATCCCGGCATTGCTGACGACCTCACAGGCCGGCAGGCCGAGTTCGCCATGCACCATCAGACCATGGCCCGGCGCCAGCTGGTCCGCCACAGTGGTCCCGCAAGCCAGGCTCTGGATTTGCGCCAGATCAAATCCCTCACCCACCAGCCCGCGCACGGCCTCGGCGGTCAGCGTGGCATTGGTATGTGTGTATTCCAGGGTTTCGGGGTCAATCGCATAGTGGCGACTCTGGATGCCATTACTGCGCAACACGGTGCGCCGGGCGCGCGAGGGGCGTTCGCCCACCTGGCCCAGAATCCGCTCCATGTCGTCATTACCCACCGGCTCATTGGGCAGACAGGCCGCCACGCGGGTGACAAATACGTCTCTGGCAGAACTCATGTGTTGTTATTTCCGGCTTCTCCGGCCTCCCCGGAGGGGGCCGCATAATAGGCCCTTTGCCGGGCAGTACGCCCGCGCATCAGGGGTGCGATCAGCCGCTTGATGATCGCCGTTACGGGCACCACGGTGATAATCATGGTGACAAGAAACACCACGTAAAGTGCCAGCACCAGCCGCCGCTGCGGGCTGCCCGGGCGGCCCACACGCCGCAAAAGGGCGCCCCAGAGGCGGAAACTGCGGTGCGCGATACGCTCCGAGGCAATCAGGCGTTCGTTAATTTTAACAGCCCCCAGCCCCCGCAGCATAGGTGAGTCGTCGTCATCTGCGCGCTCGGGCAGCTGTCGGGCGATAGCCTCACCAAAGCGTGAAGCGGCCCTGATTTCGCCGGCTTCAATACCCGCTGCCGGCACCAACCCGCCCAGAAAGGGTCCGCGCCGGCCGGTGAGCATCCAGGCCGGGGTGGAAATAAAAGTCGCCGCGCTATGCGAGGAATCCGTCAACACCACATTGTCCACCAGCCGCGCATCCAGCTCACGCAGGCGCTGCTTGAATGTCTCCTGCGCCATCAGCCACATGTTGCGGCAACCAATCAGTGTCATCACCCGCCTGCCCCGCACCAGCCGCCGGCCACGCTCACTCTGGAGAAAGGCGGTGATGGGCATGGCCGGCGACAGAAACCAGACCTGCCAGGCGAGGATCACCAGGTCATAGTCGCCATCCTCGGGCAGGGCGCTTTCATCAATCGGCGCCGGGTCTTCATGCACGGTCTCGGGGAAAGTGTCGAAAAAGCGCCAGAAAGACCAGGGAAAGGGAAACGGCTCCACAGGGCGCAAGGGCACACGCGTCACCACGATCTGCGACGATTGCTCCAGGGGCGCCAGCACTGAATCGAGCAGCGCGTCAAGCTGCCCGGTCTGTGACCAGCCGACTGCCAGCACCTTTTTCGCCGTCATGATTCGCTCTCCTGATCAAGCTTCAGTCGCCCGCGCACCAGCAACTGCTGATCACGCCGGCAACTGAAACTCACCGTATCACCGCCTGGCTCGCCGAGCTCAATATCAAATTGTTCCCCGGGGTACAGCGGCTGCATGAACTTGACCTTCTTCAGCCCGGTAATGTTCACAGTCGACAGTTGTGCGCGCGCATGCGAGAGCACTGCGCCCAGAATCACCACCGCCGGCACCACCGGATGGCCCGGAAAATGCCCCGGTAACGCCGGATGGTCTGCCGCTATTTGCGTTTGCATCATACCTGCCTCTGTCCACCCTGTTGCCCACCGGGGCCGTGCTGGAACAGGATAGTCAACACTGGCCTGATGGCGCCATGTTCTATAGGATAACGGCACCAGATTGAAAACCCGGCCCATGCCGTCGCGCATCCGCCCCGGGGCCGGGGCGCAAAACTAATCGATTGAGGCGTTACTGTACAGAGACGGCATGGCCGCATGTGCTGTCGCGGGTTAAGAGACTATGGACAACAATCGCGAACAAATCATGAACGAGCTGACCCGGATTCTGGTCGAGATGTTCGAGGTCGACGAGGACGAGGTTGTCCCCGAGGCCCGCCTGTACGAGGATCTGGACATAGACAGCATTGATGCCATCGACATGGTGATCCGGCTCAAGGAAATTACCGGCAAGAAGGTCTCGCCCGAGGATTTCAAGTCCGTACGCACGGTCGAGGACGTGGTCGAGGCCACCATGAAATTGCTCGAGAACTGATGGCGCGTTTGCTTGGCCCGCTGTTTGTTATTGTTGCCGCGGGCTATCCACTGCTGGTGTATTTTTCCCTGGATCATCTGCCCCCCGCCGCGATGGCGCTGATCCTGCTCGCGCTTGCTGTCACCCGCCTGGCCCTGTGGGGCCGCCTTCCGGGCGATCGCCTGCTCCTGGTGACCGGCATCGTGGCCATGGTGGCCGTGGCGGTAATCACGCTGCTCAGCAACAGCAAGGAGGGTCTGCGTTATTACCCGGTGGTGATCAATGCTGCCATGCTCGTGCTCTTTGCCTGGTCTCTGACCCAGCCCCGCACCATTATCGAGCGCCTGGCGCGCCTGTTCGAACCGGAGCTGCCGCCCGAGGGGGTGGCGCATACCCGCCAGGCCACCTGGGCCTGGTGCGTATTTTTTACCCTCAATGGCAGCATTGCCCTGTGGACCGCAATCGCCGCAAGCTGGGAAATCTGGACACTTTATAACGGGCTGATTGCCTATATCCTCATGGCCATGCTGTTTGCCGGCGAATATGCCCTGCGCCAGCACCGCAAAAGGAGACTGGCCTCTTGAAGCCGGATTTCACCCGACTGCAAAGCTTGCACCTGGTCCGGCGTGAGGATGCCCAGGTGCTGTTTGTGCATGAAGAGCGCGAAATCACCTGGCCGCAATTGCTGGCCGATGTTGCCGCCTTGCGCGTCCGCCTGGCTGACTCGCCGGCGCGCGACTGGGCGGTATTTGAGGAACAGGCCTACCCCTTCAGCGTGGCATTGCTGGCCCTGCTGGGCAGCGGCCGGCGACTCTGGCTCCCCGCCAATGCCACCGCAGAAACCGCCGAACGTCTGAGCCGGCACTGCGGGGGCTGGCTGGGCGCGCAATGGCCCGGGGGCACCCCCGTACCGATCGCTCAGAAGCATCCGGCCGAAGCGCTTTCACCCCTTAGCGGGGAGGTGGTGGTATTTACATCCGGCTCGACCGGTGAGCCCAGGGCTATTACCAAAAAACTGCACCAGCTCGACGCCGAAGTGGCCTCGCTGGAACAACTCTGGGGCGAACAACTTGGAGACGCACAAATTCTGGGCACGGTCAGCCACCAGCATATCTACGGTCTGCTGTTCCGGGTCTTGTGGCCACTGTGCGCCGGGCGCACCAGCCACAGTGAGATGCTGCCCACAGTCGAGAGCGTGCTGACCCGGGCCGGGGTTTGCGCGCACGCCGCCTGGGTCAGCAGCCCGGCACATCTGCGCCGCCTTGAAAATACAGCGCCGTGGTCAGGGGCCCGCTCAAAACTGGCTGCCATTTTCAGTTCGGGCGGCCCGCTGCCAGCGGAATCCGCCACTCAATGTTATGAGTTAAGTGGCCACTGGCCGATTGAGGTATTTGGCAGCTCTGAAAGCGGCGGCATCGCCTGGCGCACCCAGGCTGACGGCAATCGCCTGTGGACCCCGCTGCCGGGGGTGGAAACCGCAGCCGCCGATGACGGCCGGCTGCAATTGCGTTCCCCCCACTTGCCGGATCAGCAATGGCTGCGCATGGATGATGCCATCACTCACGAGCAGGACGGCCGTTTCTCGCTCGGCCCCCGGCTTGACCGTATCGTCAAGGTTGAAGGCAAGCGGCTGGCGCTGCCGGAACTGGAACAATGCCTGGAGGCCCATGAATGGCTCAGCGAAAGCCGTGCACTGCTGCTGCGCCGCCGGCGCGAAACCGTGGCCGTGGTGGCGGTCCCCAGCCCCGGCGGACAACAGGCGCTGTCGTCGCTGGGCCGTCATGGCTTTGCCCGGCAATTGCGCGCATCGCTGCAAGCACACTTCGAGCCCGTCACCTTGCCGCGGCTATGGCGTTTCGTCGATCAGTTGCCGGTCAACAGTCAGGGCAAGGTGAGCCAGCAAACCCTGGCGGCGCTGTTCGAGCGTCACACGAACGGCACCATGCCCCCGGCGCAGCTCCTGCACAAGGATGCCGAATCGGCTGAACTGCGCCTGGAAATCACCCCGGAGCTGGCCTGCTTCGAGGGCCATTTCCGTGATATGCCGATTGTCCCCGGCATGGCCCTCGGCGGCTGGGCCGAGTATCATGCCCGCCAGCGCCTGCCGGTACACGGCGATTTCCGTCGCTTGCAGAAACTGAAATTCCGCCGTCTGGTCCGCCCGGGACAGACATTACGCCTGCAGCTCACGTACAATCAGGCTCGCACAAGCGTTATCTGGCGCTTTGAAAATGAAGCCGACGGCACGATATGTGCCTCGGGTGAACTGGTATACGAATAAACGCCCCGCCCGCACATCAAAGCGGGCGCGTGGCATGATCCAACCGTGGCTGAAGCCCGTGGAGAAACCACCCCTTGACCAGACCGCATAACAACCCTTCTGCTTTCGTTGCACCTCTGGCGGACGGCCCCGTGCTGTTTGATGGCAGTGCGCTCAGCGCTGCGCAAATTGCAGCCATCGCCCGCGGCGAGCGCGGCAGCGCCCTGTCCGACAATCCGGAGTTCGTCCGGCGCATTGACCGGGGGGCCGAATTTCTTGATCGCCTGTGGCAGGAAGAAGGCGTCATTTACGGTGTGACCACCGGTTATGGCGATTCGTGCAGCGTCAATATCCCGCCGCATCTGGTCGAGGAATTACCCCGCCACCTCTACACGTTCCACGGCTGCGGCATGGGCGAGATATTCTCACCGGTACAGACCCGCGCCATTCTCGCCGCCCGTCTCGCCAGCCTGGCCCGGGGTTATTCCGGGGTGCGTTATCTGTTGCTGCAACAATTGCACCGTCTGCTGGCCGAGGACATCCTGCCTGTCATCCCCCAGGAAGGTTCGGTCGGCGCCAGCGGGGATTTGACCCCGTTGTCCTATGTCGCAGCGGTACTGGCAGGGGAACGCGAGGTGCTCTACCAGGGCGAGCGCCAGCCCACCGCCGAGGTATTCAGACAGCTTGGCATCGAACCCCTGGTGCTTCGGCCCAAGGAAGCACTGGCGGTGATGAATGGCACGGCTGTGATGACCGGCCTGGCCTGCCTTGCCCTGGTCCGTGCCCGCTATCTGTGCCTGCTTTCGGCCCGTATCACCAGCCTGGCCGTCCTCGCCATACAGGGCAATGCCGGCCACTTTGAACCCCGCCTGTTCGAGGTCAAACCGCATCCGGGGCAGGGGCGTATCGCGCGCCTCATCCACGAAGACCTTGGTGGCAGCAGCAACGAACGACAGAGCTCACGCCTGCAGGACCGCTACTCCCTGCGTTGTGCTCCACACGTGATCGGTGTAGCCGAGGACAGCCTGCCCTGGCTGACGGAGATGGTGGAAACCGAACTCAACAGCGCCAACGACAACCCCATCATCGACCCCGAACAGGAACGCGTGCTGCATGGCGGGCACTTTTACGGCGGCCATGTGTGTTTTGCCATGGATGCACTCAAGAATACCGTGGCCAATATCGCCGACTTGCTCGACCGTCAGCTCGCCCAGTTGGTAGACCCCAAATTCAACCATGGCCTGCCCGCCAATCTCACCGGGGCCACGGGAGAACGCCAATCCCTGAACCACGGCTTCAAGGCCGTACAGATCGGCACTTCGGCCTGGGCCGCCGAAGCCCTCAAGCTGACCATGCCGGCCAGCGTGTTCTCACGCTCCACCGAATGCCATAACCAGGACAAGGTGAGCATGGGCACCATTGCCGCCCGTGACTGTCTGCGGGTGCAGACCCTTACCGAACAGGTGGCTGCGGCCACTCTGATGGCGGCCTGCCAGGGCTTGCGTCTGCGCCAGCGAGAAGGGCTTGATACGGCGACACTGACCCCGGGCGTCAAACACACCCTGGCGGAAATCGACGCGCTTTTCCCGCTGCTGGAGGAAGACCGCCCGCTGGAGGCCACCCTGCGTGAAGTCTGCCAGCAGATTCGCAACCGGGGGTTCGAGCTGGATGAGTGATCCACGCTGGCAAACCGAGATCACTATTGAAGTGCCTTTCCACGACGTGGATATGATGGGCATCGTCTGGCATGGCAATTACGCCCGATATTTCGAGATCGCGCGCTGTGCCCTGCTGGACCAGATCGACTACAACTACCTGCAGATGAAGGATTCCGGCTACGCCTGGCCGGTGATCGACATGCAGATCCGCTATGCCCGACCCCTGACCTTCCAGCAACGCGTCAAGGTCAGAGCCTGGATCGCGGAGTACGAAAACCGCCTCAAGATCAAGTTCGAGATTCGCGATGAGGCCACCGGCGAACGTCTGAGCAAGGGCCACACCTCGCAGGTGGCGGTATGCATGCCCGATGGCGAGATGTGCTTTGCCTCGCCGGATATCCTGCTGCAGAAACTGGGAGTCGACAGATGATTCGGCCCGGGGCGGCGCTGATGCTTGTTGTTCTGTGGTGGCCGCTTGCAAGCCTCGCAGCCGGCGATACAGACATCCCCCTGCCTGAACTCGACGCCCATGACATCACCCGCGGTGAATTCACACAAATACGCCAGCTGCCCGAACTCACCCGACCCCTGCGTTCAAGCGGGCGCTTTGTGCACGATGTGGACCGGGGCATCCTCTGGCAGGTGGATGAACCGGCGCCTTCGACCCTGGTGATCACACCGGGCGGTCTGTACCGCAACGGCGAACGACAAAGCGGCGCCAGCCCGATGACCACCCTGCGGCCGGTCTTCCGGGCCCTGTTCAGTGGCGACATGGCGCGGCTGCAGGACCATTTCGAGGTCACCACCAAAGCCGTGGATGTCGGCTGGGAACTTGAACTCAGCCCGCGTGACAGCAGTCTTGCCGACGCCCTGGCGAGCATTACCCTCAGCGGCGATGCATATCCGCACAAGGTGATGATTAAAGAGGGCGAGGGCGGGCGCACCGAATTGCGCTTTGCCGCCATCGAGCACCCCGAGACACTGGACGAGCAGACACAACAGGTTTTCGAGCGTGTCGGCAAGGCTGCGCCGTAGCCTCTGGCCGGGGCTGATGGCCCTGGCCGGCGTCGTGCTGCTCATGCAGCTTGGCAGCGGCGCCCGGCTGCAAACCGACCTGCATGCCTTGCTGCCGGACGGCCCGGGTGACCCCGGCGTGGTCGCGGCCCGCCAACAACTGACTGAACCCTTTGCCCGCGCCACCCTGTGGCTGACCGGCGCCCGCAGCCCGGGCGAGGCCGCCAGCGCCGCCCATGAACTGGCGACAAGACTGGATGACAGCGGTCTGTTCAGTGAAATCCACACCGAAATTGACAGCACCCCCATGCGCGAAGCCTGGCGGGAGCTGCTGGCGTGGCAGCAGGTATTGCTGGCCCCCGCGGATGCCCGGGCCCTGCGGGATGATCCCGAGACCTTTGTGCAGCACCGGCTGACCGAACAATACGGCCTGGCAGGCGAAACCGGAATCGTGCGGCTGGCCGAAGACCCGCTGGGTCTGTTCCGGCGTTACCTGTCGCCCATGCTGGAAAGTCCGGGCGCCGCCGTGGTCGATGGCATGATGATTGTGGACGCCTCGGCCGAACGGGACGAGGAATACTACTTTGCCGTATTGCATGCCAGCGTGGCCGAAGCCGCCTTCGCTGTCAGCATGGACCCCCCCTTGCTGGCGCTGTGGCAGGAGGCCATTGAATGGGCGGCGCAGGAAAATATCACCCTGCATGTCACCGGCGCACCGGTTTTTACCGCCTGGGGTTCCGCCAGCGCCAGTCGCGAAATCACCCTGATCGGCGGGGTTTCCCTGCTCGCCATTGTGGCGCTGCTGCTGTGGCGTTTTCGCTCGCCGCGGCCATTGTTGCTGACCCTCACGGTGATTGGCGCCGGGCTGCTCGGCGGCCTCGCAACCAGTCTGCTGGTTTTCGGTCAACTGCACCTGATCACCCTGGTCTTTGGCGCCACTGTCATCGGCGTCTCGGTGGATTACGCCTTTCATTACCTGTGCGACAGTCTGCGCCCGGGCTGGACCCCGCAGCAGGGCCTGCAGCATGTCCTGCCGGGGCTGCGCCTGGCGCTGGTGACCAGCGTACTGGCTTTTCTGTCGCTGGCCGTCGCCCCATTCCCGGCCCTGCGGCAGGTGGCCGTATTTACCGCCAGCGGCCTGATCTTCAGCTGGCTGACCGTAGTCTGGCTGCTGCCCCTGCTGACCCGCCCGGCCCGCGCCGCCGCACCCCGGATGCGGCTGCCCGTGCGGCGTATCCGCTGGGTCTGGATCTGCCTGGCACTAATGGCCGCATGCCTGCCCGGGCTGTTCATGCTGGAAGCGCGTGATGATATTCACCTGCTTTATGCCGCCCCTGAAAGACTGCTGGCGGACGACCGCCTGATCGGTGACCTGCTGCAGCGCACCGAAGGCAGTTATTTCATCCTCGTCAGCGCGGCCGACGAAGAAACCCTGCTGCAACGCCAGGAGGCCCTTTTGCCCGGGCTTGAGGCCCTGCGCGAGGAGCAACATCTACAAGCTTATCGGGCGCCGGTGCAGGTGATTCCTTCACGCCGGCAGCAAACGGAAAACGCCGCGCTGACCAGCCAACTGGTCAGCAGCGGCCTTCTGACAAGTTATATGGCACAGTTGGGGCTGGGCGAGGACCACGCCCGGACCCATGAAGCCCGGATGAGCGCCCCGCCGCAGTGGTTGCCTGTCGAAACCGCACTGCGTCATGTTGACCCGCGCTATCGTCAGCTCTGGCTGGGCTGTGATGACGAGGCCTGTCGCGCCCTGGTCACGGTGCAGGGGCTGGGAGATGATGCTGAACCGGCGCTGGAAGCACTGGCTGCGGAACATCCCGGCGTGCAATGGGTCAATTATGTCGGGGATATCAGCCAGGGCATGCGCGAACATCGACGCCTGAGCCTGGTGCTGCTGGCGCTGGCGCTGGTGGTGGCCACCGCAGTCCTGGCTCTGTTGCTGGGCTTGCGCCAGGCGCTGAGAGTCATCAGTGTCCCGGTCATGGCCATCATGGTGAGTCTGGCCATCGTCGGCTACAGTGGCGCGCTGTTCAGTGTGTTCAACCTGATGGCCCTGCTGCTGATTGCCGGTGTAGGCATTGACTACGCCCTGTTTTACCATTGCGCCGACCGTGACGGCCGACGCAGTGCCGGGCTGGCGATCACGATGGCGGCGACCACCACGGTCCTCGCCTTCGGGCTGCTGGCCTTTTCCAACACCCCGGTAATCAGCGCCTTTGGTATCACGCTGGTGCCGGGACTCGTGGCCGCCTGGCTGCTGGCGCTGCTGGCCCGGCCACCCGAAGCTTCTGGCACAGGAGAAATACCGGATGAGCCATCCGTATGACGCAGTCATTATTGGCGCCGGACCTTCCGGGTCTATCGCCGCCGCCCTGCTGGTCAAGCGCGGCTACAAGCCCCTGGTGCTGGAACGCGCCGTTTTCCCCCGCTTCTCCATCGGCGAAAGCCTGCTGCCCCAGTGCATGGCCTTTATCGAGGAGGCCGGAATGATGGAGGCCCTGCAGGCAAACGCCGACCGGCTTGGCTTTCAGTTCAAAAACGGCGCCGCCTTTGACCGTGGCGAGCAACACGACTTTTTCAATTTCGAGGAAAAATTCACGCCCGGCTGGGGCACCACCTTCCAGGTGCGGCGGGCCGAGTTCGACAAGCTGCTTGCTGATGAAGCAGAAAAGGCCGGCGCGGAAATCCGCTACCAGCAGGAAATTACCGACGTCAATATCGACGGAGAACTGCCCGAGCTGACCGTGCATGATCATGCCGATGAACGTGAATACAAGGTCAACGGACGGTTTTTGCTTGATGCCAGTGGCTTTGCCCGCGTGCTGCCGCGCATGCTGGGGCTGGAGGCGCCATCAAACTTCCCCGTTCGCCAGGCGATTTTCACGCATGTCGAGGACCATATCAGCAGCGCCGATTTCGACCGCAACAAGATACTGATAACCGTGCATCCAGAGCACGTGGACTGCTGGTACTGGCTGATCCCCTTCAGTGACGGACGCTGTTCGCTGGGTGTGGTGGCCGAGGCGGACTTTCTTGCCCGGGTGCCCGGCGATGAACCGGGCGACAAGCTGCGCCAACTCGTCAGTGAAGCGCCGGATCTCAACCGTCACCTGGCCAACGCGGTTTTTGACACGCCTTTCAACCACATCACCGGCTACAGCGCCAACGTCAAATCACTGACCGGGCGCAACTACGCCCTGCTCGGCAATGCCGGCGAATTCCTTGACCCGGTCTTTTCTTCCGGCGTCACCATTGCCATGAAGTCCGCCAGCCTGGCCGCCGAGACCCTGGACCGGCAGCTGCGCGGCGAAAGCGTGGACTGGCAGCAGGATTTCGCCGAAC
>SL_3KL_010_SEDDRAFT_10004417_pt1 | contig 12713 bp, 11 predicted proteins | sample SodLakKL_010_SED_2_FD_10381 | JGI IMG/M metagenome (IMG submission 10381)
AGGCATAAACTGCCGTGCCAAGGGGACGGTTCCATCGTCTGCCCTTCGGACCTCCGCTTCGCTTCGGTGACGCTCGAACCGTCCCCATAGGCACGGCGGCTTATCATTAACCAAGGCGTATCGGGCTGAGCAGTTACAAATATTTTCAGCAAAAAGCTTTAATATATACTGCGATTTCCATCAAAACTGATAGCAGTATGCATGAAATAGGAATTAAGTTCAGGTTTAATCTTTTGAGTGGATAAAACTAGCTTACCTGCCCGGTGGTGTTTTCTTTATTCTGCCTGTTGGAGCGGCGCTGTTCCATCATATCAACAAAAGCTTCAAGCCTGGTTTGAATGCCTGCCGCTCCTGTCTGTTCATCGATAAATAAAGTGAGCACGGGTATGCCATAATCCTTACTGAGCTGGGGCACCAGGCTCTTGGCAACAATTTCTGGAATGCAAGAAAACGGCGCTAACTGGACCACTCCATCGTACCCCATTTTTGAATAACGAATTATATCACCGACGCTATTTTGTCCATGTCCACCAACTTTTTGGGCCAGGTAAGGCATAGCCAGCTTGCGGCTGCCCATATCCCCCCTGGTAGAAAGAACATCATGACGGGTGTAACTTGTCAGATAGATACTGCGCCGCACCTCTACTCCCAGATGCCCGAGCTTCTCCTCAATAAAAAAGTTGGCAAACGGCTCCAGTTGAACATAAATTTCACCGATAACTCCAACCTTGAGCGGCTGCCTGCTTTGATCATGAGGCACCCGGTCCATGATTTGCCGGGCTTCTTCACCAGCCTCCCTTATCTCGGAATCGGTTTTGGCCCGGCACATAAGAGAGTATGCTTTATCAAAAGCCCGGGATGTTGATCCGTATAAATCTTCCCGCGGTCTGATCGATTGAGCCTTTAACTCCAGATCATCAAGAACAGATAACTTGCTGTAAGCTTTTTTTATGGTCCTCCACAGGTAACTCCACGAGTGAGAACCTTTTAGCTTATGCATTTGCCTGTGGAAATGACCCGGTTTTCTTAACGGAGGCCAGAAAAAGATAAAATCGAAATTATAGCCGAGATCATTGAGGATACGACCGTGCAGTTCACCGTAAAGACCAGCCCGGCAGGGGCCATATCCGCCACCGCTCATCAGGGTGTCAGCACCCCTCTGCAGGCCTTCAAGATATGTTCCCAGCACAATTTTAAATGGAATACAGGCAAACTCCGGGGCATACTTGGCCCCGAGCATCAGGGTGTGCCTGGTCGGCCGGTTGGGTGTTATCGATTCACGGCCCAGATCTTCCAGGATCATTTCAATAATCGGTGTCAGGGTGCCCATGTGGCCAAATGCCGCTTTCATTGACTTCTACCTCCATAAATGTACACCTAGCTCAAATAACGGCGGGCCAGTTCCTTCAAAAATTTAGTTTTTAACTGCAAGCTGGCGATATCAGTCCGTTCATTCCTTCCGTGGACCGTAGTCCTGACCCGGGGGTCAAAACCTTCGGCCATATGACCGATACCGTATGCAGGAATACCTGAGCTGCGGATAAACTTGGAGTCAGTGGAACCGGCAGAAATACCGGGCAGGCATAAAGCACTTTTGCCTGCTGCTTCCAGGGTAGCTTCTTCCATTAATTTATAGAAAGGTTCTTGTGAGCTTGAAAAGGTAGGGGCGCGATATTCGTTAAACTCAATTTCAATATCTTTACTGATGATCAGGCGCAGTTCAGATTCCACATAATCACAATCCTGACCGGGCAATATCCTGATATCGATATCCGCTTCGCAGTAATCGGGCACAATGTTAGTTTTAGATCCACCCCTGATTGCATTCGGGGAAACCGTCATGCGGGTCATCGAGCGCAAAGATTCCACAAAAGACTTCTCAAGGGGCAGTTCTTCGAGAAGAGTGTCAACCTGATCCGGACCAAGCGATTCAACCTTTATTCCACAAAGCTCAGCCAGATTGCGAAGCAGTTTTTCCACTTCGGGAATTAAGACCACCTCTGCACGATAGTTATGCAAACGGCTGACCGCCCTTGACATTTTAACCACGGCATTATCGGCTAACGTAGGTATGGAGCCGTGCCCGGAAGTGCCATGTGCTTTAAGCGTACACCAGGCGGTACCTTTTTCGCCAACCTGCAGGAAGTAAAGCATCCTTCCGTCTATTATAATCGGATGATCAGCGCCTTCATTTATTGCGTAATCAGCTTCAATCAGCTCGGGGTGTTTTTCTATCAGATAACCGGCCCCAAGGCGACCGCCCATTTCTTCGTCAGCTGTCGCCGCAATAATAAGTTCCCCCTGCAGGGGAGTTTTTTCTTCGATAAGCTGCAGAGCTGCTGAAACCTGGGCCGCCATTAAATCTTTACAATCAAGAGCGCCCCGTCCATAAATGATGCCTTCCTTTATTTCTCCGGAAAAGGGCTCGAAATCCCATCCTTCTCCCACAGGAACCACATCGGAATGTGACAGGTAAAGGAGTCTTTTTGGTCCTGCGCCGATCCTGGCAATAAAACTGCCCCGACCTTCCTCAGGTTCCACTATTTCAACAGCTNCGCCTGCATTTTGAAAATGTTCTTTAAGGTACAGAGCAACTGCTGTTTCATTACCCGGTGGGTTAGAACTGTTAATCCGGATTAAATCACTCAGTATTTTTTCAGGGGCCAGAGACATTTTATTTCCTCCCGGGGTACAAGCTCAGATCATTTGCATTATGTCTATCATATGCCAACAGTTAGTGAATTTCTTCAACCAGATGGCAGGAGACATGGTGATCGGGACCTGCTTTTTTAAGAACGGGCACCTGCTCGGAACAAATTGCAACCGCCCTGGGACAGCGGGTATGGAAGGTACAACCCTCGGGCGGATTTGCCGGACTGGGAACGTCACCTTTCAATATTATACGCTCCTTTTGCATATCCGGATTCATTGTAGGCACTGCCGAGAGTAAAGCCTGGGCATAAGGGTGCAGGGGAGAAGAGTAAAACTCTTTTTTGGGTGCATCTTCAACAATGCGGCCCAGGTACATAACACCAACTCGATCGGCTATATGCTTGACCACACTCAGGTCATGAGAAATAAACAGGAATGTAAGACCGAATTTTTCCTGCAGCTCTTCTAACAGGTTAACTATCTGAGACTGAATTGAAACATCCAGGGCAGAGATTGGTTCGTCGGCTACGATAAACTGCGGTTCTAAGACAAGCGCACGGGCAATACCTACCCGCTGACGCTGTCCGCCGGAAAACTCATGCGGGTAACGGCGATAATGATAGCTATCCAACCCGCATACTTTCAAAATTGATTCCACTTTTTCGCGGCGCTCATTTCCCCTTGCTATCCCGTGAACCTCGAGTGCCTCTCCAATTGCCTCACCGATACTCATTCGCGGATTAAGCGAACTGTAAGGATCCTGAAAAATCATCTGCATCTCCTTGCGCATATTGCGCAGTTCCTCTTTACCCAGAGCAATAACATCCCGGCCTTTAAAAAGCACGCTTCCTGCTGTGGCGTTTAACATCCTGAGGATAGTCATACCGGCAGTAGATTTGCCACAACCCGATTCGCCAACCAGGCCGTAAGTTTCACCGGGATAAATACGCAGGTCAATGCCGTCAACAGCTTTAACATGACCGGTAACCCGGGAAAAGACACCCGTCTTAACAGCAAAATATTTTTTTAGTCCTTCTACTTCAAGGATTGGCTGCGGGGTTGCCATTTACGTCATCCCTTCAGTTTTCTGTTTTTGGTATAGCCAGCAGCGAACCAGGTGCTGCGGTTTGGGCTCAATAAGGTCTGGTGTTTCCTGACGGCAGATATCCATTGCCTCAGAACAGCGCGGATGAAAAGCGCACCCCGAAGGCATTTCCATCGGATTAGGAACAGAGCCCGGAATGTACTCAAGAGTCTCTTTTTCTTCTTCCAGAATAGGTTTTGATTTGATCAGGCCTGCAGTGTAGGGATGCATCGGTTCGCTGAATAGTCGCCTTACATCTGTATTTTCAACAATTTTGCCGGAGTACATAACCACCACATAATCGGCCATCTCAGCAATTACACCGAGATCGTGAGTGATAAATATGATCGCAGTGTTAACTTTCTCTTTAATTTCTTTCATCAGCTCCAGAATCTGGGCCTGGATGGTTACGTCCAGCGCGGTAGTCGGTTCGTCGGCAATTAAAAGTTTCGGATTGCAGGACAGGGCCATGGCAATCATCGCCCGCTGCCGCATACCACCGCTTAGCTGGTGCGGGTAATCATTTATTATTTCGTCCGGCCGGGGGATGCCAACGAGCTCCAGCATCCTGGCCGCCTCTTTCCAGGCTTTATCACGATCAAAACCCTGGTGCAGGCGAATTGTTTCGCTAACCTGGTCTCCGATTTTATAAACCGGGTTAAATGAAGTCATCGGCTCCTGGAATATCATGGCGATATCATTGCCCCTGATGCGGCGCATACTCTTCTCATCGAGGGACAACAGGTCCTGATCTTTTAACAAAACTTTGCCCCCTTCAATTTTGCCCGGGGGGTATTTAATCAGCCTCATAATGCTCAAAGAGACCACGCTTTTGCCGCAGCCGGATTCTCCAACCAGGCCGACCACTTCTCCCGGCCTGACATTGAATGAAACTCCGTCAACTGCTCGTATTACGGTATCGTCGGTGTAAAAAGTCGTTTTCAAATCTTCCACCTGGAGCAAATATTCCATTGGTAACCTTCCTTCGTCTAAAGGGAATCAGCAGGCGCTGCCGCTACCTGTGTTTTCTAGAGCGGGGGTCTAAAGCGTCCCGCATACCATCACCAATCAGGTTAAAACCGAGAACCATAAAGAAAATTGCCAGTCCAGGGTAGGTAGTCAGATGGTGAGCGGTGCGAATATACTGTCGCCCATCGCTCAGCATGCGACCCCACTCAGGATCCGGTGCCTGTGCACCCAGACCCAGGAACCCTAAACCGGCAGCCCAGAGAATAGCGGTTGCAATCTGGAATGTGGACTGGACAATAATCGGGCCCAGGCAGTTGGGCATTATATGGCGGACAATAATCCTGGCATCCCCGATACCCAGTGCCCTGGCGGCAGCCACAAAACCCTGCTCTTTAACGGAAAGAACAGAGCCACGCACCAGACGGGTATAGATCGGTACCGAAGCAATGCCGACCGCGATCATAACATTTTCCACACCAACACCGAGAATAGTCACCACCACAATGGCCAGCAGTATACCGGGAAAAGCAATCATAATATCAATTACCCGCTGAATGAGCAAATCAAACTTTCCACCGTAATATCCCGACAGGGCGCCAACCGGCACACCAATCACCAGGCCGATAGCAACAGATATAAAGCCGATCATTAAAGATATCCGGGCTCCGTAAAGGATCCTGGTAAAATTATCACGACCCAGCCAATCCGCTCCCAGGATATGCTCGCTCGAGGGGAGCTCGCGGGCAACCTTGAAATTTGTGGCAATAGGGTCATATGGTGTAATCAAAGGGGCAAAAATTGCAGCCAGCACAAATATAGCAAGCATGGCGAGCCCGACCATGGCCAACCGGTTGCGCCGGAGGTGCCGCCACACCTGGCGCAACTCGGTATCTCTTTTCGGAGTAGGCAGTTTACTGATAGAGTCAACTTTTTCACCTTTGTTAAACATAGCGCTACTCCACCTCCCTATTCCCGTAACTAATACGGGGATCAAGGAAAGCGTAAATAACATCAACAACTAGATTTATCAAAACAAAAAAAACGGCAAGAAGTAACACCGCGCCCTGGACGACGGGGTAATCACGGGCCAGGATTGAATCAACCATCAGCCGACCTACACCGGGCCAGGAAAAAACGGTCTCGGTAAGCACTGCGCCACCCAACAAAGTGCCGAACTGCAGACCCATCACAGTTACTACGGGAATCAAAGCATTTTTTAAGGCATGCTTGTAAACAACGACTCTTTCGACCAGGCCCTTGGAACGAGCCGTGGTTATATAGTCCTGACCTAAAACGTCCAGCATGCTGGAACGGGTTATACGGGCTATTAAGGCAGTTGTAGCCAATCCAAGGGTAAGAGCTGGTAGAACAAGGTGTTTCCATGTGCCGATGCCACCGGAAGGAAACCAGCCGAGATGTACGGAAAATAAAAGTTGAAACATAATCCCCAGCCAGAATACCGGAGCTGCCACCCCGAACAGGGCAAATAGCATGCTGGCATTATCAAAGAGTGAATATCGCCTGGTGGCGGAAACAATTCCGGCACTCATACCGACAATTATTGCAATAACCATGGCTGCAGAAGCCAGGACCAGTGTATTAGGAAAACGGGCCATTAATTCTGTTGTGACGGGCCGACCTGTAAAAGTGGAGCGGCCCATGTCTCCCTGGAGCAGGTTTGTCAGGTAAACATAATACTGCACATGGAGACCTTCGTCCAGCAAAAGATCCCTGCGGACCTGCTCTATATATTGAGGGCTGGCATGAACTCCGGCGATAGCGCGAGCGGGGTCCCCCGGTATGAACCTGATGATTGCAAAAACAAGTATAGATACCCCGATTAGAACCGGAATGGCCAGCAGCAGCCTTCTGAATATATAACCGTACAAAAGATGTCAACTCCCAAAATTGCTGATTATTATAGAAGATCTATCACTGCAGTTTATAACACGGAGAGGGACCGGACGTTCAGACAAGCCGCATTACAGCCAGGCTTACGCCCGATCCCCTCGCGATCAAACAGTTTAAGTCGTTACTTCAGTTTACCATACAGCATGCATTTACTGCGGCTGCAGGTTAAAGCCAATGTAGATAACCCGGACACTATCCTCAAAAACCACATCGATACCTGCTTCTGCTTCCAGGCGGTCGATTTCGGTCGGCGGGACAGCCATAATAGCATGTGCTTCCCCGGTTTCCAGCATAATTACTCTGGAACTGGATTCAGGAACGAATTTGAAAGTGACGGTGTCCAGTTCAGGCACATCGCCCCAGTAATCCTCGTTCTTTTCCATTACAAGTTGCTCACCGCGGTCCCAGCTGACGAACTTAAAGGGACCGGTGCCCACAGGAGCCTCGACATCCTGATCTTCAGCCAGCGCTTCCAGGGAAGCGGGGCTGTGCATGGCAATAAATGAGTGAGACAGGTGAGAGGCGATCGGTGCAAATATCTGATCAAGATGAAGTCTTACTGTGTATTCATCTACAACTTCAACTTCATTTACCTCGCCAAGCAGGAAGGCAAATACGGCTGCTTCTGCACCTTCGAAATCACCCTTAGCCATAAAGCGATCAAGGTTATACTTAACTGCTTCAGCATTAAAGGGTTCGCCATCGTGGAAGGTTACCCCTTCGCGCAGCTTCAAATCCCAGGCCAATCCGTCTTCAGCTGGCTCCCAGGATTCAGCAAGATTAGGCTCAAGGGTTCCGTCTTCAGCCAGGTAAATAAGAGTTTGGGCCATATGCTCAGAAACAGTGGCCGCAGGTGCTGACATTATTTTGAGCGGGTCAAGGTTTTCTGGCTCGGCACCAATGGCAATGATCAAATCCTGATCTTCACCTTCAAGAGAAGCATCCCAGGCCAGAATATTTTCCAGCGGGTGATGGATTAAGCCTTCTACCCCTTCACGTACAGCATTTACCTGTCCTTCGTTATGCAGGAAAATCCATGGTGCATCTTCCCAGATCATGCTAATAGCTTCACTGTAAAGACCTTCACGAACAGCGCGGTCAGGTGTTACCCTGGCTTCGTCTAGCAATGCGTCTACTTCATCGTTTGCATAGTAGGACACATTGTTGGCGGGAGGCCACTGGCTGGAATGGAACAACGCATAGAGACCGTAATCGGCATCAAGGGTCACTGTGCCCCAGCCAAGCATGTAAGCATCATGTTCAGCATCTTCGGGAGGAACAATGACAGTGTCTAAATATGTTCCCCAGTCATAAGTAGTAAGTGTGGCAGTGACGCCTACTTCGGCCAGCATAGCCTGAACCGCTTCAGTTACAACATCATCCTGCGGGTAGCGACCGGTAGGATGGAAAAGTTCGATTTCAAAACCATCTTCGAAACCTGCTTCTGCTAAAAGCTCCCTGGCCCTATCCGGATCATATTCATAGGGCCCAGCCTGGGTATAGCCAAAAACAGCAGGGACAACCGGAGCGGTGGAAGGTGACCCCACTCCCTGGAAAATAGTCTCAATAATCGCTTCTTTGTCAATAGCATAGTTCAGAGCCTGTCTGACCCTGACATCTTCAAACGGATGAACCTCTTCTACAGGCTCATCAACAACCTCTTCGTCTGGAGCGCAACCGCCAATCAGCAGTCCCGCCATTAGAGCAACAACCAAAAATCCAAACATCCATTTTTTCATTCTTTTTAAACCCCCTAAATAGTATTTCTGAAAGTAATTTCCGAACAAATACCTTTTTTTAATTTATCACCACCTTTATGCATATTTTAGATCTCTAAATACGAGAAAACGAAATTTAACCAAAAATGTACTCACTATTAAGATATCATATAATATGAATGTGTCAAGAATTGGACAATAAATTTAAACCCCCGGCTCTAACTGAGAACCCGTCCAGACCCTGTTTCTATATTTTCCCATTTTCCGCAGCGCCCTCCCCACCGGGCCAGCAATTCGCCATCAAGAACGAGGTTAACAACCTCACAGATGTTGGGACACCCGTCACAAGCGAACGTACTTGCTTCGTAATTTAGCTCGCTCAGGGCAAAACCCCTGAAGGAAGACTGTTCTTCTTTGTCCTCCATAGCAAAACGAGACAGTATGGCAGAACCAATAGCGCCCATAACAAGATAATTCCCGGGAACGATCACTTCCATCCCAAGGGCCTTTTCAAAGGCAGCCTTAATTCCTATATTTGCCGCCACCCCACCCTGGAATACGACCGGACCGAGAATTTGTTTGCCTTTCCCGACATTATTTAAATAATTTCGCACCAGGGCATCACATAGCCCGGCAATAATATTTTCCAGGCTGTAACCCATCTGCTGTTTGTGAATCATGTCTGACTCTGCAAATACTGAGCAGCGACCGGCAATCTGCGCAGGACTATTATTCTTAAGAGCCAGTGATCCGAAATCTTCAATCGGGATGCCCAGGCGGGCGGCCTGATGATCCAGAAAAGAGCCTGTCCCCGCCGCACAAACTGTATTCATGGCAAAATCAACCACGACGCCGTGACGCAGGATTATTATCTTTGAATCCTGACCGCCGATCTCAAGGACCGTTTGAACACCAGGCACTTCAAGTTCAGCCGCAATGGCATGAGCGGTTATCTCATTTTTTACCACATCGGCACCAACAGCTACCCCTACCAGGCTGCGGGCACTACCGGTAACCCCGACACCGCTAACTACTGCACCGCGAGGAAATTTTGGAGCCAGGTTTTTAAAACCATCCTGGACAGCCCTGATCGGCTGTCCCCTGGTTAACAGGTACTCATACCCAAGTACCCGGTTATTATCATCAATCATAACCAGGTTGGTGCTGACAGATCCTACATCTATCCCCAGATATATATTCATCTACAATCAACCCGCCCTGCCTTGTTTCTGCTTTGCCCACAGCATATCAACAAAAGCTTCCAGACGGGTCTGCACACCTCCTTCACCGGTATGCTCATCAATAGAAAGCCCCAAAAAGGGGACACCGGCTGATTTGGCTTCCAGTTCTAATGTTTTATCGACCATCGCATCAGGACCACAGCCGAAAGCAGTAACATGGATCATGCCGTCAATAAACTTTTTCCTTTCAAGAAGATACAACCCTGCCCAGCAAACCTGGTTACTATAATACCAAAAAAAGTTTTGAGGTAAAACTTTAGAAAAACGGCGCATCACGTGCAGGGGTATTTGTTCAAAAGTGACCACCTCAACCCCCAGCCTGATCAATTTATCATAAATACCGGCGCTAATAAAAGGATCATAGATAGCATAAGGATAGCCGAGCAAGGCAATAACTGCTTTCTTTATCCTGCCTGCATCGCTTTCCTTCTTATTTACATTAATACCCTGCTGCTGTTGCCGGCTGAAAATAATCTGAAGCGCCTCTGCCGGGTTAAATCCTTTAAGCAAAAGACCTTGATACTGTTTATGTTTACGCAGAGCTCTTAGTGCGGCGTAAACAATTTTAAAGGGATTTCGTATTCCGATGGCCCGGGCAACAGAAATAAAAAATCGCAACTGCCCACCCGGAAAGCCACTGCAATCATAGCGAACATCAATAAGTTCGGGCAGATCAACATCGGTAAAGCGGACCATGTCCGGCAAGCCTAAAAACTTCGGACAGAAGGTAGATTTGCCATCTGCACTAACCATCCGGGGAGCAAAAATATAGTCCACCCTGCCGGCTAAATCAAAGACATGGCCATGATAAACTTTTATTGGAACACAGGCATCATTAACCGTTTCCTTGATCCCGTCTTCAAGTATTTTCCGGTTGGTGGCGTTGGAAACTATAACTTCTGCGCCAAGTTTTTCAAGAAATTCTTTCCAGAGCGGGTAAAAGCTATAGTATGCAAGAGAACGTGGAATGCCAATTCTTAATTGCCTTTTCAACCATTTCACCCCAAACAATTATAAAGATGTTTAGAATAAAAATAATAACAAATAATAGGGATGTCACGTTTCATTGACACCCCTAGTATAATAACTTATTCTCTAGAATTATTCAAAACCTTTTCAAGCTGAAAAAAGCAACCTTGCCAGAAGAAAATTATCATAAAACCGTACTTTCAATTAGTCTTTTTTATGTCGCGCGCCACCATAAAGTAGACGAAGAGAGTTACAGTTAAGAAAAAACCAACAAATAATACCGCATTCAACATATAATTGCCTCTCCCTTCTATAATAATAATCTTCCCTGTTAAAACCGAAATCAGCGGTTGCGCTTCTTTACGCTGGAATGGATTAAAACCCTTACTCCCCAGGAAATTAAAAGAATAACTCCAATTATAACAATGTACTCCACTAAAGCTATCCGCCTTCCCGGCCGTGATTTCTTGACGGCCAATGTGAAAAGTTGACTTATAAAGCGTTATAGTAGTTATTATACAAAGCATAGTGTCGTATGTCAACAATATTTCCAATATTTAATCAAGTTAATTTTTTCTCAAGCGCGATTTCCTGCACTACACCCTCGCAACGCCTGATTTTAAGGTATTGTCCTTTACCAGGCCCTATGCTATAATCAGGTTTAATTAACGGGGCGTAGCGCAGTTTGGTAGCGCGCTTGGTTCGGGACCAAGAGGCCGGAGGTTCAAATCCTCTCGCTCCGACCACTGAATATAAAGGTTTTCGAGGGGCTGAAGTTCCTCGAAAATCTTTTATTATATATGCCTGCTGAAATTTAATTCCTGTAGCCGGGAGAATCAATATGGGAATTGTTTTAAAGGATAACGCCTACTTTAGCCATCGTTGGAGTAAATTCAAGGAGTCATTTCAAAAAACGCAGCAGCAGCCGTCTTGACAATTTGCCAGGTGTGCTTCATTCAACATAAGTTTAGAATGCTTTTTTGTCTTGCATGCTAAAAACTTTTTTGTTACTATTTATATAGAATTGCTAATGAATAATCAGGGAAGGTGAAACAAAATGATTGATGTTAAAAGAAGACTTTATGTAATGATTTGCCTGTCTGCTGTTTTTCTTCTGTTGCTGGCAGTGGCAGGCTGTGCTTCCCCGGCCGAAGAAGAAATAATCGATCAGGAAGAGGAAGAAGAAGTTGTTGAAGAAGAGGAAGAAGCTGTCACTGAGGAAGTGGCTGAAGAGCAGGCGGGACCCTTAGCTGTCGATGAGTGGCAAAACCCCACCGATTTGGTTGCCCTGCTCAACACTTTTGAAGAACTGGAATGGACATGGACAGGCATCGAAGATGGCATTGAAACTGATTCTTTTACGGTAAGTTATTATCATGCCGGCAGTGAGACTGTTAATGGTGTCGATACCAGTATAGCTGTAATTACTTTCGAAGGACAGGATATAAAAGCATGGGTTGATCAGGATGGAAACGTAGCCCAGGTCGAAATTGACGGCCAAATTATACCGGGCGAACAGGCTGCGATGATGCTCGACGGCATGGTAATGTCGCTGTTCTGGCCTTTCTGGATGGTTGACGAATATGATGTTCGGGGCATGCTTGAAGAGCCCATTCCCGGGGTAGAATGGAGCACCATTTCTACCACCCAGGAGCAGTTTAACGGTGTCGGAGCAGAAGTAACCCGCCTGCAGCTTGAATTAAGCCCTCCGGCAACCCCTGAAGGTGAAGAAGCAACCGTTATCTGGGCCGTGGCTGACTTTGCCGACCTTCAAATGCTGGTCGAGTGGAGAGTTGAAGAAACAGAAGTTGACGATTTTGCTTTTACGATGAGCGTAGACAAAATTGTTCTTCGCTAACAGAATAGCCAGGGGACAGTTTTTGCTGCCCCTGGCTTAACTGGTTCAGCCTTTCATATTGTATTATTCTTTGCTTGTTCCGGTAACGGTATGCTTATATTTCAGGCAACAAATAATTGCTGTTTCTCTTGAGAGGGCAGCACGGGGTGAGGGTCCGTGCTTAAATTATATGCTTACTGCTTTAATTCTTTTAGTTTTTCCGCAAGTTCCTCAGCTTTATCCTCATACGCTCTCCTGACTTCTTCCCACCTGTCTTCACTAACATCCTGCAATGCATCTAAATTCTCTTTTATTTGCTGCTTCTTTTCATC
>SL_3KL_010_SEDDRAFT_10004418_pt1 | contig 12712 bp, 6 predicted proteins | sample SodLakKL_010_SED_2_FD_10381 | JGI IMG/M metagenome (IMG submission 10381)
CTCCGATGGCGGAATTCTATCTCGGGAATTAAGCCGATCTTTTCGCGGGTGTTCTCTTCGAATGCATTCACATCATCGATACGTCCGTCGGTCAATGTGTGATAACCCATATCAAGGAACGCCGATGCAAGATATTCGGTTGTTGCAAATCCCTGATTGAACTGTGCGCTTCTGCGTATCCTGTCGATGAGATCATCCGGGATCACTTCGCCGGTTTCATAATGACGCGCGAACATTTTTAACACTTCCGGTTCCGCCGCCCAATTCTCCATCACCTGCGACATCAGTTCGACGAAATCACGGGGGACGGCCGTTCCCGAGAGACTGTTGTACTGACAATCGGACAGCAATCCGTGCAGCGCGTGCCCGAGTTCGTGGAAAAATGTCGTCAACTCATCGTATGTTAACAACGCGGGAGTATCGGCCGTCGGGCGCGAGAAGTTATACACGGTAGTGATAACCGGTGTAATCATCTCACCTTCGGGTGTTCGGGATTGTTTACGGAAGCTGTTCATCCATGCACCTCCCCGCTTACCGGGACGGGGATGAAAATCGAGATAAAGAATGCCGATGAAGCTTCCGTCGGCTTCACGCACTTCATACACATATACTTCTTCATGATATTTGGGGATATCGTCGCGTTTGATGAATTCGAGTCCCCATAATGTATTAATGACGCCGAAGACGCCGTCTTTTGCACTATCGAGCGAAAAGTAAGCGCGAATCATTTCTTCGTCGAGGTCGTATCTGTCGGCGCGGACTTTCTCGGCATAATACCGCCAGTCCCACGACTTTAATTCGAAGCCGCCGCCTTCACGATCGACCATTTCCTGAAGCATATCTCTTTCCCGTTTCGCATTTCGGATAGCAGGGACCCATAACTGGTCGATCAGCCGGGATACTCCTTCGGAATTTTGCGCCATATTTTCCTCGAGTATATAATCCGCATGAGTTTTATATCCCAGTAAATTTGCTCTTTCGAGACGCAGTGAAACGATCTCTTTAATATTCTCTTTGTTATCGTATTCGTCGTCGTTATTTCCTTTTGTGATGAATCCGCGCTTCACGATCTCGCGCAGATCTCTCCGTGATGAATACTGCAGAAACGGCATTGCGCTCGGTACGTGCAGCGTGATCAGCCATGTATTTTCGTAGCCGGCGTTCCGTGCCGCATCGGCAGCCGATGCGATGACCGACTCCGGCAGCCCTGCAAGATCGTCTTCTGTTTCTAGTACGAGTTCGAATTTATTGTTTTCCGCAAGCACGTTATCGCTGAACTGCAGCGTGAGCACCGACAGCCGTTCATTGATTTCCCGGAAGCGTGCCTGTTTCCCGGGCAGGAGATTCGCCCCGCCGCGGACAAAGGATTTGTATGTTTCGGTCAAGAGGCGCATCCGTTCGCCGTCCAACTCCAATTCATCCTTTTGATCGTAGACTGCTTTTACCCGTGCAAACAGTTCGGGATTGAGCATAATATCGTCCCAGTGTTTGGAGATCATCGGAGCGGATTCACGTGCGATATCCTGAATCTCCGGTGACGTGTTCGCGGATGCCATATTCGAGAAGACCATACGGGCACGGCTAAGCATCTCACCGCTGTACTCGAAGGCCTCTATGGTATTTTCGAAAGTCGCCGGTTCGGGGTTCACCGCTATCGCGTCGATCTCGGCCATATGCCGCTCCATACCCGCTTCAAAGGCAGGCATATAATGAGCGGTTTTAATTTTATCAAACGGCGGGACGCCGTACGGCGTATCGAATTCCTTTAATAATGGATTATCCATGTGCTGTGAACATCCCCCGAATAGTATAACGGATAGAATAGTTACGATAAAAATAGGTTTCATAGTTTCTCTTCCTGTAGATTATTGTTATGATCATGGGACAACGTGGAAATAAATCAATATGACGTGATTTTAATCAGGGTGAGTATATTCCTCATATCTAGTTATGTTTAATATCGCCAAAAAGGATGAATGAAACAAGAGGCTAAAAACCAGGGTACAGATTTGATTGCGGATTCGGATCTTGTCCTAATCGAATTTCATCGAATTATTCCGTAATATTTCCGCCGGTGCATTCCAGCTATATGCCAGTAAACACGCACCGGCTGCATCGACGCTCAACGAATGGAGATAACCGGGAGGATTATAGAGAATGTCTCCCGCGGTCACTACATCGTTGTTATTCTGCGTTACGCTGCCGCTCACACAGAGATATGATTCTTCAATATCCGGATGCGAATGTTCCGGGTAGTGACAACCGGGTGCAAGCAAAACCAAACCGGATGCTATATTTTCGGAATACACACTGCCTTTCGGACCTGCTATTTCCGTATACGCGTATGAATCGTATAAATGATCCGGTATGGTTTCATACCCATATTCCCAGCCAAGATACGGCGACACTTGTATAAGTGTTTCACACAGAGTGGAAAAAGGTCCTGTTCTACCGGTGTTTATTGCTCTTTCGAGGTAACGGCATACGGGTTTTAATCCCGGTTTTTTATCGGTGGCCGGTAGTGGTATCTCAATCAGAGAGGAAAGCGTATTGCGTACGGATAGTATATGGCGTTTGGTTTCTTTTTCTGAAGAATCCAGTCTGTTATAGATAGTATGAAGTTCGCGGAGGAATTGATTGAAAATTTCAGAGGTCATTTGCTTTCAATAATGATGATCAAATCTGCCATCTGACACGTATATATATGTACGTAATTGATTTTATTATTCATTAATACGGCAGCAATGCGGGTTGATTATAGAAATTGTGATACAGCGTATCCGCGAGATGATCGTTTTTTTCATCGAGTCCTTCGTAAAAAAAGTACACTTCTCCCTGCATTCCATGCCGACGGTTAAACCGCACCGCTTCCTTTACATACTCCGGTCCGTTGTATCTGTCACCGACCTTTATCAATACTCCCGGTGCGACGACTATCGGATCGGTGTCGATGTACCGTTCACCGTTTCGTGTTTCGAGACCGGCATACCAGGCAACGTCCACGACAGTTTGTTTGTAACTGTCGATATCGTACCGGTAACATTGCGGATGGATAATATCGACCTGACCGCGTCTGATCCATTCCGGCCAGTCCTGGAGGTACTCTTCCTTCGCCCAGGGATAAATGCTCGGCGACATAGAGACGATAAGGCCGGGGTCGATTTCTTTAACCATTTTATAAAGTCTGCCGCCGAATCCGGTCAATTTATCGGCTTTCCATTGCAGCCACTCCGGTTCGCGTGAGTCGTTTGGAGGATACGTACCGGCCTCGTTATAATAGAGCTCGCGTGTATACTCACTGTAGCCGCCTTCGGACGGAAGTGCGGGCAGGCGGTCATCTCCCTGGACTCCGTCGATATCGTAGTTCTCGCATACTTCCCGGATGAGCGCGAGCATGAAATCCTGCACTTCGTGATGGAACGCGTTCATCCATTCGAAGCCGTTTTTTTCAAGCAATGCTCCGGCGTTGTCTCTCGCCGCCCAGTGAGGATAAGCGGCAATGATATGCCCGCCGTTGTCGCGATAGGACGCCGCAAATCCGAATTCAAACCAGGGCATAACATCGATATTGTGCTTCCGGGCGGCGGCAATTATTTCACGCAGCGGGTCGCGTCCCTGTTCGGCGAACAGCGGGTCGATCCGGAATTCCTCTCCGAAATACGATACCATCACATCGCTCGGGTAAAGCGTGTATCCTTTATTCCATACAACCGGAAAGATGATATTAAAACCGCGTTCGGCAAGAAACGCGACACCATCTTCGATCGACTGCTGATCGAACAGTATCTCACTGTCGACGTTTGTTATCCAGACACCGCGTATTTCCTGTAACCCGGTTTGAGGGACATCCGTTGTACAGCCGTGAAGAAACAGGATGAACGCGATTACAAAGAGTATACTTCTATTCATTGTTTTTCTTATTGATAGTATTGTCAAGTAGTGCGGATATGTTTTCATACGTCTGATATCCGCGGACGAGTATCCGGTGTTCGCCATCTTCATTTAGCACAAGGGCAGGATAACCTCTGACGCCTATGTCACGGCAGTAATCGAACTCGATATACGTTTTATTTTTATACTCGTCACGGAAATATTTTTTCAGGAATACATCGCTGTCGATACCATACGGTTCGAGCAGGTGAATATAAGTCTCCGCGTCGTTCAGATTTTTCCCGTCATAAAAGAACGCTGTCTGCACATCATGCGCAAAGGATACAATGTGTTCGGGTGCAAGCTCTTTGACGACGGTCAGCGCAATACAGGGTGGTTCGGAATTATAGATATAGTTTTCATCATGAAGGATCCCGTTTACAAATCCGTCACCAAAACGTACACCCGTCATGCGCTCAACCTGACCGAGAGCACCGGAGATATAGCCGGCAACCTTCCGTACGGGAAGCGCATTATCACCGATAGCGAGTCCGCCGCACAGTACCGATATATCGAAATGAGCGGCATAATGTTGATTGATCTTCTTAACGACCGGGCTGAAACCGTAACACCAACCACAGAGGGGATCGAAGACATAGAGAAGTTGGCGCATGTTTACTTAACCCGCACCGGGAATTCCGGTGTATCGACCTGCGGCGGCGGATTTCTTTCGAGCATTTTAAGTGTTTCTTCGATTGCCCGCTCAAGCTGCGGATCGCCGCCGTCTATCATCTTAGCGGGCAGCTGTAATACTTCGATATCGGGTTCCACCCCCTCATTCTCAACTTCCCACTCTCCGTCCACATTATAGAAGGCAACGCGCGGNGCGGTAACAAAGCCGCCGTCNATTAACGGCGGATAATCGTACACTCCGACAAGTCCGCCCCAGGTTGTCGTACCGATCAGCGGACCGATACCGCGTTTCCGGAAATAATACGGCAGCGCATCTCCGCCCGATCCGGCATGTTCGTTAATGATCATCACTTTCGGTCCGTCCATAGCCGCGAGGGGTGTTTTGAAATCTTCCCCGTCNCGGGTATGCCAGTAGTTCAACACCGGACGGTCGAGCAGATCGACGATATAATCGGCAGCCGAGCCTCCGCCGTTAAACCGTTCATCGATCACCGCTCCCTGTCTGTCCATCTGCGCGAAAAAGTACCGGTTGAAATATGAATACCCCCCACCGCCGGTATTCGGCAGATAGATATAAGCCAGCTTTCCGTCCGACAATTCATCTACCTTACGGCGGTTAGATTCAATCCACTCACGCTGGCGCAGCCCCCATTCGCTTGCGACGGGGACAACCGTTACCTGACGTGCCCCACTCATCGTCGGACGATCGTTTACATGGATAACCGTCTGCCGGTTAGCGGTCCCCTGGAACAAGCTATATATATTTGTCGGCGCGCGCAATTCCGTACCGTTCACCGCGAGAATATATTCACCGGTTTTCACATTCCGTCCGGGCTCGGTTAACGGTGCCCGGAGTTCGGGATTCCAGTTCTCTCCGGTGTATATTTTTGTGATCCGGTAGGATCCGTTTTCTATTGTATAGTCCGCGCCGAGTAATCCGACATTAACCGATTCGGCGGACGGGGAATCTCCGCCGCCGACATAACTGTGTCCGATAACAAGTTCACTTAACAAATGTTCCAGGACATATGTCAGATCGGACCGGTGTCCGACGTGATCCACCCAGTCGCGGTATTTTTCTTTCATCGCATCCCAATCGGCCCCGTGCATATTGGGTGCATACAGGAAATCCCGGTTGATACGCCATGATTCGAGATAAATCTGTTCCCACTCGGCACGGGGATTGATTTGCACCCGCATCTCGCCCGTACTCAATCTGCCGTCGCCTACGTTCGCCGTGCCGGTCGCATCGACNATACCCNANGTATTTCCCGGTGCTCCGTACAGGATTTTTTTCCCGTCGGATGAAACGGTATACTGAAAAATNCCTTTCATAAACTGCGTTGACTCACGCTTCTTCAGATCATANCTGTGCAGCGTNTAGCCCTGTTGATTCGGAACGGATTCAAGATAGAAGAACGTCCCCTCTCCTGCCGCTGTAACCGACATATAATCACGGCCGGGTATATTCTCAACCGATACGATCCGCTGATCGATGTTTTCGAAATCGATACGGACGACCGTTTCATTTTTATCGTTTTCTTTTTCATCCTTCTTTGTTTCGGATGTTTCTTCATCGCTTTCCGGAGCAAGGGGTGAAGTTTCATCTTTTGTAAGAACAACAAGGTATGCATTCCGAACCACCGGCCGTTCATACGACGTCATATCCAGCCAGCCGGTGTTCAAAGCAACGTTGGTGCTTGCGAGAAAATAAAGATACTTACCGCTCTTGTCGAATGCCGGAGACACAGCATCGGAGAGACCGTCGGTTATTTGGTATGCTTTCCCTTCATCGATCGAATAGACATGAATTGCCCGGAGGTGATTGCGTAAACGTTTCGAGTACGTTATCCATTTTGAGTCAGGCGACCAGACCGGATGAAGAGAACGCTGCGGATGCTCGTATGAATCTGTATCGACCTTCACGGGTTTCCCTTCCTCCACGTTGAGGTACCAGAGGGTGAGATGTTTATCGGTAAATGCGATGTTTTTCGAATCGGGGGACCAGACCGGATTATAATAGAAACTCGGATCCTCGAACGATACGACCTTTACCTCTCCGAGACCGGATTGTTCGCCGATCTTCAGTTGATATTCACCGCTCTTATCGGAAAACCAGGCAATATATTTCCCGTCGGGTGACCATGCGGGATATCGGTTATGGACGCCAGTCTGATTTGTTATGTTCCGAACATCGCCTTTTTCCGCCGGCACGGTGAAAATATCGCCGCGTGCTTCGAACACGGCGCGAACACCGGTCGGTGATATCTCCGCACTCCGGATCATCCCGGATGCATTGACAAATCGAGGACGTGTAAGAGACCGGTCGCTTATCACACGGATAGATAATTGCTCACTCCGATCCACCGCCGGATCGTACAGGTGAATAAAACCGCCCTGCTCATAGACGATCACCCCGTCACCCTGCGATGCGTAACGGATATCAAAATCTTCGTGATGGGTGAGCTGCCTGACATCTTTTGTACCGGAATCGAATGAGAAAAGATTTATCGTTCCGTTGCGGTCTGAGGTGAAGTAAATTTTATCGTCAATCCACATCGGATAATTATCATTGCTGTTATCGCGGGGCACCATTTCAACTTCCAGTGTCTGTTTATCCACGATCCAGACAGGCGTCGTTGTTCCTCCGCGGTAATGACGCCAGACGTTATTTCTTTCGGAAAACGGTACATACGCCATTCGCGTACCGTCGGGTGAATAGACACCGCGGTTTGCCATCGGCAGAGGGATTTCTTCGGGGAAACCGCTTTCAATATCAATCTTCCACAAGCGGCTATACGGAACGGGAGCGGAATCGCGTCCGGAGGCAAAGATAACGTATTTCCCGTCATTCGTCCAACCACGCACGTTATCTCCACCGGGATGGTAGGTTAAACGTTTCGGTTCTCCTCCGGATGACGGCATAATGAACACATCCGTGTTACCGTCGTACTGACCGGTGAAGGCAATCCACTTGCCGTCGGGTGAGAAACGTGGTGTCATTTCAAGACCCTCCGATGTCGTGAGCTGACGTGCATCGCCGCCATTGCGGTCGACGAGCCAGATGTCACCTGCATACACGAATGCGATATGCGTTTCGTTTACCGTTGGATGACGGAGCAACCTTGTTTCTTCGGCCGTTACCAAACCGAGGAAGAGAATAAAAAATAAAACGGAGATAAGTATGTGCCGGGAATACATAAAGGTACCTTTCTTTATATTGTTAATCTAAATCCTTCAAAGCTTCATGAGCCTGTTGATGCTCGGGGTTATTTTCCAGAGTAATTTCATATTGTTCTCGGGCGCGTACCGGGTCATTTACCTTCTGATAGATATTGCCGAGACGATAATGCGCCGAAGCAATCGTTGGTTCATTCCAGGCCGGCGTATGTTGGAGATATTTTTCCAGATATCGCTTTCCCTGCTCCATCTGTTCTCCGGATATCGCAGCCAAGCGGCCGTAATGGTAATACGCAGGCATATAGTCGGGCCGCCGGTCGATCAAAGTCTGTAGTTTAGACATCGCCTGAGCATAATTCTCCGCCCGGGAATACATAAACGCCAGCCACATATACGGCTCATGTTGAGTCGGGTCGATCTCTATTGCCGATGTAAATTCACGTTCGGCTTTTTCAAATTCATCCTGCCGGCCGTATATAAATCCATAGGCGCCGTGACCCCGCACGGCATCCCGCTTTTTAATTTCTTCAGCATGCTCAATTGCTTTCCCCGTACTTCCTCCCACGACACCGGGTGCAAATATATAAAACTGCACCAGATCGAATCGGGCTTCAATATTATCCGGATCGAGTTCTACTGCCTTCTCAAATGACCGTCGCACATTGCGGGCGATAAACGGTTGGCGGAACACGCTCGCGTTCACTGCCTGCAATCCATACACCCGTCCGAGCCATTGGTGATATATCGACCGGGATCCGTCAATCTTTATGGCTTTTTTAAGATAATCTTCGGCATCGTCGATCCGGTTCTCAATCTGGGCAATCCGTCCGAGGTAATACCAGGCTTCGGCGTTATTGTTATTTTCCTTTACATATATATTGAACAGATCACGGGATTCAGTATATTTATTTTGGTTGAATAAATCAATCGCTTTTTCGATATCTTGTTCGGGCAGCATATTTGTTGCAGAAACAGAAAGGCAAAACAGCATTGAAGCTAAGATAATGAAAATACGATAGTGTCGGTACATATGAGGTTTCCTGCTTTTATAAAAACGATGAGTTGTTGACATACTATAATAATTTAGACGTATAATATTCTATAAAGTTTCAGCTTAATAACGGCGAATCATATCGCCCGGGTCTAAATGATTCCCGCACTATTCTATGGATTTGGCGTTTAATATTTGCAATTTTAACCATAATAGTTGTAAATTAGTAGGTTATGCGTAACAAATGAACCGTTAACTCTGTATACAAAATGCAATTTATTCCGCTTATCAATGATTTAAACCTCTATCGGATAACAATAGTTCTGTTTGTTATCATTACCGTATTTCTCGGATGGAGGTTGACCGTATGGCATACAACCGGATTTTCGGGAATTTCGTATGAACCGGGCGTAGGTGAAATTGAAGTAATTGACGGGGAAGAAGTGATCGATTTTACCTACACGAGTACTATCTCACGTTTACAGCGTGAATCCCCGGCAGCCCGGGCCGGCCTGAAGCAAGGAGACACCGTTCTTTCGGTGAACGGGATACCGAGCATCGAGGGAGAGCTGCTCCGGGAACTCGAACAACAGGTGGCTGCCGGCGATACAATCACCTATATTGTGAAAAGAAGCGACACCCGTGAAACATTTCAGGTCGTCCTTGAATCCCAGTTGATCAATACACAATACGTCATAAATTTCGTTACAACCATTGTCATATCGATAGTATTCTTCGGGATTGGATTATTTATCCTGCGTAAAAAACCCGGGGATCAACGTGTGCGGATTTTTTTCTTCGTCTGTTTATCAACCGGGATTATATTCCTATGGGGAAGCATGATAATACCGGAAACCATGCTCGGTACCGGGAAACTCGGTAACGTGTATCTGTACGGGATAGCGTGGTTGTCGGGGTTGATATTAAGTTATTTTGCGATGGTCCTTCTTGCTCATTTTTCCCTGATATTCCCTTTTGAGAGACCGTTACAACGCAAGCACCCGTATTTCCTTTCATGGATGTATGTACCGCCGGCCATCTTTTGTACAACCCTGTTCCTCAGTCTGCTGATCGGGTATTTGTATGTATCATTCGTACTTGACTTTAAGATACTGTCAACATACGATCTCGGAAGAATGGCAGCGCTTTTGAATATTAACTTCCCTTTATCACAAACCACATTCTTCATAAGTCTCGCTCTGTTCGGCATTTTCGCAACCGGTACATGGGTACACATATACGGAATCGTGAAATCGGTCAAGAAACACCGACTCATAAAAGGGGTACTTCACACACCGGGTCAGCTCGTACTTCTTTTCTACTCCATACTCGGGTCCTTCATAACCCTCGCACTGATCTACCTGTATATTTTCAGGCCCGATCTGAATATACCTCCGCTTGCTGCTTCTCCGCTGCTGCTGCTTATACTCCTGCCGATAGCAGTTCTTTTTCTGCTTCTGCTGGTGTCGACAGTCGTTTTCCCCATATTCATACTTGTCAATCTGTACCTTTCCTACCGCGACAGCGATGCTGAGGGAAAACGGCAGATTCGCTGGCCTATGTGGGGAATCGGAACTGCACTCTTCGGGTCGTTTGCATTCTCAGTCCCAATTCTCATCGATGAATTTATGATAGCATCGATCAACAGGATTTTCTATTATTCCTTCGACGTTCTTCGTTTACTGATTTATGCTTTGATACCGGTTTCGATTGTCATCGCGATTATCAAATACCGGTTGATGGATATCGATATCATTATAAAAAAGACGGTCACCTATTCAATTGTTTCGGTTATAGTCGTCGCTTTCTATCTCATCCTGGTACTCTGGATCGGCGGATACATTATTTCCGCACTCGATATTCAAACCTACTGGGTAACCGTAACCGCAACGGTAGCGATAGCGGCCGCTTTTATCCCGGTCCGCAACCGCGTGCAGCGGATTATCGACAGAAGATTCCATAAAAAGAAACTCGATCACTCCGCGACACTCGTGGAAATGCGACAGGCGATCGGCAAGGCGACAAGCACAGGGGCCATCGAACGCACTATAATCGAATATCTGCAATCGACACTTCAGAGCAGGATGATCTTTGTTGCCCAATTTCAAAATGAGTTGTCGCCGATGCCCGTATCCCAAACGCTCGGACTGCCCGATGATTTTACCCAACTGATCGTTACAAACGAAGATTATCAGACACTCCATCGGATAGAAAAACCGGTTTCCGTAACCGAACTCACGTTATCTGATCCGCTGAGAATACAGCTTAAAAAACTCCGTTGTGAAGTGGTAGCGAAGACAACATTTAAGAACGAAACAGCGGCATTGATCGGTATAGGGAGAAAACTATCCGGTTTTCCGTTCGACGAAGATGATATCGACTTCATTGTACAAACCATGGACGAGTTCAACCGCGCGATACTGGAAATACAGCTCCGCGAGCGCGAGGTCGACTATTCAAAAGCGAGTGAAATCCAACAGGCGCTCCTGCCCCGTAAAATCCCGCAAATCGGTAATTGCCAAATCGCCGCGTCATGGAACCCGGCGAGAACCGTCGCGGGCGATTATTATGACCTGATACAACTCAATGATCATACCGTAGCCGTATGTATCGCCGATGTGGTCGGTAAAGGTATGCCTGCCGCCCTGCTCATGTCAAACCTTCAGTCGTTAGTGCGTGCTTTTGCAACAGATAATATTCCGCCGGCAGAATTGTGTAACAAAATCAACAATGTGCTCGGCAGAAACATACCGAAAGGGAAATTTATAACCTTCTGCATCGGCATTATCGATTTACAACGAATGGAAATGCAGTACTCGAATGCCGGACACAACCGGCCGATAATAAAACGATCCGACCGTTCGCTTATAACCCTCCTGGAAGCCGGACCGGGTTTGGGCATTATGACGGGACATCAGTACAAGGAATCGAGGGTATCCTTACATTCCGGTGATTTTATTATATTCTATACGGACGGCATCACTGAAGCCATGAACCACCAACGCGAGGAATTCGGAGAAGACCGGTTCTCGGCTATCCTGAGCGATACATCGCTCACCAATGCCGACGCACTACATAACAAGATTGTCTCTGAGGTAAAAACTTTTTCACAAAACGATCTGAGAGACGACGTGACGCTCGTGATCGTGGAATTAAAATGATCAGTCTATAAACAGGTATTTAAAAAAATGTCATACGATACGAAAAATTTTCAACAGGATGTCATAGAAGCGAGTTCTACCATCCCGGTTCTGGTAGATTTTTGGGCGGCATGGTGCGGTCCTTGCCGGATACTCGGACCGGTACTCGAAAAACTGGCGGCTGAAAACAAGGATAACTGGAAACTGGTAAAACTCAATACCGAAGAATTCNCCGACATCGCGCGCCGTTATGCTATCCGGAGTATACCGAGCGTAAAGCTCTTTGTCGACGGTAAACCGGTAAATGAATTCGTCGGCGCGCTGCCCGAACCGGCGATCAGGGATTGGCTGAAAAAGGCGATACCCGGGAAGCATGATAAACTACTGATTAAGGCGGAAAAACTTCTGTCGGAAGAAAAAAATGATGAAGCCCTACAACTGCTCGAAGAGATCACTGTCAACGATCCCGGGAACGAAAAGGCCCGGGTGCTGCTGGCAAAAACGATTATGTACAACGCCCCGGAAAAAGCAATAGAGCTTGTACGGGATGTCGAAGAACATTCCCGTTTGTTCGATCTCGCTTCTTCAGTTAGAGCATTCGGAAGATTGTTTTCGCTTCACGCCGATACATCACTGCTCCCTGAAGCGGAAAATAAACCGCTTTATGTCAGCGCGATCGATTCATTGAAAGACCGGGACTTCGACGCCGCACTTACTAAATTTATCGATGTTATACGGAACGACCGCTATTACGACGACGACGGATCGCGGAAAGCGGTCATCGCGATTTTTAAATATCTCGGTGATGAGCATATGATCACGGTGAAGCACCGGCGGG
>SL_3KL_010_SEDDRAFT_10004419_pt1 | contig 12712 bp, 12 predicted proteins | sample SodLakKL_010_SED_2_FD_10381 | JGI IMG/M metagenome (IMG submission 10381)
CGAGCTCCACGGCCCGGCTCATGGGCCGGAGCGCCCAGGCATGACGGCGGACGCCGGGGATCTCCCGTCCTCCGATCACGGAGCCCACGTCCAGGGAGGCCGCGGAGAAGGGGATCATCCCGGCATCGGTGTGAATTCGGCCTCGGACCACGAAGTCGGTTGGTCCCGTCCCAGGGTCGGGCGGAGCCCCGTTCCCCGCAGCTTCAGAGGGGTCGCCTGCACTTCCGGAGACCGCCTGGGTCTGCGGTGCCGACTGGATCTGCGGCGCCTCCGGGGGCTGCGTCGCCTCCTGGTCCAGAACTTCGATGCGCTGGGCCGTGCCCTGGATGAACCGAATCCCGGCGGCCCGGCAGAGGGCGGGGAGGTCGAAGCGGAGGGCGGACTCGGTGTAGCGGCCCTGCAGAAAACCCGGAAGCATCCCCGAGTAGTGGTGGTGGGGCGAGGGAGAAAGCAGGCTCACCGACACATCGGTCCACCCGCTCCCGGTCCGCCGTCCCTCGGCCACCGCCTCTACGACGTGGAGATGGGCGTGGCCTCCGCCCACCAGCACCAGGTGCTTCATCCCGAGGAACCAGGCTCTCCGGGCTCCGGGGCAGGATCCAGGATTCCAGCGTCCTCGAGCACCGCCCGGGCCTCCTCCAGGTCGGACCCCCGGACCAGGAGCCGGGCCCGTGAGGAAAACCCCTTCCCGTATTGGATCTGGCCGGCCGGGTCGCCCAGGCATGCGGCGGGGATCCCCGCGTCCTCCAGGTACCCGGCGGCCAGCTCGGCCTCGTGGAGATAGCGGAAGGAGGCGAGCTCGACCCCATCCTCTCGGTCGACGGTCACCCTGCGTCCTCCTGGTCCCCAGCCAACATCCGCTGGAGCTGATCCATGGTCATGAGGACCTCCCGAGGCTTGGAACCGTCGGGGGGACCCACGACGCCGGCCTCGTGGAGCTGGTCCACGATCCGGGCCGCGCGGCCGTACCCCACCCGCAGTTTCCGTTGAAGGAGAGAGGTGGAGCCCTGCTCGTTGGAGATGCAGATCTCGGCCGCGTCCTGGAAGTACTCGTCCCACTCCCCGTCGAAGGGATCGTCGCTCGATGACGCCTCCTCCGCCTCCCTGGCCCGCACCACCTCCAGGATGTCCTCCTCCTCGTCGGACGCCGCACCGGCCGCCTCGCCCTCCGCCTCTTCCAGCTTCCGGGCCCTGAGCTCCCGGTACCACGCCATGAGCCGCTCGGTGTCCTCAGTGGAGATGTACGCTCCCTGGATCCGCACCGGCGTGCTCTCTCCGGGCGGGAGAAAGAGCATGTCTCCGTTCCCCAGAAGGGCGTCGGCTCCGTTCTGATCCAGGATCGTCCGGGAATCCGTCTTGGAAGCGACCCGGAAGGCGATCCGCGAGGGAAAGTTCGCCTTGATCAGACCGGTGATCACATTCACCGAGGGCCGCTGGGTCGCCACGATGAGGTGGATCCCGATGGCCCTGGCCTTCTGGGCCAGGAGGGTGAGAGGCTTCTCCACCTCTCCCTGCACGGCCATCATGAGGTCGGCCAGCTCGTCCACGATGAGCACGACGTTGGGGAGCGCCCCGCCCTTGTAGATCCACCGATCCGGGTCCCCCTCGTCCCCGTCCGGCTCGGTCCGGCGCATGGTGACGCCCTTCTTCAGCCGCCGGTTGAACTCGGTGATGGACCGCACCCCGTTCTGGGAAAGGAGCTCATAGCGTCGCTCCATCTCCAGAACGGCCCACTTCAGGACCCCCGCTGCCTCCTTGGGATCGGTGACCACTGGATGTCGGAGGTGGGGGAGATCGGCGTAGGTGGAGAGCTCCACCATCTTGGGATCGATGAGGAGGAGGCGAAGCGTCTCCGGAGTGTGTCGATAGACCAGTGAAGTGATGACGGTGTTGAGGCAGACCGACTTCCCCGAGCCGGTGGCTCCGGCGATGAGCACATGGGGCATCTTGGACAGCTCGGCCACGTAAGGGGCTCCGTGGAGATCCTTCCCCAGCGCCAGAGGGAGGTCGCCCCGAGCCCGCTGGAACTCCGGACAATCCAGGACCTCCCTGAGCTGCACGATCTGGGGCGAGGGGTTCGGGATCTCCACCCCCACCGCCCCTTTCCCCGGGATGGGTGCGACGATCCGGATCGTCCGAGCCCGCATGGCGAGAGCCAGGTCCGCATCCAGGTTGGCGATCCGGTTCACCTTCACCCCTGGAGCGGGCACCACCTCGAACTGGGTCACCACGGGTCCGGTGGTCCGGCCCCCGATCTGACTCTCCACATTGAAGGTGCGGAGCTTTTCGACCAGGACCTCGCCCAATCCGTCGAGCTCCCGGTCCATGTCTCCGCGGTTCCGGTTCTGCGGCTCGGTGAGAAGGTCCAGAGGGGGAAGCTCGTCGCCGGCCAGCTCTCTCGGATCCCGGGGATCAGGGAGAAGTCCCCCCATTGGAGTCGAGCCCAGCAGGGGTCGAGGGCGAGGCGGGGCAGTGTCGGTCTCCTTGGCCTCGACCTCCACCTGGCTGTCCTGGGCCTGGGCCTCCACGGGTACCACCGATCCCACATTCGACGAAGCCTCCCGAGCCCTGTGCTTCCGGGCCTCGAGCCGCTTCCCGATCCACCCCCATCCTCCGGAGATCAGGCGTCGCCCTCCGTCCAGACTCCACCGAGCCGGCGCCGCCAGGGGATTCCACGCCAGGGTCGCCATGAAGAGGAGGAGCGCCAGGACGACCAGAAAGAGCCCCGTACCGAACGCCCCGAGCCCCGACCGGAGAGGTCCGGCCAGCGTCGTCCCCAGCCATCCGGCCCAGATCCGTTCCACCGGGAGAAGGGAGACGAAGGTGGGCAGGAGGAACAGGAGCCCCCCGAGGAGAACGGCGTACCGGAGGGCCCGGTCCGCCTCGAGCCATCGGCCGATCCAGACACCGGCCACGGCCAGCAGGAGGGGGAGGAACCCGATTCCCACTCCGCCGAGCGCCACGCCGGTCTCCCGGAAGGCCCGACCCACCGGACCGAGGACGTTGCCCGAAGGAAACCATCCCTCCGCGCCGCCCAGGAGGCCGGGGGGGATCAGCGCCAGGAGGACGAAGAGGGCCAGGGCCAGGAGACCGACTCCCGCCAACTCTCTCTGGTAATCCGGCTTCACCATGAGATCCATCCTCCAGCCATGCACACACCGATCCCCGACCGACACGTCCCACAAGCCATCCGGGGAACGGACCAGGAGCTCAGGATCCCGCTCCCGGAAGGTGGATCATTCGGTCACGCATCTCCGGAACCAACCCGTGACGATTCCGCTCCGCACAGAGCGCCAGATCCTCGCCCAGCTCGACCCGGACCAGGGCGGCGCCCGCGGCGGTCCGCCGGAGAAACGCCTCGTCCACACGGTAACTCTTCGCCAGACTCAGCGCCGCCCGCGAGGCATCGTTCATCTCCAGACTGGAGGCGTTCCAGTCGCCCTCCACCAGGTCCTGGAGGATGAGGCCCGCACAGACCGCGTCGTCCAGAGAGAAGAACCCCTCCTTTCCGGCGCAGATCACGACGAGGTCCTCGGGGGCGGACTTGCGAACGTCTTCCACGAGCGCCCCCAGGTTCAGGAGCGATCCAGCCAGGACCCGCTCGGCCCCCTGGGTCGCGACGAAGGCCCGGGTCCCGTTCGTCGTGCTCATTACGAGTCGCTTGCCACCCACCTGCTCCCGGCCGTACTCCCGCGGGGAGTTGCCCAGATCGAAGCCGTCCACCTTCAACCCCCGGCGCTCTCCGCAGAGCAGAGTGTCGTCGCGCCCCAACGAGTTGGCCAGATTGATGGCCTCCTCGGTGGACACGGTGGGATAGATGGCCCGGGCCCCGTTCGCCAGGGCCTCCACCATGGTGGAGGTGGCCCGGATCACGTCGACGACGACGGCCAGGCTTCCGGGCATCTCGGCTCCCTCGGCCTCGGCGGCCGAGAAGAAGGTTCGGATCTTCACTGGGCTCCTCCCTCGGACGCTCCACGGCGGGCCATGAACTCCTCCACGAAGCGGGTGTCTGCCCGTCCCTCCTGGAAGATCGGATCCTCAAGAATCTGAGAGAGAAACGAGATGGTGGTGGGAATCCCCTCGATGACGAAGGCGTTCAGGGCGTANCGAGCCCGCACGAGGCACTCCTCCCGATCCTTCCCGCTCACGATCAGCTTGGCGAGGAGCGAGTCGTAGAAGGGCGGCACCCGGTACCCCGCATAGACGTGAGTGTCCAGACGCACCCCTGGCCCGCCCGGGGGATGGAATGTGGTGATCTGACCCGGCGCCGGCCGGAAGTTCTTGTCCGGGTCCTCGGCATTGATCCGGAATTCGATGGCATGGCCCCGCAGGATCACCTGTTCCGACGGGAAGGAAAGGTGGGCTCCTCCGGCCACAAGGAGCTGCTCCTTCACGAGATCGAAGCCCGAGGTCACCTCGGTGACCGGATGCTCCACCTGGATCCGGGTGTTCATCTCGATGAAGTAGTAGGACCCGTCTTCGTCCAGGAGGAATTCCACCGTCCCGGCCCCCACGTAATCGATGGCCTCGGCCGCCCGGACCGCGTCGCGTCCCATCTGCTCTCGCAACTCGGGGGTCAGTGCGGGTGAGGGTGCCTCTTCGACCAGCTTCTGGTGCCGGCGCTGAATGGAGCAGTCCCGCTCTCCCAGATGCACGATCCGGCCGTGCTCGTCACCGAAGACCTGAAATTCCACGTGGCGGGGCCTGGCGATGCACTTCTCCAGATACACGTCGGGGTCCCCGAACGCGGCGCGGGCCTCGTTGCGAGCCCCATCGAAGAGCTTGGGGAAGCTTGCGGCGTCCGGGGCGATCCGCATCCCCTTCCCTCCCCCTCCGGCCGACGCCTTGATCATGACGGGGAAACCGATCTCACCCGCCGCTTTCATGGCCTCCTCCTGGGTGGAAACGATTCCGCCACTGCCCGGAACGGTGGGGACGCCGGCCTCCACCATTGTGGCCCGGGCGGTGGCCTTGTCGCCCATGGCGCGGATCTGGGCCGGGGTGGGGCCGATGAAGAGGATCCCGGAGCGGCTGCAGATCTCCGCGAACTCCGCATTCTCGGCGAGGAAACCGTATCCGGGGTGAATGGCCTCAGCGCCGGTGATTTCAGCGGCGGCGATGATCCTCGGGATGTTCAGGTAGGACTCGGTCGAAGATGCGGGCCCGATGCAGACGTCCTCGTCGGCGAACCGGACGTGCAGGGACTCACGGTCCGCCTCCGAATAGACGGCGACGGTCCGGATCCCCAGCTCCTGGCAGGCCCGAATGATGCGGAGGGCGATCTCGCCCCGATTGGCGATCAATACCTTCTCGAACAAGGGTCAACCCCCTGGGATAGGCGTGACGGACCCGACCTGCTCCCCACCCGGACCGGGGTGAGGGCGTCGGGTCGTTCCCGGCGCCCCCTTCACTCGACGAAGAGGGGAGAGGCCGGCGTCCTCAGGTCCGTAGGCGCACTGCGGGATCGGGCGTCAGCTCGGCTCGACGCGGAAGAGGGGCTGGCCGTACTCCACGGGCTCCCCATTCTCGGCCAGAACCTCCCGGACGGTCCCTTCGATCTCGGCCTCGAGCTCGTTCATGAGCTTCATCGCCTCGATGATGCAGAGGGTGGACCCTTCGGTGATCCGCCCACCCACCTCGATGAAGGGATCCGCTCCCGGTGAGGGGGCCCGGTAGAAGGTCCCCACCATGGGAGAGGTGATCTCGACCCAGTCGTCGTCACGAGGTTTGTCCTCGGGCTCCGACGCCGGAGCCGGCGCGGCCTCCGCCGGGCTCGAGTGTCCAGGCGCAGCAGACGTGGCTTGGGGAGGCGCTGGGCTGGGATTGGGCGGGGGAGGTCCGGCGGCGTAGGACATGCCGTCCGGAGTCTTGGAAACCCGGATCCGAGTCCCTCCCCGCTCGATCTCCACATTGTCGATGGAGCTCTCGTCCACCGTCTGGATGAGCTTCTGGACGAAGTCGAGATCGATCATCGGTTCACCCGCTCCAGATATTTGTCTTCCCGCCGGTCGACCCGCAGCACATCCCCCTCCTCCACGAAGAGGGGCACCTGGATCTCGGCGCCCGTCTCAAGGGTCGCGGGCTTGGACCCGCCCTGGGCCGTGTCTCCCCGAACCCCCGGATCCGTCTTGGTGACCTCGAGCTCCACGAAGGCCGGGAGGTCCACCATGATGACCTTCCCATCGTGGACCAGGCCCTCGCACTCCATGTTCTCCTTCAGGTACTGGAGCTGTTCCTCGCCGATCAGGTCGCCCGAGATCGGAATCATCTCGAAGGTCTCCTTGTCCATGAAGTAGTAGAGTTGCCCGTCGGTGTAGCTGTAATTCACGGGGCGGCGCTCGAGGCGAATGTCGTTCACCTTCTCGCCCGCCCGGAACGTTTTGTCCACCACCTGACCCGTCAGGACGTTCTTCAGCTTGGTCCGGACGAAGGCTCCACCCTTACCGGGCTTCACGTGCTGGAAGTAGGTGATGGTCCAGAGGACGCCGTCGATGTCCAGGACCATCCCGTTGCGAAAGTCTGACGTCGATGCCATGGGGAACGATGTTGGGGGTCGAATACGGCCCTAGCCGTCGGAAAGACGACCTACGAGCCCTCGCAGACCAAGAAGATAGCTCCGGGCCCCGAATCCAAAAACCACCCCCTCCGACACGGCCGAGAGATAGGAGTGGTGACGGAAGGGCTCCCGGGCGGCCACATTGGAGAGGTGCACCTCGACGAAGGGTAGCCCGACCCCGATCAGGGCGTCTCGGAGCGCCACGGAGGTGTGGGTAAGCCCTCCGGCGTTCACGAGAAAACCCCGGACGCGGCCCGCGGCCTCCTCGATGAAATCCACGAGCTCGCCCTCGTGGTTGGACTGGAAGACCTCGACGTCCACGCCGAGCTCGACGGCCAACTGCCGGAGGTCCTCGTTGATGTCGGCCAGCGTCCCGGAGCCGTAGACCTCGGGCTCCCGGATCCCCAGGAGTCGCAGGTTCGGGCCGTGAAGGATGGCGACTCTCAAGAGTCGAGGCTCTGCAGCCAGGAGCGAAAATCATCCAGATCGTCGTCTTTGCCGGCATCCGGGTCGACCACGGGGGCCACGCCGCCTCCTCCGTCCACCCCGACGGTGGCCTCGAGCTCCCGGAGGGAATGGGCCAGCGGGGAGTCGTGGGGAGCGCGTTCCGGAGGGGCGTCGGGAGACAGGTCGGAGATGGGGATTGCGCCTGGAGCCCACGCCAGGAGGTCATCGAAATGGGCTCGGATCGAGCGGCCCGGGTCGGCTTTCTCCTCGGACGCGGTCCCGTGCTCCTGCGCCTCGGCCTCTTCCATCTCGGGGCCCCAGGCGAAGGGTGAGGAACGCTCCGCGTCGACATCTACGTCGCCGGCCCATTGGGGGGCTACGTCCTGGAGTTCCGGCTCCGCGTCGTCGCGCTCCCGCTCGGCCGCACGTAGCTCGCCCAGGCGGACCGCGATCTCTTGGTCAGCTGGATTCCGCTCGAGNAGCGCCTCGTAGATGCGTACGGCTCGCGCGGTGAGCCCCTGCTGCCGATAGATCTCCGCCATCGTCCGGGTCATGAGATGGGCCGGGATGTCACCCTCCGGGGCTGAAGGGACCTCCTGTGAAGCTTCGAACCCGGAGACGGTGACCGGATCGGGTGGCGCCGGCTCCTCCTTTTCCTCGGGGACCGCTTCCTCCGGTTCGCTGTCGGCCGCGGGTCCACCTTCCCACGCCGCGTCCGACGACTTCTCCTCGGGCTCCCGGGAGAAGTCCAGGTCACCGAAGTCGAGACCTTCGTCCTCTCGAGGCTCCATCAACCCCGCCGTTCCCTGGTCGAGCTCATCGAAGGACGCCTCGTCGAAGTCCAGCAGCGTGCCGTGGGGCTCCTGACCTTCGGCGGGCTCCTCCTCCGACTGCTCCTCGTCCAGAGCCTCCAACTCGCCGTCCAGGGAGGTGCTTTCGAAACCAGAGAGGACTGCCGACTCCACCTGGTCCTGTCCCCGAAGCGGTACCTCCGGCGTCGTCTCCTCGGGAGCCGTCTCAGCCGCCTCCGCCTCCGCCTCCGCCTCCGCCTCCGTCTCCGTCTCCGTCTCCGTTTCCGTTTCCGGATCGAGATCCGGATCGACTTCGGGCGGGGCGGACTCAAGTCGATCCAGGGCAGCCCTCGCACCGAGATGTGCGGGTTCGAGACCCAGGAGGTTCTGGAGGTCCGCTACAGCCGACTCCCGATCTCCGGTATCCCGGGCCACCTCGGCACGCTCCAGGAGAGCCAGCACATTCTCCTGATCCAACTCCAGGAGGTGATCCAGGTCGCGGCGAGCGCGGTCCAGGTCTCCCCGAGCCCGGGCGATCCGAGCCGAAATCAGATGGCCGGGGGTGAACTCCGGCAACCTTGCCAGCCCGTCCTCCACGAGAGCTGCCGCCTCCTCCAGGTCTCCCTTCCGCCGATAGGCGTCCGCCAGAGGTGCGAACGCTCGCCCCTCCGGATCACGGGAGGACCAGAATTGAGCCCGCAGTACTCGGATCTCATGATCGATGGCCTGGGACATGTCTGCCCTCCAGCTCTTTCGAGGCGGGGTGAGGTATAGAAGAGGCGCCCGGCGTTCACTCGATCGCACGGCCCTGCGTGCGACGAACGCCAAGGCGGGAAGATAGGGATCGGCCAGGAATAGTGTCAACGAGGGCGCGGCCTTCCGCGGTTGAGCAGGTACCTGGCTTCCGTTACGTTTTCCCGCTCACCTGCGAACCCTGGACCCTCGGGCGAACGTCAGCTCGGGAATGTTGTATAAGGTCTGGTTGTGGAGTGAGTGACGCGCCCCCTCGACCTGGTCCCGAGACCGGATCGGGGAGGCCTCAGATTCAAGTACCGGGCGCCCGGAACAGGAGGGGCTGGCCTATGATGCGGCAAATGCGGGAGAACACGAAGTGGATCATGCTGATCACAGCGGCTGCTTTCGTGGCTCTCATGGTGTTCGAGTGGGGCATGGACGCGAGTGGTCAGAGCGGAGGTGCGGGTGACGTGGGACGCGTCGGCAGCACGAACGTCGGTGTGGTCGAGTACCAGAACGTCTACCGGAACCTCTACGACCAGATTCAGCGGAGTCAGGACGAGCCCATCTCCTCGCAGCAGAATCGCGAGATCGAGGACATGGCCTGGAATGAGATCGTGAACCAGATCCTCGTGCAGGAGGAGCTGGATCGCCGGGGGATCCGTGTGTCCGACGACGAGATTCGCCGCGCCGCCCGAACCTCTCCGCCAGAGGAGTTTCTCAGCGATCCATCCTTCCAGACCGACGGTCAGTTCGATCCGCAGCGGTACGAGCAGTTCCTGGCTCAGGCATCCCAGGACCCACGCTTCCTGCAGCAGCTCGAGCAGTACTACCGCGACATCATTCCCCGAAGCAAGCTGGTGAGCCAACTCACCTCGGGCGTGTACGTGTCGGACCGCCAGCTCTGGGAGGAGTTCCGGGAGCAGAACGAACAGGTCGAGGTCACCTTCCTGGCCCTCCCCGCTCGGGATCGAGTGGCCGACAGTGAGGTCGACGTGACCCGGGAGGAGGTCGAGAGTTACTACAACGAGAACCGGGACGAGTTTTCGGTTCCGGCGGCAGCGCAGGTCCGGTACGCCTACATGACGAAGGCGGCCACGGCCCAGGACACGACCGCTGCCGGCGATCGGGCCAGGAGTGTATACGAGGAGCTCCAGGCCGGCGATATGGACTTCGCCGATCTGGCCGACCTGGAGAGCGATGACCGGGGGACCGCCCAGGACGGCGGCCGGATGGATCCGTTCACGCGGGGCGACTGGCCGGAAGCCTTCGACGAGGTCGCCTTCTCGATTCCCATCGGAGAGGTCAGCGAGCCCATCCGTACCCCCTCAGGTTGGCATATCCTGGAGGTCCTCTCCCGGGACGGGGACGAGGTGGAAGAGGCCCGGCACATCTTCTTCAGCTTCGACCGGACCGACGATTCGGAGATCCGATTGCTGACACGGGCCGACTCCCTGGAGGCCATGGGTCGGAACATGACGGTGGAGGATGCCGCCTCTGAGCTCGGCGTCCCCGTACGAACCGGGGAGATCACGGAAGACTACGCGATCCTGGCCGGCGTGGGCCAGGCCGACGAGGCCCAGGAATGGATCTTCGAGGAGCGCGAGGGCATTGGTGCGGTGAGCCCCGTCTTCGAGAACCGTGATGCCTTCTACATGATTGAGATCCTGAGCCAGTCGCGCTCGGGGTACCTGAGTGTGGACGATGTGGCGGACCAGATCGAACGGCGTCTCCGGATGGAGAAGAAGGTCGAGCGCACCATGGAGGAGGGTCGAACCCTGGTCGAGGAGCTGCGCGGCGGCGCGGTCCTGGAAGATGTGGCCGAGGCACTCGGACTCGAGGCCCGGAATTCCGGATCCTTCACCCGCACGGACTTCGTTCCCGGGCTCGGCACTCGAAACGCCGCCATCGGAGCCGCCTTCGGACAGGCCCCCGGAGAGATCGCGGGTCCGCTCCGGATCGGAGATCAGGTGATCATCCTACGGGTGGATGAGAAGATCGAAGCGGACCGGGAGGCCTGGGAAGCCCAGAAGTCCATCCAGCGGGCTCAGCGTACCGCTCAGATCCGACAGGATCGGCTGGATCGGTGGATCGACGGGCTCCGAGAAGTCACTCAGATCCGGGACAATCGGGCCGAGTACTTCCGGAGAGCCGAGGAGCAGGCGGATCAACCCCAGATCCCCATGGCCTTCTAAGCCTTCTGGGAGTGGGGAGTCAGAGCCTCCCCACTCCCAGAAGGCGGTTGCACGAATAGGCTGCTGTTGATCAAGGAAGGGCCCCTGCACAAACCCTGGTGCAGGGGCCCTTTCGTTCGTCACCTGTGTGATGGCTCTACCAGGGGATCACCCGGACGCCGGCGAGGCTGCGCCCATCGTGGTGCGCCTGCGGCGAACCGTGCCCTTCTAAGCCCGGGCGGTCGTCCCTACGCCGCTGCGGGCGTCCTTACTGGCTGGTCGTCAGGCGGTGGGGCTCGCCGTCGCTGTTCTTGTCGTCGTCCTTCCGGGAGGTCTCCCGGGAGGAGCTCTCCTCGGGCACCTTGAGTTCGGTCTCGATCTCCCTGAGAGAGCCCTTGAACTCGCGAATTCCCTTCCCCAGTGACGAACCGATCTCCGGCAGCCGCTTCGCGCCGAAGAGGAGAAGGATCACCATGAAGACCAGTACGATCTCCCACATCCCGAATCCACCAAACATGAGCCAAGTCCTCCGTTGAGACCGTAGGGTCAGATCAGCGATCGGGCCACGAGAGCCACGATCAGCACACCCACCAGGGTGAGTACGTTGAGGGTCAGGGTGAGGGGCCCGAGGGTGAGGGCCACCGCCACCAGATCCAGATGGATCGGTCCCAACGACGCCGCCACCGACGTGGTCAGGAAGTCGCGGGCCGCGCTGTCGGGCAGGAACAGCTCACTCAGAAGCGTGAACAGCCCTCCAAGGAAGAGGCCGATGACCAGGACCCAGAAGGTCCGGCGGCCCGCTCTCTGCCGTTCGTTCCGGAGCCCGTTCATGACAGTCGACCCCCGGGTCGACCGTTCTCTCCGCGATTCATCATACGAAAGTTAATAGATGTCTCCCCCGGGACCAGCGCCCCGATCTATCTGCTGCGTTCGATGGCATAGGCAATGGAGGCCCTCAGGGCCTCTACAGCCTCTCCGTCCTCGCCTACCTCGTCCAGGGCCGCGGTGGCCTCCGCGGCGAAAAACTCGGCACGGTTCCGGGCGTAGTCCAGCCCTCCCGTCCCCCGCACGATCTGAACGATCTCCTCGATCTCGGTGTCGGAGGGGTCCACAAGGGTGAAGAAGTCCCGAATTCGCGCCCGCTCCACTCCCCCCACCCGGCGCAGGGTTTCCACGAGGGGAAGGGTCACCTTCCGCTCTCGGAGGTCATGCCCGGTGGGCTTGCCCGTCTCCTCCTCGCTACCGGTGTAGTCCAGCAGATCGTCGGCGATCTGAAAGGCCATCCCCAGCGCGTGCCCGAACCGCCGGAAGCTGTCCCGGTACTCCGATGCCCCGACCAGCGCCCCGATCTCACAGGCTGCGGCCATGAGGGAGGCCGTCTTGCAGGAGATGAGCCGCTCGTAATCCGCCTCCGAGAAGTCGAGGGCGTCATAGGAGGTCAGCTGACGAAGCTCCCCTACACTCATCTGGCTGGAGGCATGGGCAAGGGCTGAGATCGCCTCCAGGTGACCCAGGCGGGCCAGCTCCGTGATGGAGCGGGCGTAGAGGTAATCGCCGGTAATGATGGCCACCTGATGGGTCCAGAGGTGGTTGACCGTAGGCATTCCCCGTCGAAGGACCGAATGATCGACGGCATCGTCGTGGACCAGGGTGGCCAGGTGCACCATCTCCACCACTGCAGCCAGGGGCAGAGCATCCTCATGGGAGCCCGCCCCGACCTCATTGGTGAGGAGGAGGAGGGTCGGACGGAAGAGCTTGCCCCTCATCTTCAGAAGGTAGTCGTTCACCTCATCCTGCATGTCGAAATCGGTGAGCAGGATCCGACGGATCTCGTCTACGACACCGTCGAGGCGCTGTCGGACGGGACCCTGGATACGGGCCAGATGCGAAGGCCGAGGGGCGGCGGGAGACTCAACGTTGGTCATCGGTCGTCGGAGAGGCGGGAGGGGGGGAGAGGGGCTGCGCCTCCCTCGGTTCACCTGAGGGCCCGAAGGCGCTCGGTCACATCC
>SL_3KL_010_SEDDRAFT_10004420_pt1 | contig 12711 bp, 9 predicted proteins | sample SodLakKL_010_SED_2_FD_10381 | JGI IMG/M metagenome (IMG submission 10381)
CCGAAGCCGATGAGGCCCGTCCCCTCCCCCCGAGGGGCTCCGCCTGGGTGATCTTCGACTCCGACACCGTCCTGGCCGAGGTAGCCGCCACTCCCGAAGCCCGGGAGCGGGGACTCATGCACCGGACCGATATCCCCGACGGAACGGGAATGATCTTCGTCTTCGACGACATGGGGACGAGACAGTTCTGGATGCGCAACACCTACATCCCGCTGGACATCGCCTTCCTCGACATGGAGCAGCGGGTCGTGGACATCCAGCAGATGGAGCCCGAGGACGAAGAGTTCACTGAATCCAGGGCTCCGGCCATGTTCGCCCTGGAGGTCCGGGAAGGCTGGTTCGAGGAAAACGGGATCGAGGTGGGCTCGGAGGCCCACATCGTGTTCGGGCGCCGCTGAACCCGGGAAGCATCAGGGCTCTTCGCCGAGCCGCTCCAGCGCGGGCCAGTGCGCCCAGGCGGCGAAGAGCCCGTTCCCGAACCAGACCCCGACATACCCCTCCTCGACAGCCAGTCCAGGATCATTCAAACCGAACGCGGCCGCCACGAAGTCGGCGCAGTTGGCCAACCCCAACCCGTGACTTCCTCGGCTGAGTCCCTCTTCGAACAACCCCTGTGGCTCGTCGCCCAGTTTGTCCGAGAGCCAGGCCTGGTTCTCGTCGTCGATGGCATTCACGACGAGCCATCGGACTGCATCCGGTTCGACGGGATCGATCTCCAGGCGAACGCGGGGAGCCGCAGAGGCACGGAGGGCGTTGTTCGCCAGGTTGAAGATGACCCGATCCAGGGCGGAAACCTCCAGGCAGCAGGTGGCCAGGAGCCCGTCATACCGGCACCCCACCTCGACACGCAGCTCCTCTCCGTCGTCGGGACGAAGGTACCTGAAGTCGGTCCACTTCCGGACCACGTCGTCCATGTGGTGCGGGTGCTCGTCCTCAGTCTCTCGCCCGGCCCGACGGATCGAGCCACGGGAGGGCGTTCCGCATCATCTTGGCATGGTCCCTGGCCAGGAGAACGGCGGACCGGATCAGCTCCCGATCGCCAGGGTCTTCCTCCAGCAGCTCGCCCTGGACCACGAGCGAAGTGAGTCCCCCGCCCCGGATGTCGTGGACCACCTTGGCACGGTGACGCACCTCTCCGCTTCCGTTCGTCCGCCCCGTGGCTTCGAGCTCACGGAGTCCAAGGACCACCCGGCCCCGAGCCAGAGCCTCGACTCTCCGGGCGAGTGCGTCCCAGTCGGGCGCATCCCGCTGAGCCAGCCAGTCCCGGTAGAGTGACTCGAGGCCATCGTAGAGGCCCCGGAGGACCTCCCGTTCACCGGACTCGAACTGTTCGGGGGGCAGCTCGAAGCCTCCGCCTCGATAGCGATCCTTCCTCCATACCTCGACGTTTTCGGGGAAGATGTCCGCAGGGATACCGGTCTCGAGATCGGTCATGAATCACTGGAAAGGCTGAGCCCCCATCGACGAGCGATTGGGAAACAGGAACAGACGGGCCCGACCGGGGGTCGGAGGAAGGGAACGTAATCTGCCGGAATCTGGGCCGGGCCGGGGAAGCGACGCAATCCCGGACCGGGAATCGACGCCCCCCGGTCGGGGGATCGATCCTCAGGATCGCCGACCTCCGGCAGAGACATTAAGCGAAGACGCCACTGACCTGACCATACCCCCCGGAGAGAAGAGCCATGAGTTTCAGAACCAATCCGGACCGCATCCTGGATTCCATCGACCGGGCCCGGGTCCGAGACGAGGAGAACCGCGCCACGGCCTTTATCCGGGACGCTTCGGCCCGGGAGCTGGGAACCGAGCTGCCCGAGGTGGACGCCACTCCGTCCGAGCGTCTCCGTCGGATCTTCGGCCTGGTGGAGAAGGCCTACACGGCTACGGCCTCCGGGGTCGAGATGCGCCGGTTGGCTGAACGGTTCCAGACCGTGGGCGACATCTCCAACCACCATGCCCGAGGGGACGTGACGGTGCAGATCCACTACCTGGATCATGACCGTTCCGACGATGTGGGGGTCACCCCCTTCGAGATCCACCCCTCCCGGATGGAGGAGGCGCGGAAGGTGGCCCGGTCCACCCGCCCGGACGCCCTGGCCATCAAGATCCTGAGGAAGGAGCTTCGAGACGGGGTTCTCGCCGCATACAAGAAGATGGAGCCCCGGCTCCGGGATGCCATCGGAGAGCGGGCGGACATGGGACACCTGGCGGTCCGGGTGAGCATGGACCTGAGGCCCGGCGGGTGAGACGCGTGGGTCGGACGGGAGCCCGGCACCGCCTCCTCTCCGTTCTGCTCGGCGTTCTCCTCCTCGCCCCACTGAAGTCGGGCGCCGCCACCGAGCTCCCAGACCCCCTGATCCTGCGCGGGGCCGCGGTCATCGACGGCACGGGGGCCCCAGCCCTGGAGAACGGGGTGGTGGTGGTGGAAGACGGTCTGGTGAGGTGCGTGGGACCGTCGGGAGAGTGTTCTGAGCCCCCTGGTGCCCGCTCGGTCGACCTCGAGGGACAATGGATCATCCCTGGGCTCGTGGACGCCCATGTACACTTCTCCCAGAGCGGGTGGGTGGACGGCCGACCCGATGCCCTGGACCTGCGGGCCGATCATCCCTATGCCCAGGCAGTGGCCCGCCTGCGTCTTCATCCCGAACCCTTCTTTCGCTCCTACCTCTGTTCGGGGGTCACCTCGGTCTTCGATGTGGGGGGCTTCCCATGGACCTGGGATCTTCGAGACCGGACGCTCCATCGTACCGATGCCCCCCGCATCGCCGCCGCCGGGCCCCTTCTCTCGACCCGGGATCACTGGCTCAACCTTCCGGGTGAGCGGCAGTTCCTGCACATGCGCGATCGGGATGCCGTCCGCGAGGCCACCGACTATCTCCTGGCTACAGGCACGGATGCGGTGAAGGTCTGGTACCTGGCCGTGGAGGGGGAGGAGGCCGGGGCGCGTCAGCGGGAGTACCTGGCCCTGGCCGGCCGCTGGGCCCGAGACGCCGGGGTCCCACTCATCGTCCACGCCACCTCGCTGGAAGGAGCCAAGGAGGCGCTGGAGGCCGGTGCCACCCTTCTGGTCCACTCGGTCGAAGACGAGCTGGTGGACGGTGAGTTCCTCTCGCTGGCTCGCAGAACAGGCGCGATCTACACCCCCACCCTCACGGTGTACGAGGGATACGGGGAGCTGCGGGCCAGACGGTTCGACGAGACCCGGACCGAGGCGGCCTGCGTCGACCCCCTCACGCTGGAGCTGGCGCGGAGCACCGCGGTGCGTCCGGGGGCGCCCGACTCCGTTGAGGCTGCCGCCCTGGAGGCTGCGGCCGCCGAGCGGTGGGAACGGATGGCCGAGAATCTGCGACGGGTGCACCGGGCCGGAATTCCCGTGGCCCTGGGCACCGATGCCGGCAATCCCCTGACCCTGCACGGCGCGGCGATCTTCCGCGAGCTGGAAGCGTTTCAGGAGGCGGGGCTTCAGCCCATGGAGATCCTGATCGCCGCCACCGCCCATGGGGCCCTTGCCATGGGCATGTCCGAGATCACGGGAACGATCTCCCCCGGGAAGTCCGCTGACCTCCTGGTCCTCACCCGGGACCCACTGGAGGACATCGCCCACCTCCGAGAGATTCGGTATGTGATCCGGGGGGGTGAGCTGCACTCCCGATCCGACCTGGTCTTCACCGACGATTGATACGGCCATGACCCCCTCCCGGGGCGGGGATCTCCTTCCGGCGCGCATCCTGGTCCTCTTCCTGGATGGCGTCGGGATCGGACTGGAAGACCCCCAGGTGAATCCCTTCCTCCAGGCCCGAACCCCCCACCTCCGCGAGCTGCTGGGTGGTCGGCCGCCGACCGTGAACACCCTGGACGATCCTTCGCCTTCGGCTCGGGCGCGACTTCTGGCCCTCGACGCCTGTCTGGGGGTCGAGGGGCTGCCCCAGAGCGGGACCGGTCAGGTCGCGCTCCTCACGGGCCGGAACGCGCCTCGGCTCCTGGGACGCCACTTCGGCCCCTGGCCCCCGGTCCGCCTCAGGACACTCCTGGACGAGGAGAACCTCCTGGTCCGGGCCCGTGCCCGGGGGGCCTCGGTGACCTTCGCCAACGCGTATCCGGCCGGCTACCCCGAGAGTCGGAACCGTCGCCTGGTGGCCGCCCCGCCTCTGGCGGCCAGGGCTGCGGGTCGGCTGAACCTGGACCACCGGGCCCTGGCCAGGGGAGAGGCGGTGGCTTCGGAGATCGTGAACGGCGGATGGCGGACCCATCTGGGTTTTCGGGATCTCCCCGAGGTGACGCCCCGGCAGGCAGGCCGCAATCTGGCCCGGATCGCCTCTGCGGCCCGGCTCACGCTCTACGCACATTACCTGACCGACCTGGCTGGCCATCGGGGCGGGGCGTCCGGAGCGAGGGAGGCGCTGGAGCGGGTCGATGCCTTCCTGGGAGGGATCCTCGAGTTCCTGACCGACGACACCCTCCTGCTCCTCACCAGCGATCATGGAAATCTGGAGGACCTCAGGGGGGGACACACCCGAAACCCGGCCCTGGGACTGGCCTTGGGACCCGGGGCCGGGGCCTTCCCCCTTTCTCTTCCGCTCACGGCCGTGACCCCGCTCCTGCTCGGACTGCTGGGTGGTCAGAACCAGGACGCGTCTCGCTGAGCACCCGGTACAAGGTTGTTGAAGAACTGGCGCTCCCAACGGAGGTCGCTCCAGTTCCTCAACAATCTTCCAGATCCCCCGCGCCGATCGGCCTCGGTCTCAGGTTGCGCCCAGGAGTCCGTTCCTCCCATCCCCCTGCCCCCGCTTCGACCCGAAGTTCTGGGACGGTGTCCAGGCGGACAATGCAATTCATGGGAAGGGGGTGCGGTGGCAGGAGAGCCCGTTCGTCCACACGGGCCGGGACCGGGAGTTTCAGCCGGGGATTTCGCCGGGAGCCCCGTCGCCGGCGATCGCCAGAAGATCCTTGGAGATCTCCTCCTCGCTCGGGATCTGGTCGATGAGGAGGGCCTGGAACGAGCCGTGAAGCGCCAGCGTGAAACCGGGGTACGGCTGGGCGAGGCCCTCCTGGAGTTGGGCCTTCTGGACGAGGAGACCCTCTTCAGGACCCTGGCCTTCCAGCTGGGCCTTCCCTTCCGGGCTCCCCCCCTGGAACCGGAGCCGCAGGCCTGTCGGAGGGTGCGCGGGGCCTTCGCTCTCCGTCGGGGCGTCCTTCCACTGAGGGTGGAAGGTCGGGCCGTGGAAGTCGCCATGGTGGATCCCCTCGACCTCCCCACCCTGGACGACCTCCAGTTCCAGTGCGGAGGACCGGTTCGGCCCGTGGTGAGTCCGCCGGAGGCGATTCGGAGAGCGCTGGAGCGAAGCTATCCCAGCGAATCCCGGAACGCCGGGGAGCCCGATCCTCCAGGAGTCCCCGAGGGGGGCCCGGGAGTCCAGGTTGCGGAGGGGGCTCCCGTCCCCCGGCTCCTGGACGAACTCCTTCGGGGGGCGGTTCGGGAGGGCGCCAGTGACCTCCATGTGGAGCCCACGGGCCAGGGGATTCGCGTCCGCTGCAGAGTCGACGGGATCCTGAGGGACCTGCCCGACCACCGCTCCGTGTCCAGCAGCGCCTTCCTCTCCCGGATCAAGGTGGTGGCCGGCATGGACATCGCCGTCCGCCTCCGGCCCCAGGACGGAGGGTTCACCTTCCGGGATCGAAACCGGAGCTTCGCGGTCCGGGTCTCCACCCTCCCGGTGGAAGCCGGGGAGAAGGCCGTGCTCCGACTCCTGGCCTCCGACGGCGCCCCATCCGGCCTGCCGGAACTGGGCCTCATGGGCCCGCCTCTCCGACAGCTCCGGCGCATCCTGGCAGGTGACGGCGGAGTCCTCCTGGCGGCCGGGCCCACCGGAAGTGGCAAGAGCTCCACGCTATCCGCCGCAGTGGCCGAGCTCGACCGGGAGGAGAGGAACGTGGTGAGCCTCGAGGACCCCGTGGAGTACCGGCTGCCCGGCGTGAGCCAGGTGCAGATGCGCCCCAGGGCCGGCCTCACCTTCCCCGCTGCGCTTCGGGCCGTGCTCCGACAGGATCCGGACGTCGTCCTGGTAGGGGAGATTCGGGACCGGGAGACGGCGGAGATCGCGATGGCGGCGGCGGTCACGGGGCACCTGGTCCTCTCCACGATCCACACCATCGACGCCCCGTCGGGAATCGCCCGCCTCCTGCACATGGGGGTGCCTCGCTACCTGGTGGCCGGTGGGCTGGCCGGAATTGTGGCACAGAGACTCGTGAGGAGAACCTGCAGCGGTTGCAGGGGTGATCCGAAGGGGTGTTCCCTCTGCCCGGATGGCTATCGGGGGAGGATCGGCGTCTACCAGGTGCTCACCGTGACCGAGGCGCTCAGGGAGGAGATCGTCCGAGGATCCAGCGCCGCCGTGCTGCGCCGCCGGGCCCAGGCCGCGGGGATGGGCTCAATGGAGGAGGATGCCCGGAGAAAGGTGGCCGAGAGCCTGACGTCATCCCACGAGGTGGCCCGAGTGCTCCGGGAGACGCCCGGAGAGGCCTTCCCCTGTTCTCGCTGCCGGCAGGCCATTCCACCCGAGTCCATGGGGTGTCCCTTCTGCGGCCACCCATCGGAATCCCGTTGCCGGTGTACGAGAACCCTGCGGTCGGACTGGCGGTTCTGCCCCGACTGTCTACGCCCCGCTCCTCCCAGCCCGAGGGAGCAGGGCTTCATCGACCCCGGTGAGGCTGTGGCTGATCATCCCTTCTTCCATTGAACTTCGCGGATGAGACGTCCCACGGGATTGCCCGCGTCGCGCCACAGGTACCGGTCCGAAAGTCGGTTCAGGGCTCCCCGAAGCTGTCCGAACCGGAGGGACACTTCGCGGAGGACTCCGTCCATCCCGAGTCGCACGGCCTGGTCACTTTCGGCGGCGGAGCGAAAGCCGGCTGAGCCCAGCGCTTCATAGTACTGATAGGGGGGCGCGCCCCGGCGCCGACGCCCCTCCACGAAGTCGGGGAATACACCGGTGAGCCAAAGGGCGTAGTTTCCAGTATGGGTCTGGACCAGGAACCGGTCACCGGGATCGCTGGCCTGGCTCAGGCGGATGAGGAGATCCACCATGTACTCGAACTCGTCGCCGGGATCTCCCGTGGGAGACCAGGCCCGTCGTCCGAAGGCGAAGGCCATGACCATGGAAGCCAGGTAGTCCGCAGTGGCGGGATCGTCGACTCCCCGTTCCAGCAGGGCGTGCCGGACCAGTACATAAAAGATGAGGGGAGGGCGGAGACCGACGTCGGAGGCCGAGAGGATGGCCGGAAGGATCCGTGGATCGTCGAGGAGGACATCGATCCCGTAAGCATCAAGACGTTCCCGAGCGCGCGCCCTGGCTTCTGGGTCACTGCGCCCCAGAATCTCCACCAGCGCCATCGCGTCAGATCGATCGAAGGAGGCCCGGATGCGGGGAAGGATCATGGGTGGAATCTCCTCTGTGGGGTCGATCGGATCGGCCCCGGATGGGGTCGTCGCGCCACATCTCCTACACGTACCCGAGAAGTCGGGTTCGAGGTGCCGCATGCGCCGCCCACCACCGCGCCGGCTCAGAGGGTGGCCTGAGGGGGTAGGAGCGCCATGACTCCACCGGGCCTTCGTCGTCGTCTCTTCTGGACCCTCTTCCTGGCGGCCCTCGTGCCGGCCGCACTCACCCTGCTGGCGGGAACCTTCGTTCTGCGGGAGATGGTGGTGTCCACCGGGAGCGCCGGGCCCTGGGCCGCCGTGGCGGATTCCGGGAGGGAACTCCTCGACCTGCTCCGAGCCTCGGACACGAGCCTCGAGGTCACACGGGCCGCCGAGGAGCACCGGAGCGTCCTGTCCGAATCGCTGCGTCTCTCACAGATCTATGCCCTGGTGGGGGAGCGCATCGTCCTCCTCATTCCCGCCGTGGCCCTCCTCCTCCTGCTCCTGGTGGGGGCGATCGCCGCTCTGGCCACCCGACGGCTCTCCGCCTCTCTCGCGGCTCCTGTGGAGGAGCTGGCCACATGGATCCGCCGGCTCGGGTCCGGAGAGCCTCTGCCGTCGGTGGAGGCCACCGAGGGGAAGCGGGACATCGCCGAGTTCAGGACGCTCCGAGCTGGACTCCGCGACGCCGAAGGGCGACTGCGGGAGGCTCGACGTCAGGAGCTGGAACAGGCCCGCGCCCGGAGCTGGGCCGAGATGGCGCGCCGAGTCGCTCATGAGATCAAGAATCCCCTGACCCCCATNCGGATGGCTGCGGAGCGGGTGGCCCGATCCGACGATCCCGCCACCTCCGAAGCAGGCGAGATTCTTCTGGAGGAGGTAGACCGCCTGGACGGCCTGGCCCGGGCGTTCTCACACTTCGGTCGAGCCGAAGAGGGCCCACCGGCGCCGGTGGACCTTCGGGAACTCCTGGAGGGAGTGGAGCGTCGTCTGCTTCTGGACGGAGCCCCGGTCCAGATCCGCGTTCCCTCCGAACCAGTCGTCGTGAATGGTCACCTGGAGGCGCTGGAGCGGGTGGTCCGAAACCTGGTCAGCAACGCACTCGAAGCCCAGGAGCTCCCGGGAGCCTCCCGGCCTGCCCTCCCTCGCAGAGCGTCGACCAACTTCGGGAGCCAGCCGCCCCCGGACCTTCAAGGCCCGAAGGATCCCGGCGTGATCGTGGAGCTTCTGGTAGAGGATGGGGAGGCTCGGATCCAGGTCACCGACCGGGGTCCGGGAATCCCCAGGGAGCTGTTGGACAGGATCTGGGAGCCCGATTTCACGACCAGGAGGAGGGGCACCGGTCTGGGCCTTCCCCTCGTGCGACAGGCGGTGGAGCGACACGGGGGACAGGTCAGGGCCGAAAACCGCGCCGAGGGAGGAGCGTCCTTCCACGTCACCTTGCCTCTGCTCCACATGGGGTCCGCGGACGGGGCCGAAGGAGAGGGACGGTGAGGATTCTGGTGGTGGACGACGAGGCGAACCTGCGCCGGATGCTGCGGAGCCTGATGCGCGAGGAGGGCTGGGCGGTGGACGAGGCAGGGTCGGCGGAGGAGGGGCTGGCTCGCATCGGCGAGATCCAACCCGACGTCATCCTTCTGGACCTGGTGCTGCCAGGACAGTCGGGTCTCGAAGCTCTTCCCCGGTTCCGGGATGCAGCTCCCGGGACCCCGGTCGTGATGATGAGTGGAGAGGCCTCTCTGTCCGACGCGGTCCGGGCCACCCGCGAAGGTGCCTTCCACTTCCTGGAAAAACCCCTGGGCTCGGAGGCCGTGCTGGCCACCCTCCGGGGCGCGCTGGAGGTGAGCAGAGCGCGGGACCTGTCCAGGGCCCTGCGCGAGGAACTAGGTCCCGGCGCTCGACTGATCGGCGAGAGCCAGCCCATGCGCGAGGTCCGGGCGACCATCGCAAAAGTGGGACCCACCGACGCACGGGTCCTCATCACCGGAGAAAGCGGGACCGGAAAGGAGATGGCGGCCACGGCCATCCACGCGCTCTCGCCCAGGGAGGGACGTCCGTTCGTGCGGGTGAACAGCGCCGCGATCCCCACCGAACTGGTGGAGTCGGAGATGTTCGGACACGAGCGCGGCGCCTTCACCGGGGCGACTGAGCGGCGCCGCGGGCGCTTCGAGCTGGCCCATGGCGGCACGCTCTTCCTGGACGAGGTGGGGGACCTGGGGGGTGGAGCGCAGGCCAAGCTGCTCCGGACCCTGGAGACCGGGGTGATTCAGAGACTGGGCGGCCAGGAGACGCTGGAGGTGGATGTCCGGGTGCTGGCCGCCACGAACCGGGATCTGGCCCAGGCGGTGCGGGACGGGGAGTTCCGGGAGGATCTCCTCTTCCGACTCGAGGTAGTGGTGGTGCGGATGCCCGCGCTTCGAGAACGGCCCGAGGACCTCCCTCTTCTCGTGGACCACCTGAGGGAACGACTGCGCCTTCGACAGGGCCTGGCCGTGCCCGAGCTCGATGCCGGGGCCATGGAGCGGCTGGCCCGGCACCCCTGGCCCGGGAACGTGCGCGAACTCTTGAACCTTCTGGAGCGGCTGGCCATCCTCCACTCCGGCACCACCGTGGGGCCGGGGCCGGTGGATGAGTTCCTTCATTCGGGGTCCAGATCCCGACCCCGGGACAGCACCCTTTTCGCCTCGGGGCCCGATGACGACCGGAGCCTCCGGGNGCGGCTGGATGCTTACGAGAAGGATCTGATCCAGGGGGCATTGGAGGCCGCCGACGGAAACGTGGCCGAGGCGGCCCGACGTCTCCAGACCGATCGAGCCAACCTGTACCGCCGGATGGATCGACTGAACCTCAGAAGCCGGGATTGATCTGCGCGCCTTGATCCAGCCCCCTTTGGGAATTGCCGCCCTGGAGATCCCGTCGAGTACGTGAACCACCGGTCGTTGCTCGAGGTGGTCCATCTTCTTCGCCCCCTCTCGAACGGAGGCACGGTTGTGACCCAGCGCTCCACCCTCCTCGCCACGGCCCTGCTCATGATGGCAGGAGCCGTCGAGGCTCAAACTCCTCCGCAGCCCGGCCCCCTTCCCCAGGAGGTCCAGAACCGGATCATGGAGGTGGCCAACGACCCTGCGACCCTGCGAATCACGGGCCGGAGCCGAATCCCCTCCGGAACCCTCGTCGACGCCAACGTGGTGGTCCTGGGCGGGAACCTCAATCTGGGTGGGGAGGTCACCGGAAGCCTCTTCGTCGTGAACGGCTCTCTCGAGCTGGATCCCGGAGCCGTCGTCACCGGTCCGGTGCTCGTCGTGGGGGGACGGCTGTCGGGGCTGGAGGAAGCCACCCTCACCCAACCCCCCGAGGTCTACGCGGGCCCGCTTCTCTACCGGGTCCGGGCCGATCGGATCGAGGGGGTGGACGCCGACGGTCGGGTCCCTTCGCAGTTCCTGGACACCGNCCTCGGGATCGGACGCTCCCGCCTCACCCTCCGGGCGGCGGGGCCATACAACCGGGTCGAGGGGCTTCCGGTCCAGTTCGGGCCCATCTTCGCCTCGGAAGGGCGCAATCCCCTGATATTGGAGGCTTTTGGGATCTGGCGATCGGAGGCGGGTCTTTCCGTCGACACCGAGCGGCTCGGCTATGAGTTCACCGTGAATCAGGCCATGGGAGGGCGGGGGACCTTGTCGGCCGGCCTCAGCACCTACTCCCGGATCCAGTCCATCGAGGAGCGGGGCATGAGCAACCTGGAGACATCCCTCGCCACCTTCCTCATGCGGCGGGACTACCGGGACTACTACGAGGCCCAGGGCTGGTCCGCGCATCTCGACGCCCGACCCATTCGATTCCCCATCCACGCCCGTCTCGCGTTTCGAGAGGAGGAAAACTCCCTTGTCCTGCCCGGGGGGCCCTGGACCCTGGGAGACGGGGATCGACCCTGGCGAGCCCAGCCCGCCATCGCCGACGGAACCGCCCAGTTTCTGGAAGGATCGATCACCCTGGACACCCGGGACGACCCCGACCATCCCGCCGACGGGTGGTGGGCCCACTTCCGAACTCGTTGGCAGCTCGGCGGGCAACTCCAATCCACCTTCGACCCCCAGATGAGTTCGCTGGGAGGGGAGGGTCCCGAGTTCGCCCGGATCCGATGGGCCGAGCTGGACCTCAGGCGTTACGCTCGACTCAGCCCTTCCTCCCAGGTGAACCTGCGGATCCACGGAGCCGGCTCGCTGACCTCAAACCCCATCCCCCCCCAGTTCCAGTCGGCGTTGGGAGGGGAGGGGTCCCTCCCGGGACATCCCCGCTTCGCGCTGGATTGTGGAGCCCGGAGCGAGGGGCCCGTGCCCGTTGTGGAGTCGAACGGCGAGGATCAGGCGTATCCCTTCTACGGCTGTGATCGGGTCACGCTGGGGCAGATTGAATTCCAGCAGGACCTCCCCATCAGTTGGGAACCACTCCCCGACGACTGGGGCGACCCGGAGTGGTCGGGCTCGCTCCGTATCCAGCCCGCCCTCTCCCTCTTCGTGAGCGCCGGCCAGGGATGGGCCCGGAATCAAGACGGCTTCCCGGAGCGGCCCGACTCGTCCAGGCGCGGCGATGTGGGCCTGGGGCTCGTGACCGGATCGCTGGGGCTCTACTGGGCCTATCCCCTGAATCGGAAGGAACGGGGCCTCAACTTCTTCGTCCGACTGCACCACCGCTTCTGAGCCTGTGCGCGACCTCCCCCTCCCTCCCGAACTGCGGGGCCTGGCCGCCATCCTCCTGGCGGCCCTGGCCACGGGGCTGTTCGGGCCCCTCCAGTCTCAGGCCCTGTTGGCCCAGGATCCGCTGACTCTCAGGTTGGCTGGGGAGGGTGGGGAGGTTCGGGCCACCCTCGGACCGGTGCTTCAGACCAGGGGCATCCAGAGCTCGCTGCAGCGGGGACTCCCGATCCGGATCCTCGTCGTGACCGAGCTCTGGCGAGACCGCCTGGTGGATGCCCAGGAAGGACGTCACGAGTGGAGGGCATCGGTGCGGTTCGACCCCCTGGAACGGGTCTACCTGGTGGAGACCGGTGAGGGTGGGGTGTTCTCCGCCGGGACCCCCACCGAGGCCACCCAGATCCTCTCGGAGGAGCTCAGGGTTCCCCTGAGGCCACGGCGAGAGGGCCGCTTTTACTACCTCGGCCGCCTCGAGGTGGAGACCCTCTCCCTCTCCGACCTGGAGGAGCTCCGCCGGTGGCTCCAGGGGGACCTGGCTCCAGCGGTGGAGGGAGAGGGCGGAGGGGGCGTCCGGTCGGCCATCGGCAGGGGATTCCAGCGAGCCCT
>SL_3KL_010_SEDDRAFT_10004422_pt1 | contig 12708 bp, 9 predicted proteins | sample SodLakKL_010_SED_2_FD_10381 | JGI IMG/M metagenome (IMG submission 10381)
GAGCCGCCGGTTCCGAAACCACGGATGGTCCAGTTGGCCGCCAATGCCGGGTTGGCGTCCTCGATCAAACCGACAAAGCCGGCGTCACTCAAGTCGGGCGGATCACCGGCCGCACCGTCGGTAAAGTTAAAAGCCAGCCATGAACGTTGCTGAGACGCTGAGGCATCACGAATGGCAGGGAAATAATCTTCCCGGGTGCTGCGGTTGACCACGCCAATCAGTACATCACCATGTTCCGCGGTAATATCGGGTGGCTCGGGCAACATGACCGACTCGAATCCGACGCTGGAGCCAACCGTCAAGCCCGTGATGACAGCCAGCAATTCGATATTTCCCAGCGGATCCCCATCCGGCGCACTCCATACATAGACGTCGTATTCGTCCCCTTGTTCCACGTTGCCATTGCCCGGGGCCCAGCCGACTTGAACTTCCTCCAGCGAGAAAGGCAATTCCAGAAGGCCTGGCGAGAAGCGGTTGAACCACAGCCATTGCTGTTCACCCACGCCCGTATTGGACGCCAGCCCGGTATCGATGATCAATTCGATCGGTTCGCTTTCGCCCTCATCCACCGAACTCTGTGGGGATTCGCCCACCAGCTCCACCGTGAAGACCTCGGCACGCTCGATGCTGTAGGTCAGGTTCAGACCGCCGGTGTTGGCAATGGTCAGCACGTCGTCATCGTCGGCGCCCTGGTCCAGCGTAAACTCGAATGATAGTGGGGAGATGCTGGCTGCCGGTGGATCCGGGGGGTCCAGGCCGATGATCGCCACGGTCCAGTGCAGGTCGGGCGACAGGCCGCCGGTCTCGGTAAATACCACTTCACCAAAATCGATCTGGCCGGTTGAGTTCTCGGAATCCGGCGTGATCGTGATTTCAACGACCTGGGTTTCACCCAAACCGCCGTTAAAATTGAACTGAGATGGCGAGGCCGAAACAGAGAAGGTATCGCCATATCCAATCCCTTCAACCTCCCAGTTGCTGGCCTGATCCAGGGTATTGCGGACCACGCGGGTAAACGTGCAATCAGGGTCGCAATCCATATCGCGCAAGGCCGGCAGATTGAGCGTGCGGACATCGCCATCTTCATCAGGATCGGCGGCGTCAAAGTTCGCTCTTGATTCATTCATCACCAATCCGGCCAGCGCCGCCCTGGTCAGGTCGACGCGGCCGCTGCCGACATCATCCCAGTCCCAGGGGGTGGCGCCATCCTGCTTGAAGCCCTGGCGAACAGCGGTCATGCGAATTGCCGAGTGCACTTCCATGACACTCCAGTTCGGCTGGGCCTGGCGCACCAGCGTGGCTGCACCGGCCACATGGGGGCTGGACATCGAAGTACCGCTCTTGAACCAGAAATCCGGCGGCACGATGTAGTCAACCTCGATTTCGCCGCTCGAATCGCCGATGAAATCAAGCAGTGCCTGCCCGGCTTGCTGGCTGGCCGAAAAAGCCTCGATTTTCGGCTCCTGGCCAAACGTGTCCATGGTAAATGGACCGGACTCGCTGTTGAAGACCACCACGAAGTCAGCACCGGCGTCGAAGGCATGATTGATCTTGTCAACTTCCGGGCAACCGCCGCGGCGAACCAGGGCGACGGCATCGTCAAAGAAACCGGACGGGAACCCGTTACAACCCTCGGCGTCGGGGTCCTGTGACTCATCATGACGCATGGTGCGACCGTCGAATGGAACGGTACGAACCAGGGTTCGCGTGCCAGGGCGAAGAAAAATGTTCTGGGTTTCAGCCGGAGGCGTGCCCGGCCCGGAAGCCGATAGCAGAAAGAAAACATCGGCGGCGAAGATGACCACACCAGGGGCGGTGATATCAGGCTTCTGAATATTGCCGAAAGGCGCCGGCGTCGGCCCGCGGGAGCTGAAACCGGCCAGCACATCACCGGGGGCGGGATCGCCAGAAGAGTCAACATCCCGGGTCGAGGCCGCCACGGTCATCACCCAGGGACCGCGATGGCCGACGGTGGATGGATCGGGGCCGGAGTTGCCTGCCGATGCGGCGACAAATACATCGGAGTCGACCAGCTCCAGTTTGATGGAATCAAAGTCATTCCAGGGATTGCCGCCTCCGGAAATCGAGTAGTTGGCTACGTCTACATCGGCATGCAACAGCACGCTTTCCAGTCCGGCAAAAATATCAGCTCCTGGACAGCTACGACCGGGGCAGACCTTGTAGGAGCGGATATGGGCACAGGGAGCGACCCCCGTGATCGAATCGAAGCTGCCCGGCACATCCAACGCCGGTGAGGCGCTGCCCTGCGTCAGTCGGTTTCCGGCCGCGGTGCCGGCCACATGGGCGCCATGACCGTTATAGTCGAACGGAAATGGCCCATTGCATAGCCCGCCTGGTCCGGTGGCTGAAGAGCAGTCCAGCGCGCTGATCAACTTGTCAGGTGTGGGAGTCTCGCCATGCCCACAGGCCGGATCGTTGGCAAACGAATCGTGTTCGGCCGGATCGATCACACCGGAGTCGAGAATGGCCACCACCATGCCCTCACCTTCCAATCCGGTCTGATTGGGCACCGCACTGCCATCCCAGATCGCGTCAGCACCGATGAATTCCGGACCACGATAAGTATCCAGCTCATAGACGCGCTCACGCTCGACAGCGACAACACCGGGCATTCTGGAAAGCTCCATGGCCTCGCCCGGCGTCAGACGCAAGGCCACGCCATTCCGGCTGACCAGAAAGCGGTGCGAGGGGTCCAGGCCGCGTTCCAGAACACGGCCGGCATCGGCTAAAAACACATCCTGGTCACTGCGTACGGCTTCCAGAAGCGACGAAGTCAGAGGGTCGGTCAGGCGAAAACCGGCCGAAGTACCGTGTGCACCCCGAAAACGTTGCAGTGCGCCGGCGCTGGAAAAGTCAACCAGGTAGCGATATCGGCCAAACTCATCAGCCTCACTGAAGTGGCTCTGTGACTTCTGCTGCACCACTTGGTCCAGTGCCAGAGATTGGACTTCAGCGGTCAGCGCGCCGAGCGGGGCAAAGAATAGCAGCACCGAGGTTGCAAGAAGAAGAAATAATTTCATACTGGGGCCTCCCTGAAAACAAGACACTGTTTCCCCTTTATGCAATCGTTCAAAATACCGTCAAAAGCAGATTGCAGCAAGGCTCTTGGGGCTTTTCTCGATAGGGACCATCCACAATGAAGTATCAACTCGCAATTCCAACACTGGTGGCCTTCGCCTGGTTGATCACGCCGGCAGTTGCCCAGATCATGCTGGCCGGCGGTCACTTGCCGGTTTGCACCTCGCTGAGCACTGATCAATGTCAAAGTGATGACCCTTGGTCGCCAACGGCCCTGGAAGAGCACTTGTACATGATCGATATGGCTGCGGTTGTCCGCTGGGAGCATGCCATGAGCGGACCGACAGACGGACACGATGACCCGAACTGGTTGGAGCTGTTGTTGAGTCTCAGGGATGACGAGCATGAACCCTTGGACCGAGCCACTCTCACCGACCGGCTGCGCCGGGCCAGTGTCACCATCGAGACCGAAAACGGACCGAATGTCATTGCGGGCGAAGCGCTCTATCAGTCAGCCAGCGACCGACAATGGCGGCGTCTGTTGCATCATTTGCAGGCGCCGATCGGTGATCAGCGCGAACAGGTCAGGCTGGCCGACAGCAAGAGCGAATCGTCCATTGCAGTATTCGAACGTTTTGTGGCCATGGCCGCTGAGCGCAGTGAGCGTGACCGACCACTGATTGCTGTCTCGACGGCTTCATCGACCGATCCCTACGCGGCGCTGGACTTCTACCTGCAAGTGTTCGAACAGGCCGGCGCCGATGTGGTGTGGCTGCCGCTGGATGCCGCCGTCCGGCGCGCCCGCTCCGAGGGTCATTGCCTGGGGCTGGCCCGCTACCAGGCCATAGAACTGGGCAGCTTTGATCGGCAGCGCGTCTATCCGGAGCGATTTCAGGAGCAACTGGCCTTTTGCCTGCAGCCCGAAGCCGGCCTGGATATCGTCACCGAAGTCGATGGCCTGTTTCTTAATGGCGGCGATCAGTGGCTGACCCTGCACGCCTTTCGTGACCACGATGGTCAACCCACTACGGAACTCGAGGTGATTCTGAACCGGCTGGCCGAGCGGTCCATGGTGCTCGGCGGCACCAGTGCGGGGGCGGCCGTGCAGTCGGCTCGCGCCATGGTCAGCAACGGCAGCAACGCCGCGGCACTGGTCCATGGCGCAAAGGCTTCGGCGCCTCCCGAGCCGGGATGTGATAGGGCCTCGAACTGCCCCGAGGGACTGAGCGCGGACAGCCTGACCTACCATCCTCCCGGCGGACTGGGCAGCGTGAACTTCGCCATTGTCGATACCCACTTTTCCGAACGCCGACGCCAGTTGCGACTGACCCGGCTGTTGCTCGACAGTGGTGAGCGTTATGGCCTGGGCGTTGACGAAACCACCGCCGTGGTGATCGAGACGGATGATACGGGTGACATCCATTCTCTGGAGGTCGTCGGTGAACAGGCCGCCTGGCTGATCGATATGCAAACTTCGAAGGCCCGGAAGACCTCCCCGCTGCATATCGAATCGGCCCGCATGATACGGATTGGTTCCGGTCAGCGACTGGATCTGGACTCTGCAGCCGAATCAGAACTCGGCGAGCTGCAATCGCCAGAATTCAGTGATTGTCTGCCGATGACCGGCGGCGTGTCCTTCAACGACCTGCTTTCTGCAGACGGCCCAGCGCACCGTTCCATTTGCCTGCATTTCGAGCATGGGACCGAATTTCAGCTTGAGTTGATTGAACTCGAGCCAGCTATCAAAGGGCCTCGAGAGTGGGCCCTGAAGCTATTCGTCGCGCCCACCGCGCATTGATGCCGACTGCCCGACCAAGCCGGACTCAACCACCGGCAGTTTGTGCCTTGCGCCGGCGCTTGTTGGCGGCGAATGCAATGCCCTGGACGTTGAGGTCGATATCGAGTTTCAGGTGTGACCAGGTGTTCGGGTCGCGCCCGAGGTTGCCCATGCCGTCGAGCAGACCGGCGAAATAGTCGAACAGGCGCGCCCGGCAGTAGGCCTCCAGCGCCTCGTCGGGCCGGTCGCTATTCTCGGCGTCATCACGCAGGCGTTCGGCGAAATCGAGATGACGCAGCAATTGGCCGGCCGCGGCCTCGATGTCAGTCACCCTACCGAAGTGCGTGGGATAGATGCAACTCGGCCGTTCGGACACCAGCCGGCGAATCGATTCGCGCGCCAGCTCGGGCTCGAAATCCGTCGGACTGGTCGATGGAATGGCGAACGTGCCTTCGCCCTGCAAGGCCGGGTAGACCAGCCCGAAGGCGTCTCCGGAGAAAATTGCGTTCGTGGCTGTGTCGACAATGCAGAAATGATGATTGGCATGGCCGCGCGTGTGCAGAAAGCGCAATTCGCGTCCGCCAAGTCGCAGGGTCTGTTCGTCCTCCATGATCAGTACACGATCCTCGGCCACCGGATCAATGGTGCCGTACAGGCGATCGAACTCGGCCTGGCCGTAGACCGCCGAGGCACTGGCGACCAGCTTGGCCGGATCGATCACGTGCGGCGCAGCGCGCGGATGGGCCACCACCTTTGCATTCGGGCAGGCCCGCGCCAGTGCCGAAGTACCACCGGCATGATCGAGATGCACATGTGTGATGATCAGGTAGTCGACCTGCTCTGGCCTGAGCCCCTGCTCAGCCAACGCCGCCAGCAAACGGGGCACGGCCTCGTTGGTGTTGTTGTCGACAAAAGCCGCCCGATCGCCATCGACGATCAGATAGGCGGCCGCAACCTCAGCAAGGCCGAGGTAATGGGTATCAATGGTGTGAATGCCGGTCATCTTGACTCCCGCGTTTTCATTTCAGACTATCACCGACCAGGCCGGCCGCGACAGGAACCGGATTTCAGTTTGTGTTGATCGAACTTGAGCCGAATATCAAAGACCCTCTTGAGTGGGTCCTTAAGCTATTCGTCGCGCCCGCTGCGCCAGATCGAGAACAGTAACCAGACGCCCCCAACCGCAGCGGCCACAAAACCCGCCAGTCCCAGAAACGGCACCCCGGTATCGGTGGGATCGACATTCATGGCGATGGCAGAGCCGATGATCAGGGCGGCGGTGACAATGCCCAGGGTCAGACGACTGACCGCCTTGTCCAGGCGCGAGCTGACCTCCTTGAGCGAATTGATGTCCACATGAACCTCGATGCGCCCGCGTCGGGCCGCACGCAGCAAGCGGCTGAGATCATCCGGCAGCCCACCCAGCACACGCAAGGTGTCCATCAGACTCTTTTGCATGCGCCGGGTCATGTTGAGCGGCGAGTAATAACGGCGCAGCACCGACTCAATCACCGGTGCGGCTTCCGAGGCCATGTCAAAGTCCGGGTCCAGGGATCGCCCCATACCCTCCAGAGTGATGAAAGCCTTGAGCATCAAAACCAGATCGGCTGGCAGCATCAGGCGATGACGTCGCAGGACGCCGGTCATGTCACCAATCATGGCCGACATGTCCAGCTGGTCCAGCGGGACGCCGTGATAACGCTCGACAAAATCACCGATTTCAGCCTCGAGCTGGTCCTGATCGGCATTGCTGTCCATGCTCCAGTCCAGGAGAATGCGCGCCACCTTGGCGGCATCACGCTTGACCAGACCATGCAACAGCTCGGCCACTTCGTGACGGCGATCATCAGTGAGGCGACCGACCATGCCGTAATCGAGCAAGGCAATCCGATTATCCGTCAGATACTTGATATTGCCCGGATGGGGATCGGCATGGAAAAACCCGTCTTCGAGAATCATTTTCAGAATCGCCTGGGTCCCTCGCTGGGCAATCAGGTGCCGGTCCAGCCCGGCCTCGTCCACGGCCTCGAGGTCATGCCCGGAAATGCCGTCGATGAAATCCTGCACGCTGAGCCGTTCACCGGCCCACTGCCAGTAAACACCGGGAACGACAATCGGGCTGTCCTCTCCCATGGAGTCGGCAATGCGCTCGGCATGGCGACCTTCGGAGGCAAAATCGAGCTCTGCGCGCAGAGAGTCGGAAAACTGCTGGACCAGGGCCTTGGGTTTGTATTGCCTGAAATCCGGCGCTTCCGACTCGATGATCTCAGCCAGGCGCATGAGCAGTCGCAAGTCAGCCTCGACCACCGGCCGGATGCCGGGACGACGAACCTTGAGTGCAACCCAGGTGCCATCGTCCATACGCGCCTTGTGAACCTGGGCCAATGATGCTGCGGCCAGCGGATCCGTAACGACCAGGGCAAATACCTCTTCGGGTCGAGCGCCAAGATCTTCAGTCAACTGCTTTTCGATTTCCGAATAATCAACCGCCGGCGCCTTGTCCTGGAGTTTCCTGAATTCGTCCAGCCACTCCGGACCAAACAAGTCCACGCGCGTGGCCAGCACCTGTCCGAGCTTGACAAAGGTCGGCCCCAGTTCCTCCAGCACCCGGCGCGCCCGCTCGGGCGGCTTCAATCGGGCCAGTTCCTCGGCCTTTTTCCAGTGCAACGCCTTGCCGGCACGCTCCAGCGCTCCCGACATGCCCACCCGCTGGACCAGATCGCCAAATCCATAGCGGATCAATACCGACGCGATATCCTGCACTCGGCCAAGATCCCGCGCTGCGCTTAAAGCCTGCCAAAGCATGTGTTGGTCTCCAGACAGTGTTGCTGAAAGGCTACCATCATTCGGGCACAACTTCGGGCCCGGCCTCAGCCTCATAACCCGGCGACATATGCATTCGTCGAGTGAGTATTTCCCCTCATGCTCATGCAGCCCTAGGCTGCTGCCATGTCGATCTCAAACGCAAAGCCCCCTCAAGGCTGGTACCCGTTGTTTCTGAACCTGGCCGGACGAAATGTGCTGGTCATTGGTGGCGACCAGGTGGCATTGCGCAAGACCCGGGCGCTGCTGCGCTGCAAAGCGCATGTGGTCATGCTCTCCAACACGCCTGATCCAAAGACCGTCGAGGAACTGGCCACTGAACCCGTGTGCTTTCTTCGCGGAGACTATTTCGCGGCGTTACTCGAAAACATTGCCCTGGTCGTTATCGCCGAGGCTGATGAAAACACGGCTCTTAAGGTTCGACAAGACGCTGACAAGCGCGGCCTGCCGGTCAATGTCGTCGACCAGTTCAAGCATTGCAGCGCCATTACACCGGCGGTGATCGATCGCTCGCCGATCAAGATCGCGATCTCCAGCGCCGGACAGGCACCGGAACTGGCGCGTATGTTGCGCAGTCGCATCGAAGCCCTGCTGCCGCCCTCCATCGGACCACTGGCCCAACTGGCCGGGCGCCTGCAGACGACGATCCGCAAACGCTACCCGAACATGGCTAGGCGCCGACAATTTCTGGGCTGGCTGTTCTCGGGTCCACCTGCCCTGGCCGTTGAACGAGACCAGCCGGAACAGGCCCGCCGCCTGGCCGAGCAGGCGCTGATGAAAGACTCGTTTGAAATCAAGGGCAGCGTGGCCCTGGTCGGGGCCGGTCCGGGCGATCCCGAACTGCTGACCCTGCGCGCATTGCGCCTGATCCAGGAAGCCGACCTGATCGTTCATGACGGACTGGTCGATGCCCGCATCCTCGAATACGCCCGTCGTGATGCCGAACGGATCGATGTCGCCAAGCGTCGCGGACATTGCCGGGTTGACCAGGACGGTATCCAGCGATTGCTGGTCGAACATGCCCGCCGCGGTGCGCGCGTGGTGCGCCTCAAGGGTGGCGATCCAATGATTTTCGGACGTGGCGGCGAAGAGATCGCCGAGCTGCGCAAACACGGCATCGACTACCAGGTCGTGCCGGGTATTACCGCTGCCAGCGCTTGTGGCGCTTATGCCGGCATTCCGCTGACCCATCGTGATCATGCCCAGTCGGTGCGGCTGATCACCGCCCATTGCAAGGCCTCGATCGACAATCTGGACTGGTCGGAACTGGCCGCCGATCGCCAGACCCTGGCCTTTTACATGGCCGTGGCCAAGCTCGATGTCATCGAAACCCGATTGATCGCTGCCGGGCGCCATCCGGACACCCCGATTGCGCTGGTCGAAAACGGCACCCGGCCGAATCAGCGTGTCCTGATCGGCACCCTTGGCAATCTGGCGGAACTGGCCGACCGACATGACCTGAAGTCCCCGGCCATGCTGTTTGTCGGCGAGGTGGCGGCCCTGGCCAGTGAACTGGGGTGGTACGGCGATGCACCACTTCACTCTGTCCAGGATAAGCACGTCGAGGTGCGCAAGGCGTCCTGAGCTTCGGGCAAGCTCCATAGGTACTCCGGCGGGTTACAATTCCAACCATGACTCGCTCCCGAATCGCGCTGTTGGTCTCGGTATCCCTGGTGCTGTTTCTGACCGGTTGCGCCACCACGCCACCGCGTGACCAGGACAACGTGTGCAACATCTTCCGCGAAAACCCACGCTGGTACGACCATGCCCGGGCCTCCGAGCGACGCTGGAAAACACCGATCGCCGTGCAAATGGCTTTTGTGCAGCAGGAATCCTCTTTTCGCGCCCGGGCCCGCCCGGAACGCAACCGGATTCTGGGCATCATCCCCGGTCGGCGTCCGTCTTCAGCGCGCGGTTATGCCCAGGCCCAGGATCCAGCCTGGAGCGATTACCAGGCTGCCACCGGCAACCGTCGCGCCCGGCGCAGCAACATGGCCGATGCACTCGATTTCATCGGCTGGTACAACGACGTCAGCCATCGCCGCCTGGGTCTGGCCAAGAACGATGCCTACAATCTTTACCTGGCCTATCATGAGGGCCATACCGGGTACCAACGCGGCAACTGGCGCAACAACCGTCAGCTCCAGTCGATTGCCCGGCGGGTCGATAATTTGGCCCTGACCTACCAGCGCCAGCTCAATGCCTGTGAGTCAGATTTCCACTGTCGTCGCTGGTACCAGTTCTGGCCGTTCTGCCGGTGAGTATCCGAACATAGAGCCAGCCGCCGATCGCGCCGCACAGGCTGAGGGTCAGGAAGCCGGCCAGGCTGCGGGTGGCGCCGATGACTGTGACCGGCAGCATGGCGCTCATGATGGCAAGTGCCGCGGCGATGGCGACGAAGCCGGCCAGCATGAATAGCGGCATTCTAGCGTTGCTAATCCAGCGAACCAGCGCACCAGCCACCACGAAGGCGATCAGCAGGGCCAGTGCGACGATAATGGCAAACGTCGGGGCAAAACTGACCAGATCGAACCCGGTCACCTGCAGTCGATCGCCGATGGAAATCGGACCATCCAGCTCAGCGATGCGGGCCAGGTTGAACTGAGTCTGGACGATGCTGCCCGAAACTGCGGTGACCACCACCGCACTCAACCAGGCCAGTAACCAGCGCAAGGCAAGTTTCATGTTTTCTCCCATTCCTCATGCCATTGGGCGTATATCATGTTTCCCATGAGACGGTTCACACACAGCTTAATTGTAATGGTCCTGGCAATGGCCCTGTCAGGCAAAGCTCTGGGACTCCAGATCGAAACCGTGGCCGATGGACTGGAGCATCCCTGGTCGATCGCCTTCCTGCCCGATGGTCGCCTGCTGGTCACAGAGCGTGCTGGCCGCTTGCGCCTGATCAATGCCGAGGGTGATCTGGTTGCAGAACCCGTCGCGGCAGTGCCGGAAAGTTTGGTACGTAACCAGGGTGGGCTGATGGAAGTGGCCCTGGACCCCGACCATGAGACCAATGGCTGGATTTATCTCACTCAGGCCCACGGCGTGCCGAACGCCAATACCACACGGGTGCTGCGTGGTCGACTGGATGGCATGACCTGGGTCGACAACGAAGTCATCTTCACCGCCCGGCCGGAACGCACCCGCCCGGTTCACTACGGCGGCCGGATTGCCCTTCTTGACGACGGCACATTGCTGGTCACCCTTGGCGACGGTTTCGATCATCGCGAGCAGGCCCAGAAACTCGACAGCCATATCGGAACGATTGTTCGCATCCACCCGGATGGCTCAGTACCGTCGGACAATCCCTTTATCGACCAGCCCGACGCCCTGCCCGAGATCTACAGCTACGGTCATCGCAATCCGCAAGGCATCGTGTTCGATCCCGACACCGGCCTGGTCTGGTCCCACGAGCACGGCCCGCGTGGCGGTGATGAGCTCAATCTGATTCGACCGGGCGAGAATTACGGCTGGCCGGTGGTGACCCTGGGCATCGATTATTCCGGTGCTCGAATCACGCCCTACACCAGCCGACCCGGTATGGTTGATCCTCTGACCCACTGGACGCCCGCCATCGCCCCGGCCGGCATGAGCCAGTATCGTGGCGAGTTGTTCGAGGACTGGCAAGGTGATCTGCTGATCGCCAGCCTGGTCGGGCGTGCCATTCATCGCATACGCCTGGATGGCGAACGGGTGATCGGTGAGGAAAAGCTGCCACTGGAGATCGACCGCAGGCTTCGTGATGTGCAAGTCGGGCCTGATGGCGCCATTTACATCCTCACCGACCACTCCGACGGCGAGGTGTTGCGAATCACGCCTTGATCAGCTCTTCGGCTCATTCTCGCGCGGGGCGCCGATGTGCTTGAGACGGACTTCCTGGTCGGTAACTTGGGGCATGCGCTCACGCACCGCCTTTTCATCGACCAGCTTGCCGGCGCCATCGCTCAGGTGATCGAAGACTGCCTTGTAGCTGTCGGTCAGGCGATTGATCAGTTCAGCAGTCTGCACGAAGTGTTCGTTGACCTCTTCCCGGAAGCGCTCATTTTCGCGCTTGAGTGATTCAACCGACGGATCCCGGCCGGTTCTTCCCAGGAAAAACCAGGCTCCGGCGCCACCCAGCGCCAGACCGGCAATCAATCCAACCACTACCCACCAGATCTCATTCACGCTTCAAGTCTCCTTTTATGCATGCATTGGACCTTATGTTAGCAAGCTGACGCGAGTATTTTGAAAAACACAGGATAAAAAACGATGAGTAGCGGTCTGGAGGTTTGGGGGCTGGGCGACGAGTGGCCTTGCCCGGGGCCGGGCTCGGTCAAGCCCACTCGTCGCTTGTCGGGTAGGAGTTGGTTGATGATTGAGTCAGATCGTAGCCACCATCAGACCTTCAATCTTCTACTAACTGTCGCATTGGGTGGTATTTGACCGATCACGGACTGACCGGGTGCGGCGGCCGGCAGCAAGTTCTTCCCGGACCATCCACGACACCCATCGCCAAATCGAAGTCACTGCGCTTGCAATCGGCATCTCGCAGACACGACCGACCCCAAGGCCACCAAACAGGAAGACATCGACTTGCCCGTTCACCCGGTCAGTCCATGAGCGGTCGGATACCACCCGATGCTTCTCCACAACCTCACCGCCAACTCATATGTCTGAGCTTCTCCAGCGAAGATCGTAAAGGTCCAGCCGGCGATCCTTCATGTTGCGGACCGAACCGTGCGAGCGAACCTCGCGCAGGCTGTCGAGATCCAGGTCGGCAATCAGCATGGTCTCGGTGTTGGGCGTGGCCTCGTGGGCGATGGCATCGTGGGGAAAGGCGAAATCCGATGGCGTGAATACCGCTGCCTGGGAGTACTGCATGTCCATGTTCTCAACCCGGGGCAGATTGCCCACCGAGCCGGTGATGACCACGTAACACTCGTTCTCGATAGCGCGGGCCTGGGCACAGCGACGGACGCGCAAATAGGCATTCTTGGTATCGGTCCAGTACGGCACGAACAGGATATTCATGCCCTGCTCGGCCATCAGCCGCGGCAATTCCGGAAATTCCACGTCGTAGCAGA
>SL_3KL_010_SEDDRAFT_10004423_pt1 | contig 12704 bp, 17 predicted proteins | sample SodLakKL_010_SED_2_FD_10381 | JGI IMG/M metagenome (IMG submission 10381)
GTGGGGGTAAGATGGCTATCTTTGAAGACCAAATTATATCCGGCATACATAGTGCGCCGGGCGATTCAGGGTCTCTCATTGTGAACGAACAAAACGAGGCTGTGGGATTGCTTTTTGCAGGAGGCAGTGGTACTACTGTCGGGTGTAAAATGACTCATGTTTGTAATCTTTTAAAAGTTAGTGTATGATACTGTTAGGTATTTCTCTGGGAATCTTTACCGCTTATGTGGTAACTGTATGGTTGCACTACGGCATACATACATCTATCTCTGCTTCATGGTATTCTCTTCCTGAAAAGCACAAGTGGAGCTTTACCATATGGTGCTGGGGCTTCGCTGTTCCCATGACTATTGTAGCTATGATGAATGGTGGTGGCTTCCTTGCGTTCTTTGCAGGGGCTTTGATAGCGGGTGTAGGGGCTGCCCCCCGAAATTGGGATGGGGCAAACCAATTCTTACAAAGGAATTTTGGCTTCAGAGAGGGCGAGAAGGTGGTTCATAAGATATTTGCCTATGTGGGGGTTATACTCTCACAGCTTAGTCTTGCCTTTGAATTTAGAGCGTATTACTTTGTGGCTCTGTTTGTTATTCTTTCAACTATATTCTTAGTTAAGAGCAAGCATAGCATATGGTATATAGAGCTTGTTGCTTATTTTTCATATTTAATAGTATTGCTTGGTGAGGTACATTGATACATTAAAAAGGATAGAGGATTATTTAGTTGATGGTGAGCGCCCCGACAAGGCATTGGAATTAGTGCGTTCTATTATTTCTTATGGCAGGGATGTGTCACGAATAAGAATACCTTGGGCTTATGTAGACTCCTGCCCGATGCATATGGAATATCAGGTGGGGGTTGCATACCCCAAGATAGGGAGGTGTTTAAGAATAATAGAACACGAGCCGGGGGTTCACTATGAACTATTGTTTGAAAATAATTTCATGACGTTTTACAACAATTTAATAACAGAAACATATGAGAGAGAAACAGGTAGTACACAAACTTGATTCTATTGGATGCTATAAACCCATAAAGAATAATATACTTATAAGACAGATAACAGACAATACCGTCAAGCAGGTGGCGAACATTGATTTAGTGTTTGCAGAGAAGTACAGGGTGGGGAAGGATAAAGTGAGAAATGCCATACGACATGGATTAGTGTATGCCCGTCCAGAGAAGTTTATGAGCATAAAATCAGGAAGAAACAAAACAAGGTGGGACACTGACTTGGAGGTCGAGATTGGAGATGTGGTGTGGAGCGAACATAATGCATTCCTTAATGCAGAAAAGATTCAAAGCGAGGATGAGATGTATTATATGATAAACTATCAAGACCTTATAGTGGCAAAGCGGGGGGAAGATGTTATAATGCTGAACGGAAGGGTTATGATTGAGGTTCATGAGGAGAAAGAGGGTTTCTTGGCCTCCCCCTTCAAGAAGAAATTAAACTGGGGAACGGTAGTATATAATGGCTCTGATAACAAATCCTACACCAACCCCAACCTTGAAGATTCTGAGGTGAAGGTTGGAGACATAATTTACTTCAAACCCACCCATGCGCACAAACTTGAAGACGATATGTGGAGGGCATTTGGAGATAAGGATTATTATTACATTCAAAAGAAAGACATATTATTAAAAGATGGCAGTCTATGAAAAAATCAATTTTAACTCTAATACTGATTATTATACCCATAATAGTTAGTTCCCAAGCTATGGGAGAAGGATTTAATCGGGAAATTCTAAATCGTTTTGATGCATCTCTTTACAGTGCCAATATTGTAGAAAATGAAGATGGTACTAACCTTATTACAACGTTCTTTGAATTACCATCTCATTATAATTATGATTACCTAAGAATAAATTTTAACAATATGGTAAGAGAATTTAGCGATATTCGTGTTGTTAATGGATGGAGAAAGGCTAAAGAAATTCAGCATAATACTTATACTATTACACTATTTCTTGACGGAGAAAATAGATATGATGATGTATTATTTGTTGTATTTTACAATAAAGATGTAAATGGATTAATAACATCTTATAGGATAGTAAAATAAAAACACACACACACAAAAAGTATGGTAGATTAAAATCAGAAATAAACCGTGAAACATTTCAATCTTGTAAAAAGAATAAAGAATGGAAAAATTCAGAAGTGGCAGTCTATAAAGGATCAGAGGGTAAGTATACAGCAGAACAAGTAGACAGGTATATCCGAAAAGCTAAGAAGGAAAAACTTGACAGGCATTTTGAGGAATACGGATATTATTTCTGTACTACTTGTCGTAGAAATGATTGTGTTCCCGTTGATTGTGCTCATATAAAGAGTGTATCAGATTGCAGGAAGGAGGGGTGTATAGAGCTGTCGTGGGACTTAGCCAATATTTTAGTTGAGGGAAGAATTTGTCATGCAAAGAGAGATAAAAACTACATACAAAATGTCGGGAACTCGTCAGATTAAGTTGATAAAAATGATTCAGCAATTAATATTTGAACACATCACAACAGGGGTGACATCAGATACTGTTGAAAAGGCAAAAGAACTCATTAAATATGACCCTTATACAGGCGGCTCTAAATACTTAAACACTAAAGATGAATAGTTATGGAAATATTTATCCCTGAAAATGTTCCCTCAAGCAAGAATAATAAGCAGTGGACTGGTAAGTATCTTGTATGGAGCAAAGCTGCACAACAATATAAAAAAAATACACATCTCTACTGGAAAATGTTTCAAAAAAACTTCAGGATTCTGGTGGATAATAAAATAGAAAATGGCGACACTCCTGTCAGAATTTCTTTTAAGTTCATAAGAAAATCCAGACACAAATTTGATTATCCCAACCCATTGCAAACTGTGTTAGACTTAATGGTTGAGTTTGGTTTACTGCCAGATGATAATGCAGATGTTGTCATGCCTGTTTTTGAAGAGTATGAATATGACTCAAAGGAACCCGGAGTCATTATAAAAATATTATGATTTATTTCCTTTTAAAGCATCGCCATAACCCTGACGATATTAAAAGAGTGTGCAAAGATGTTGGGGGGACAACTCTTCAGAAATGGGGTGGTAGCTGGATTGTAAATGGATTAAGGAGGAATCCCGAGTTTAACAAAACCGATATAGGGGTCAGGTGGGGAGGGATGTTTACTGTTCCTTTCAATGTGGTGAATTCAAGAGAAGCTGTTCTTCTTGTGGCACATAAAAGCAGAACACGAAAAGCCTTGCAGGGGAAAGTGCCCATTCCGAGAACTTGGTGGGATGCAGACAAAGCTCAAATTCCTTTTATAGCAAGACCATCTACTCATTCTCACGGAAACAGATTCTATGTTATAAAAACAGAGAAAGAAAGAAAAGACCTCAAAAAAGGCAACCTAAATGGATTTTATTATAGTGAACTAATTGACATAAAAGAAGAATACAGAGTATATGTTGGACACGAAAAAATACTGGGATGCTACAAGAAGAGTTTTAAAGAGGGTGAATTAAGGGCGAATAGAGCCATCACAGGGCTTTCTTGGGGCGACATGGTATTGCCCCCTGACGATGTAGGTAAAATCGCTGTGGAGGCCTGTAAGGCATTAAATTTAGACACTGGTGCTGTCGATGTGTTAGTTGCACAGGAGCCTATGATAATAGAAGTTAATTCAACTCCTGCTATATCTACAGAGGAATGTAGAAATATGTATATTAAATATTTTAAATGGATTGACAAGAAATCCAATTCACGGTAAAAATATGGACATACTGTATCCATACAAGCATTCAGAGAAAGGTAATTCATCTTTAAGATATTCTTTAAGGAGCTTGGTGAACCTCCCTCATGATAGGGTTGTCATTATAGGAGACAAGCCTAAGTGGGCTGTTAATATAAAGCATATAAAGTGTGACGACCCCTATGATTCAGCCACTAAAAATGTGTGGAGAAAAATATACATAGCCTGCGAGATGCTTTCTGAAAACTTCATCTTGATGGATGACGACCACATAATATGGAACTATGTTAGCGAGATACCCTATTATCACGGCAAGCCTTTTAATAAGATGAAGATGAACAATGATAAGCGTGGCAGGGATTTCTATTATGCTTTACATAATTCAAAGAATATGTTAAGAAATCCCAAGAATTTTAACAGGGTACACACTCCCATAGTTTATAACAGGGAGCGATTTAAAGATGTGGCAAAGAAATTTGAATGGAATACATTACACAAAACCATCTATTGTAATTACTATCAGGTTGAAAGCACATACAGAAGGGATGCTAAGGCAAGAACATTAAAGGGTTTTCTGGATAGAGTTGGTGATGATTTTATAAGCCTCTCTCCACAGATTGAATTACATCCCAAGGTAATTAAGATTTTAGAGGAAAACTTTAATAAGTGCAAATATGAAGCTGACTTTCTTTAGAAGGGAAACACAAATGTTTTTCAATAATTTTAGTAAATTTGCAGAGGTGGAGTCTGTCTTTAAAAGAGGGGGCAAGTTTTATATCGGAAACAGAGAGGTTAAAGACCCCCCCGAAAAGGCTATAAGGTGGAGAACAGAGCTTCGCTATCCTTATCCGACACTTAATTCACGGGAATCTGTTATCATGGGGAACAATAAATTCTTACAAAGAAAGGCACTTCAGGATGCAGGAGTATCTGTTCCTAAGTCATGGTTTGAAAAGCAAAACTCATTCCCTTGTCTGGCGAGACCGACAAGACACGCAAGGGGCACTGGCTTTCATATTATAAACTCCAAAAAGGAATTGGATGCTCTACCTAAAAGAAATTGGTATTATAGTGAATGGATAGAAAAGAAAGAAGAGTACAGGGTGTATGTTGGAGGAGACAAAGTCTTGGGAGCATTCCGTAAACCCATCGAAGGACATACGAGGGGTCATTTAGCTATAACTGGTTCATGGGGAGAGTTGCTTATGCCATCAAAAGATATATGCGATCTGGCAATAGAATCTAACAAAACACTTGGGCTGGATTTCTCTGGAATAGATGTTATTGTGGGAGAAAAACCTTACTGTATAGAATGCAACACAGCTCCTATGGCCATTACAGAGGATGTAGCAGAATTATTAACTAAATATTTTATAAAATGCTTAAAGTAGTTTGCTTCAAATGGAAGCCCACTAAAGACATGGTTAAGAAGTTAGCACCCGGTGTGGGAAAGTACACATCAAGGCACGTCAACCGCTTATATAAGGCTATTTCAAAAAACCTTACTATACCGCATGAATTTATATGTATAACAGATGAGCCGGAAGGTATAAAATGCAGAACAATTCCTTTGTGGGATAAGTGTTCTCATCTGGGGGGTTGCTACAATCGTCTGTATGTCTTCAGTGAGGAGATGAAAGAAATAATAGGAAACAGATTTGTTTGTATTGATTTGGATTGTGTGGTATTGGGAAATCTTGACAGCATTTTTTCCCGGCAAGATGATTTTGTCATGATGGAATACTATAAAGAGGGGCGGGTGAGCAAACAGAAATATAACGGCAGTCTCTTTATGATGACAGCAGGAAGCAGAGATCAGGTATGGAGCAAGTTTCGCTTTGAAAAAAGCATACAGGAAGTAACAGAGTTCAATAAACTAAAGATTAATAATCGAAGGAAGAAATCTATTCAGAGGTACAGGGGCACAGATCAGGCATGGATAAACTATATCTTAGGGGACAAAGAAAAAGTCTTCACCCGTGATGATGGTGTTTACCAATACAAAAGATTAAAGAACAAGTCCAAGCCACCCAAGAATGCCAAGCTGGTATTCTTTGCTAATGGTTGTCTTGACCCCTCTATCCTTGGTGAGAAATGGATAAAAAAATATTGGAATGGATAACCTGTTAGTTTGTGGTCAAAATTTTTTTGGTACGGCAACTATTTATGACGTTGATTTTTACAATGCCCTTGCTAAACATTTCAACATGTATTATTATGGGCAAAACTATTTGGATAATCCCGGCAATACCAGCCTGCGAGATGTGATTGAGAAGAATAACATTGACATAGTTTTGTATCAGTATTACAAGCAGGGACTGGATGAGTTTTTAGAGCTGCGCTTTGATAAAAAATACCTGCTGTTAAGCGACCTTCAAAAACATCCTTTCGGGGTGCGCAGGGCAGAAGACATCTCAAAAATTATTGAGAAAAGTGATTTGAAAGCTGTTCTTTTTAGGGGGTTGTATGGTGAATATTTAAAGATTGATTCGGACAAGATGCATTTCTTCCCATGGTCAATAGATGAAAACACCTATTCCTTCTCTTTAAAGAAGGATAATGATGTTTGCTTTTTAGGGTGCTATGGCAGCAAATATCCTATAAGAAAGTATATAAAACCAGAGGTAAGAAGGTTTTGTGGGGCAAGGAATTACTCTCTGTTGTCAGGGAGGAGAAGCGGTGAGGCAAAGACGGACATTAATTTTATGAATAAATATTCAGACAAGCAGATTGATAGACAGATGGTGGGGGCGGGGTATGTCAAGGCATTGCAACGTAGCAAGTTGATGCTGTTTGACTCAAGCATTTATAAATACCCCGTCAAGAAATACTTTGAGTGTATGGCAACTGGATGCCTTATCTTGGCTGACAAGCCTCACCACGCAGAGGAAATAGGACTAATAGAGAATAGGCATTTTGTTCCTATTAATAAAGACAACTGGAAGAGCAAGGTGGAGTATTATCTTAAAAAGAAAGACGAAAGGGAAAAGATAGTTCACAGAGCACGGAAGCTATTCTTGAAAAGGCACACGAACAAGGTTAGGATAGGGCAACTATTGAATATATTTTACGATGCAGATTCATTATAGTGGTGCAGTAAAAGCATTGGGCAAGAAGTTCGCTAAGAAGTATAATCTTAAACCGTATACTAATGCCCGTAAGCCCGTTGTCATCTTTGGCTTGTTTGGTCACAAAGACTATCGTGTTTTAAGAAAACACAAATCAAAGTGTATAGTTTTGTTTCGTGGTTCAGATGCCTTAAAAATAGGACGGGAAGAGGCTGAGATAATAAAACGCAAGAACCCTGTTGTATATGCCATAGGGGGGTTTATTTCAGAAGATTTAAAAAAATGGGACATCCCCCACAAGATACTACCCCTCTCCCCTACCGTGCCGAATATCCCTTGTCAGCCAAGGGGGGATAAGATTTACTGCTATATTAAAAGGGATGGAGGGGTGAAGTATAATCAGAAGTTAGCTCAGGAAGTATCAGACAGGACGGGCATTGATATTATTTTTACCAAGTTTAAACAGTATTCAAGAAGTGAGTTGATGGAGGTGTACAAGCAATGCTTTATCGGGCTGAGGTTAAACGAGCATGACGGGCTTCCCAATACTGTCCTTGAGTTAGGGTTGATGGGCAGAAGGAGTATCTATAATGGGGGCATACCAGAGTCCATCCCTTGGAGTGGAGTGGAAGATATTTGTGAGAATGTTTTATTGGAATATAAAAACAGGCACGAGCCAAACGAGTCTATAAGTAAAAGTATTAAGAACTATCTAAATGTAGGAAATGAATGGATGAGTTGCTAAAGAAAATAAAGAAGGAGCAAAAGAGGGTTAAGAAGAAAATAGGCTATACACCCAACATCCTTGAGCCGCAAACACTTTGTGAGAAAATTTTATGGAACAAGTTTTTTGACAGGTCTAAGCTCTTGGTGACTACATCGGACAAGGTTGAGGTCAAGAAATATGTAGAAGAAATGTGGGGAAAAGATATAGTGATACCCAACCTGTTTGTGGGGGAGCCTGAAGATATTCCTTTCTCATCCTTGCCAGAGAGATATGTCATCAAGCCTAATCATACAAGTGGCAGGGTTATTTTTGCAACAGAAGACAAAGTGTTGATGGGGTTGACAGGGGCTATTGAGGGAGGCAGGACAAAAATAAATAGGGGCGATATAACAAAGACCTGTGAAAAATGGTTGAAAGAAAGGTATGGCACAGAAAAATTTGAATGGGCATATCAGGAGATAGAAAGAAAGATTCTCATAGAGCCCATGATAAGTGTGCCCGCCCCTGCTAATTATAACTTTTATATGTTTAACGGGAAATGCGAGTTCCTATATGTCATACACGGAAGATATACCGATGGCTATGCAAAGGTATGCTATGACACAGACTGGAACAGAACACCGTTTCAGCTTGAAAAGAGGAGTTTTGATTATCCGAAGCCAAAGGAGTTGGATAAGATGGTTAGGATAGCAGAGGTATTAAGCAAGCCATTTAGATTTGTTAGAGTTGACCTGTATCGTACCGATAGAATATATTTTGGGGAATTAACACACTACCCCACTTCGGGAGCAATGAATTTCTCTGATAAGGAGTGGGACTTAAAATTAGGAGGAAAAATATGAAAGCAATAGTTTTATCTTTTGACAAGTATCACCCGCTGTCTGATTTTATGATCCACTGCTATAACAAGCTATGGCCAGATAATCCGTTTACGTTTCATGTGCCCTATCAGGAATCAAAAGATATATCTCATCAGAACGTAAAGTTTGTAAAAACACCCAAGCCTTTTAAAGATACCGTAATTGCCCTGTTAGAGGGACTTGATGATGATGAGTGGGTTTATTGGTGCCCTGATGAATATTATCCCGTATCCTTAGATATACAGGCTTTTAAAGATATATATGAGTGGCTACCAACGACCAGCATATCTGGTGTGCTGACGATACGTCCACTCAAGATAAGAAAAAAGAGCTCAGTAAACAAAAAGGATTTTGTGATTGATAACCAAGGAAGGAAATATTACAGGAGGAGGCTATATCGGCAAGTTTTTGTTCACCAGTTTATAAGAGTGAAGGCGTTAAAAAAATTCTTTTCTCACATCCCCGATGTTTTAGAAAACACAAGCTATATAGACCAAAACAAAAGAAACTGGAAGATTCCTGACAACCATAGGCTGTATGTTATATATAAGGGAATAGCGAGGTTTGGGGAGCTTACAAGAAAGGGGGACTTTACTATAAATGGAATAAGGGATTTTGAAAAAGAAGGATTTAAGTTGCCAGAAGGATTTGGATTTATTAACAAAGAAATTTACAGAGATGACGAATATCAAAAAGACAGTAATAACAACAATTAATTCCCCCACTTTTGGGGTTAAAAATTTTCTTTTGTTCTCAGATGTTATAGTGGTGGGGGACGAAAAAACACCTGACAACTGGAAATGTGCGGGAGCCGAATTTATTCCAATTAAAACCCAGACAAGCAAGTTTGGAAAAATTCTGCCCCGCAACCATTACAGCAGAAAGATGATAGGCTATTTAGAGGCAATAAAGGGTGGGGCAGATGTCATAATAGACACAGATGATGACAACATCCCTTACGGCGACTGGGGTTTTCCTGATTTTAATGGAGTGTTTGATATAGTATATGGGCAATACAATGAGTTTGTTAATGCCTATAGCTATTTCACAGACCAGTTTATATGGCCACGTGGCTACCCCCTACACCTAATAAATGAAAAGAAAAATATTCAAGAAGGATCAGGAGTGATAAATGTAGGGGTGTGGCAGGGGTTGGCAGATAGAGAGCCGGATGTAGACGCTGTTTATCGGATGCTAATCAATAAAGAGTGTTATTTCAAAAAAAGGAAGCCGATAGTTTTGGGAAATTCCGTATGTCCTTTTAACTCCCAGAACACAGCTTTCAGGAAGGATGTTTTTCCGCTGCTATATATTCCTACAACGGTATCAATGAGGTTCTCTGACATATTACGTGGGCTGGTTGCACAACCTATCATGCGGCTTCATGGATACCATTTGGGATTCACCCGTGCCACCGTCTATCAAGACAGAAATAAGCATAATATAAAAAAAGACTTCAATGAGGAGTTGTTTATGTATAAACATTCAGAGGAGATATGTAATCTTGTCCATGATGTGATTTATGACGATTTCAGTATAGAGGAAAATCTGATGTCAGCATATCTACAACTAAAGAAATCAGGAATAACCGGAGATGAAACAAAAACGTTAACAGAGTGGTTAAAAAGCCTGTAATCATATTGACACACCCCTGTGCAGGGAAGACGTATTATGCAAAAAGAGATGACAGGGTAACAGACTGTCCCAGTAGAGATGGTTATGTAGAAGGAGACTATGTCTTTGTCTGCAAGGGACATAAACACTATGATAAGTATGACGCTGTTGTCGCCTTGGATGCCAAGACCTTAAAAAGAAATATAAAAAAAAGACAAAAGCAAAAAAATAAAACCTATAAGGATTTTCATATTATTATAAATGAAAGAAACAAGGTAATTAATTTTGCAAAGTCTAACAATTTGCGTATCTTTGACAGCATAATTGAGTGCATAAACTATTATGAACAAATAACATGAAATACAATATTAAAGAATTAGACACCACAAAGTGTCTTTACGACCCTAAAAAAGATTTAGAGAAACTCTACAAAGATGTGCCGGAGTTTGACGTGGATATTGATGAACTTGACAAAGACTCTGTTACTCGCTTTGTGATATTAACGTATGACTTTGAGTCTCCTATACGCAAGGAGTATTCCAAACTTTCGGAAAGGAAAGCTGTTGCCGCTCAGTATGCGGGATTCAAACTAAAGAATAACGGCAAGTTTGCTAAGGAAGTAGAGGGGATGGTTGTGGGTCAGTATCCCAAAACAGGAGATATTAATGCTATGATTGTAAAATATATAATGCTTTATAACGACCCCGACCTGTTAGCTCTTGAAGTTTATTATCATATGCTTGAACAGGATACCACCCATGTGTTAGGAAGTTTAAAGGCTGACCCCAAATCAAGAAAGGAACAGATTAAAAATATAAAAGATTTGAGCAGGCTCATTGAAGACCTCACAGCTAAACAATTTGGGGGCAGAGATAGTCAAGAGCTAATAAGAGAACTTTACAGGAATATAGAAACTGTAAGAGAGAGGCTTATGCCTGAGTATATAGCTGACAAACTTGAAAAAGGAGAAGAGGTTGGTGACGACCCATATAATAACTGGAAAAAAGAACCCTTAGAACTGTATACCGAAGATGACGAAATGGACAGTTGAATATATTAAAGCCGATACACATTTTACTTTGCACGAGGATGACCCCGATCTGTCAACGATAAAGATTAGACTCCCATCCCCTCCAAGTGCTAAACTTATAGATGGTCACGGAGTGAAACCTGAGAACCAAAAGTTTAAACACCAAGAATATCCGCACCGTCTAAAAAGGCTTGAACAGCTTGAAAGGGATAAGCTGATTAAGCTCTATGATAGTAGGAGAGATCAGGTCTTTACGGAACAGAAGTTTATAGACCGGATGTGGGAATCTCTTGAAGAGAAGAAAGATGAATACGAAGAAGAGCTGAATTGGATCAACAGACAAATTTATCATATACAAAATGGCTATTGGTTTTACTGTAAGGGCAAGCCAACTTATATTACCGGGTTTCATTATGCCTATCTTAATTTTTGGAGTTCCCCTGATGTACCAAAGAAGCTCGAATATCGTGACAGGGATAGAAGGGCTTTTTTAGCAGCGGAATATTTTTGGACTACCGATGAAGATGAAGACGGCAATCATTTAGGGTTTAGAACGTTCTATGGCTTCCTCGACCCCAAACACCGTAGGGCGGGTGACACCCATAAGTTTCTCTGTGCAGGCTATTTTGACACTCTTTATCGTAAGGGTGGACATATGGGCATTCAGAGCTTTGATGAGGGAAACGCATCCACCCATTTTAAGAATAAACTGATCTTGGCATGGCAGAAATTTCCGTTCTTCTTAAAACCTCAGTGGAAGGGAACTAATGCCCCTGCTTCAAGTCTTTTCTGGGGAGATAACACCATAGGAGAGCATCCGGTACTAAACACTAAAATAACATATGCAACCACAGCAGATAGAAAATTCTACGAAGGAGACACTCTAACATATCTTCAGAACGAAGAAGCGGGAAAAACCATATTAGAAAAAGTCTCGGAGAGATGGGGGACACAAAAGGAAACACTTGGTCGTGCAGATGGGGCTGTTATTGTCGGAAAGGTCGTTTTCCCCACCACCGTTTATGAAATAGATGGAGAAGGAGGAAGAGAGTTTCAGATACTGGCAGATCAAAGTAATTTTTTTGAAAGGATACCCAACAAAAAGCAAACACTTAGTGGATTGGGCATTGCTTTTTTCCCTGCCTATGATGGTCTTGAAGGGTTTATAGGGCCATATGGAGAGTCAGTTATAGAGAACCCCACCCCTGAGCAAGTGAAATTCCTTGGGAAGGATTATGGTGCTAAGGAGTGGCTTGAAAATGCCAACGACATCCTTATACAAAAGGGTGATTCCGACTCCATGGATGCTTACAGGGAGAGGTTGCGGATGTATCCCATGAAGTTTGCCCATTGCTTTGTTACGTCAAGCGGAGATGTGGGGTTCAATATCAAAGCCTTGATGGAGGCTAAGTCAAGGCTTATGAATGTAAAAACTCCTACTGTGACGAGGGGGGATTATTACTTCCTCCCTGATGGTGGCACCCCCTTATCATCTAAGCAAATACTTAGTTCAGGAATGGATATTGGAAGAGTCGGTGGAAGGGTTGTTTTTGAGGCAGACCAGTTAAACGGCAGGTGGGAGGTGACGGATACCACGGGACGTAACAGGAGGTTTAAACGTGGAGAACATTATTTTCCATTAGACCCCAAGATATGTCTTGGTGCAGACCCCTTTAACTTTC
>SL_3KL_010_SEDDRAFT_10004424_pt1 | contig 12704 bp, 10 predicted proteins | sample SodLakKL_010_SED_2_FD_10381 | JGI IMG/M metagenome (IMG submission 10381)
GATGCGTGATCCGGTGCCGAGTGGTTTCCTGCGCCAGATCGTGTTCGTGACCGACGGACTGATTGCCAATGAATCCGAGGTGCTTGACCAGGTGCGTGAGGACATTGGTGACAGTCGGCTGTTCGCGGTGGGCATCGGCCATGGCGTCAATTCCGGGTTCCTCCGGCAGTTGTCGGGGATCGGGCGAGGCAGCCACACCCTGATTGGTGAACCGGGACAGATTGCCCGGCGCATGAGTGAACTGATCATGCAACTCGAAAGCCCGGTGCTGCACGATATCGAACTGGAGTGGCCCGGCGATGCCGAGATGTATCCATTGCGCCAGCGTGATCTCTACGTGGGAGAACCCCTGATGGTGACGGCGCGGCTCAAGCGCATGCAGGGTGACCTGGTCGTGACCGGCACCAGTTCCGGTCAACCCTGGCGAGAGGTCGTGCCGCTGGAGGCCTTTCAATCGGCCGTTGGTGTGGCCGCGCACTGGGCCGGTCAGCGTATCGATGCCCTCGAGAGCGAGCGGGGCGGTGCAATTGAACCCGAATGGATCGATCGCGAGGTGCTGGCCACCGCCCTGGATCACGGCCTGGTGTCGTCGCGTACCAGTCTGGTGGCGGTCGATCGAACTCCGCTACGCACGAGCCCCAATACCCTGACGGCCCACGATGTCACGGCCGGACCGGCCCAGGGGCGCGACATGCTGCTCCGCGCCATGCCGGCGACCGATGCCGGCAGTTTCAATGCCCTGGTCCGCGCGGCGGTCGCCCTGCTGCTGGTCGTGTTGCTGTTCAGGGGGCGTTACCGGGACGAGGAACAGTCATGATGCGCGCAACCCTGATGATGCTGCTGCTCGGCACGGTTGCCTGGTCGCTGCTCCAGTTTGGCACGGTTCAGGGCAAGGCGTGGCTGGGACAGCAACTGCTGGAGCGTGCCTGGGGGCGGGCCATGGAGAGCGGCGAAGTAATCGAGCCCTGGCCCGGTGCGGTCAGTCATCCGGTAGCGCGGCTGAGAATGCCGCGCCTGGAACTGGATCACCTGGTCCTGGATGGCGCCGAACCATCGATCCTGGCCTGGGGGCCGGGCATGGAAACCGGTCCTTACGGTCAGCGCCTCATCGCCGCGCATCGAGATACCCACTTCCGTTCGCTAGGTGCACTCGAACCCGGCGATCTTGCCTACCTGCAACACGCCGACGGGCGCGTCGAGCAGTGGACGGTGACGCGCATCGATATCGTCGATGCACGCCGCACGTCGATTGACATGGCGCGGGACGGCGAGCAGTTGCTGCTGGTGACCTGCTACCCGTTTGATGCGTCTGCGGGCGGCCCCCTGCGGCTGGTCGCCAGTCTTCACCCTGCATCCACAGCACCAGCCGAGGAACGCATATGACCACCCTGACCATCGATGAACTGAGTCGGTCGGCGCGGCGCGCAATGGGGCTCTCGTCTTGTGCGACCCACCTGGAGGAAACGGATTGCGATGCGCAAGCGCTCGTCATGACAGGCACCACCCATCAATGGGATAATGTGGCATTGAACTCGAACAGTCCGGAGCCTCGAGCAGGTGAGCGAAGCACGACGCATACCGATTGCCGTGAAGAGCGGCGAAAAGATCCGCAAGCCGCAAGGCTTTACCGCCATTCGTGACGGCATCAAGGCCCGGGCCGGCAGCGAACCGGCGCCGATCGGCCGCAAGCCGAAGTGGCTCAGGGCCCGACTCCCGCAGGGCGGCAAGTACGAGGAGGTGCGTGACAACGTCAACACCCATCGGCTGGCCACGGTCTGCCAGGAGTCCAAGTGCCCGAACATCGGCGAGTGCTGGACCAACGGCGTGGCCACCATCATGCTGATGGGCGATGTCTGTACCCGTGCCTGCCGTTTCTGCTCGGTCGATACCGGCAATCCGCGCGGCTGGCTGGACCCGGAAGAACCGGCTAATTCGGCCGAGTCGGTACGCATCATGGATCTCAAGTACGTGGTGCTGACCTCGGTGGATCGTGACGATCTGGACGACGGCGGTGCCGGGCACTATGCGGCCTGTATTCGCGAGATCAAGAAGGTCAACCCGCAAACGGCCGTCGAGGCGCTGACACCGGATTTTCAGGGGCGTCTGCACGATGTCGAAACCGTGGTTGATTCGGGCCTGGAGGTGTTTGCCCAGAACGTCGAGACCGTTCGCCGCCTGACCCACCCGGTCCGTGATCCGCGCGCCGGCTACGAACAGACGCTCAAGGTACTCGAACACGCCAAGCGCCACCGCCCGGGGGTGCTGACCAAGACCAGCCTGATGCTGGGCCTGGGGGAAACCACCGAGGAAGTCATCGAGACCATGGACGACCTGCGTGCCATCGGCGTCGATATCGTGACCTTCGGTCAGTATCTCAGGCCGACGGTCAATCACCTGCCGGTGGAACGCTACGTCACGCCCGAAGAGTTTCGTGAACTCCGTGAAATCGGGCTGGAAAAGGGGTTTCTCGAAGTGGTTTCCGGTCCACTGGTGCGATCCAGCTACCGGGCCGACCGTGTATTCGAGAAGAACAACTGCGGCATCGATGACAGCGCCGCCTGATGGCACGAGGCCTGGATGCGGAGGCTCGCGAGCGCCTGCTGGAGCGGCTCTCAGCTCTGCTTGACCAGGCCCGCGTGCAACGGCGCACGCTGACTTACCTGGAAGTGGCCGACGCCCTGGCCATTCCCTCGCCACAGCGCATTCACAAGACCGCCCGCCTGGTCGAAATCCTGCTCAAACGAGACGCCGAAGCCGGGCGTCCGCTGCGGGCGGCACTGGTCACCAGCCGCACGCGCCCGGGTCGGCCGGCGGAGGGCTTTTTCGATCGTGCCCGCCGCCTGGGCCTTTTCGACGGGCGTGATCCCGATCATTTCCATGACGCCCTGCTTGCCGAGTTGTTCGACTGAGCCGGGAGCGCGAATCGTTGTACACTCGTCCGGCGCCGTCGGCGCATTTCCAATCTGCCAATTCGTGAATCTGAATGAACAAGACAATACCGTTTGTCCTGCTGGCTGTCGTGTGGCTGGCAGGCTGTGACCAGGACCGCACCGAAACCATGACCACCACCGAGCCGGAAGCCATCGCCGAACAACCCGAGCCCCCCGTCGCCGAGCGTCGCGACCAGGTGGTCAGCGCCCCGGGTGGGGATCGGGTCGATCCGTGGTACTGGCTGCGCGACGATGAGCGCGCCGATCCCGACGTGCTGGGCTACCTCGAAGCGGAGAACGCCTACGAGGAAGCCATGCAGGCGCATCTGTCCGGCCTGCGAGAGCAACTCGTCGAAGAGTTGCGCGACCGTATCGCCGAAGAGGATTCGACCGTTCCCCGTTTCGATCGTGGTTACTGGTACTACACCCGCTTCGAGAAGGGCCATGAGTACCCGATCCATGCCCGCCGCAAGGGCAATCTGGACGCCNAGGANGAGATCCTGCTCAACNTNAACGAAATGGCCGAGACAGAGGATTTCTACCAGGTCGGCGGCTGGGATGTGAGTATGGACGGGCAGCGCCTGGCCTGGCTGGAGGACACCGTCGGTCGACGCCAGCACCGGCTGATGATCAAGGAAATCGACAGCGGCGAGATCGTGGATACCGGCATCACCGGCGTGTCCAGCCTGGCCTGGTCGGCTGACAACGACGTGCTCTACTACGTCGAGAACGAGCCGGAGACCCTGCGGTCGTGGCGAGTGCGCCGTTACCGTGTCGGCGAGGGCGGTGCCGGCGAGCTGGTCTACCAGGAAGACGACACCGCCTTCTACACTCGCGTCTCTCGCACCAAGTCGAACGAATTCAATTTCATTTACCTGCGATCTACGGTGGCAAGCGAAATGCACGTGGTTGACGCTTCGGCAACCGACGCTGAATTCGAGGTGTTCTATCCCCGAGAGCGTGATCATGAATATGCCGCCGACCATCTCGGTGGACACTGGATCATTCGCACCAATCACCAGGCGCCCAACTTCCGCATCATGAAAGTGGGCGTGGACGATCACGCCGACCGTGATGCCTGGGAAGACGTCATTGCCCATGACGAGGACATCTTCATCCATGAATTCGACGCCATGGAGAGCTTCCTCGCTGTCGGCGAACGTTCCGAGGGCCTGCGCCGCATCCGTATTCACGACTGGGAATCGGGACGTTCCGAACTGCTCGATTTCGAAGAGCCCGCCTATGCCGCTTTTCTGGGGGCGAATCCGGACCAGACCGCGGCGACCCTGCGCTATGTCTACACTTCGATGACGACACCCGACTCGACGTGGGAGCTGGATGTGGCCAGCGGGGAGCGCACACTGCTCAAGCGTAACGAAGTGCCGGGTGGTTTCGATTCCGAGGACTATGTCACTCGTCGGGAGTGGGCCGGGGCGCGTGATGGCACCAGGGTGCCGGTGTCCATACTCCACCATCGCGATACGCCGCTCGACGGCACGGCGCCGCTCTACCAGTACGCTTACGGGTCCTACGGCCACAGCAGTGATCCGACCTTCTCCACCGGGCGGTTGAGTCTGGTGGATCGTGGCTTCGTGTTCGCCATCGCCCATATTCGCGGGGGGCAGGAGATGGGGCGGCACTGGTACGACGATGGTCGAATGTTGAACAAGATCAATACGTTCACGGACTTTGTCGATGTGACACGTCACCTTGTCGACGGGGGTCTGGTCGATGCCGATCGGGTATTCGCCATGGGTGGTTCGGCGGGTGGATTGCTGATGGGCGCGGTGATCAACATGGCGCCGGAATACTACCGGGGTGTGGTCGCACACGTACCCTTCGTCGATGTCGTGACCACTATGCTCGACGAGTCCATTCCGTTGACCACCAACGAATACGACGAGTGGGGCAACCCCGTCGATCCTGAATACTACGAGTACATGCTGTCCTATTCGCCCTACGACAACGTGCGCGAGCAGGACTACCCTGCCATGCTGGTCACGACCGGCCTGTGGGATTCCCAGGTACAGTACTGGGAGCCGGCCAAGTGGGTTGCGAAACTGCGTGCGAAGAAGACCGACGACAATCCGCTCCTGCTGCACACCAACATGTCGGCCGGTCATGGTGGCACGTCCGGGCGATTTCGACGTCTGGAACAGACGGCGGCCGAGTATGCGTTCATACTGGATCTGGCCGGATTGAAGTGAACGACTGACAAGTACGAGGGGAGGGTTGCGATGATGAATGTATTGGGCCGCACGATGCTGCTGGCGAGTATGGCCGGCATGTTGCTGACCGGGTGCGCGACGATGTCGCCGGAAGAGTGCGCCGTGGCCGACTGGGAACGAATCGGCGAGATGGATGCACGTTCGGGGCAGGGCATGAGCTATTTCGCCCGTCGCGCCAGCGACTGCGCGGAGGCCGGTTACCCGGCCGACCAGTCTGCCTGGACGCGCGGCTGGGACGTTGGCATTACCTGGTTTTGCACACGCAACAATGGTTTCCGGCAGGGTCTTGACGGATACCGCTACGATCAGATCTGTCCCGGCCACATCGAACAGGACTTTCTCGACGGCTACGAAACCGGCTACGCCATTCACCAGTACAGCGAACGTATCGACCGTACGGCCGCGGAAATCGAACGTGTCCGCGACAGGCTGGCGGAACTCCGGGGAGAGCGTCCCCGCGACGGCGAAGCGATTGCCGATGCACGCGACCGGCTCGCCGTGCTCGACGATCGCCTGCGCCGAGAGGAGTTGGAGCTGGCGCGTCTGAAGGGCCTGGCCCAGGGGCAGGGGTTTCCTGTCGCGCTGTAGAGTTATTCAGAGGCTCTTTAGAGCTCCTTGCGAACCTCGACGACACCGCTGCCGTCCCGACTGGGGTGGCGGCTGAACCCCAGGCTGCGGGCCAGCGCCAGCATGGCCTGATTGTCCTCCAGCACCAGCCCGTAGAGTACAGCGACGCCTTTCTTGCGAGCCCATTCAATGGCCCGGGTGAGCAGGTAGCGTCCCAGTCGCTGGCGCTTGAGATCACCGCCGACGATGATGGCAAACTCGGCCTGTTCGCCGTCGNNATCCAGGGCGANCCGGACCACGGCACCGATCANGGCGACATCCGGTGGCCTGGCCTCCACCAGCACCAGGGCAAANTCCCGCTCGGGATCGAGCGTCGCCAGCCGCGCGGCGTATTGTGGCGTGAGTTCCTTGATCGGATGCATGAAGCGCATGCGNACTTCNTCGGGNGTCAATTCCAGGAAACTGCGCCTGAGNACGGGGGCGTCGGANGGNTGCATCGGNCGCAGGATGAAGCGACGCCCGTCGGACAGCTCGATGGCCTCGCACCACGCCCGACCAAGGGGCAGGCGAGTAAAGGGGTAGCGGCGGCTATGGCGGGTGGGGAGCACTCGCCTGGCTAGCGCATTTTTCTCTGCAGGTCTTCCAGTGCATCGGCACCCGGGTTGAGGCAATCGAACTCGATGTCGCGAAGCGGCTGCAATGCCGTGCCGGACAGTTGATGAAATTCCGGCAGATCGGAATCCCGGTAGAGCAGGCCGGTGACGACCTTGCCGAGGGCGCGATGGCGCTCGAGATACTCGAGTGCATGTGCCCGGTCGCCCGGATCGTAATCGGCTTCCAGCTTGCGGAACCGGATCACCGAATCGTCATGCAGTTTGACTGGCAGTTCCTCGCCCTCGTCGTAGTTCGCCTCGATGGCTTCGGCCGGTTCGACCAGATCGGCGACGGTGACTGACTCGTGGTGTTCACGTGTCCAGGCATAGCTCTTGGTCGAGCCCTCGTGGTCGTTGAAGGTCACGCAGGGGCTGATCACGTCGAGCACCGCGCAGCCCGGGTGGGCCAGGCCGGCCTTGATCAGCGGCACCAGTTGCTTCTTGTCGCCGGAGAAGCTGCGCGCGGCGAAGCTGCCACCCAGAGAGATGGCGGCGGCTACCGGGTCGATGGCCTGCTGGCGATTCTCGATGCCGGCCTTGCTCTTGCTGCCTGGATCGGCCGAGGCCGAGAACTGGCCCTTGGTCAAGCCGTAGACACCATTGTTTTCGATGATGTAGAGCAGGTTGATGTTGCGCCTGACCGCATGGGCGAATTGCCCCATGCCGATGGATAGTGAATCGCCGTCACCGGAGATACCGACGGCGATCAGGTCGCGATGCGCCGCCAGGGCACCGGTTGCCACCGACGGCATGCGGCCGTGCACGGAGTTGAAGCCGTGGGCGCCGTTGAGGAAATAAGCGGGTGTCTTGGACGAACAGCCGATGCCCGACATCTTGATGACCTGTTCGGGCTTGATGGCCAGTTCCCAGAATGCCTGCACCAGGGCGGCGGTGACCGAATCGTGACCGCAGCCGGCGCAGAGCGTGGACATTCCCCCCTCGTAATCACGGATCGTCAGGCCCAGGGGGTTGCGTCGCTGGCCGGACCACTCCACTTTTGGCTTGGTGATGAAACTCATGCCACCGCCTCCTTGCGAATGTACCTCCGGATGCGCTCGCTGACGGCATCGGACGGGATGGGCAGCCCGCTGTAGTGCAGGATTGACACCAGCTTGTCCGGATCGGCGTGCGTTTCCAGTTTGAGCAGCGAGCGCATCTGCCCGTCACGGTTCTGCTCGACCACGAAAATCGTCGCGTGTTCGTCGAGAAAGGCCTGCACCTCGTCACTGAATGGAAATGCCCGCAGTCGCAGGTAATTGGCGTGGATGCCGCGCTCGGCCAGCCGCTCGAGTGCCTCCACCACCGCTCCATGGGATGAACCGTAGGCGATGATGCCGATGTCGGTATGGTGGCCGCTGTCTGTGCGAATCGGTGCCGGCACCATGCTGCGAGCCGTTTCCCACTTGCCCAGCAGGCGGTCGACGACTTCCTGGTATTCGACGGCGTCTTCGGTGTAACCGCCCAGGCGATTGTGGCCGGAGCCGCGCACGAAATAGGCACCCTTGCGATGGGAGCCGGGCAGGGTGCGGTAAGGGATGCCGTCGCCGTCGACGTCATCGAAGCGATGAAAAGCATCCAGCTCTTCGAGTTCAGCCGCGCTGAGCACCTTGCCGCGGTCGGGGCTGTATTCATCGTCCCAGGTCATCTTCGGGATCATCCAGTCGTTCATGCCGATATCCAGATCCGACAGGACGAATACGGGGGTCTGCAGCCGGTCGGCCAGGTCGAAGGCCGCAACCGACAGTTCGAAGCATTCGCGCGGATCGGCGGGCAGGAGCACCGGGTGTCGGGTGTCGCCGTGCGAACAGTAGGCGGCGGCCATGAGGTCACCCTGCTGGGTTCGTGTGGGCATGCCGGTCGAGGGGCCGACGCGCTGCACATCGAAGAACACGGCCGGTATCTCGGTGTAATAGGCGAATCCGATGAACTCGCCCATCAGCGAGATGCCCGGTCCGGAGGTGGGGGTGAAGGCACGTGCGCCAGCCCAGCTGGCACCGACAACCATGCCGGCAGCGGCCAGTTCGTCCTCCGCCTGGATGACGCAGTAGCGCTTCTCGCCAGTGTCCGGATCGGTCCGGTAACGCTTGCACAGCGACTCGAAGGCGTCCATCAGGGACGTCGAGGGTGTGATCGGGTACCAGGCACCCACGGTGGCGCCGGCATAGAGGCAGCCCAGGGCGGCGGCCTGGTTGCCGTCGATCAGGACATGATCGTCGGTGCCGTTCATTGTCTCGGCCCGGACCGGCAGCGGGCAGTCGAAGTGCTTTCTCGCGTAATCGTGGCCCAGCGTGATGGCCTGCATGTTGGGCTCGATCAGTTTTTTCTTTGCGGCAAAGGTTTCCTCGATGAGTGCCCGCACCACGTCGCGGTCGATGTCCATCAGTGCGCACAAGGCGCCGACGTAGGCGATGTTCTTCATCAGGATGCGCACGCGAGCCGGCGTGAAATGGCGGTTGACCATGTCGGCCAGCGGAATGCCGATGAGGTGGACGTCTTCGCGGGCGAGTTGACGGTCGCGCGGCCAGCTCGAATCGTAGAGCAGGTAGCCGCCGGGACTGACTTCGGTCAGGTCCTGCTCGTAGGTCTGGGCATTCATCGCCACCATCATGTCGACGCGACCGGTGCGCGAGTTGTATCCCTCGCGGCTGGCACGAATCTCGTACCAGGTGGGAAGCCCCTGGATATTCGAGGGAAACAGGTTCTTGCCGGTCACCGGGATGCCCATGCGGAACAGGGCTTTCATCAGCAAGGCATTGGCCGAGGCCGAGCCGGTGCCGTTGACGGTGCCGATCTTGATGACGAAATCGTTGATGCAGCGTGGGGTTGAGTCAGCTCCGGGCACGATGGTGGTCTCTTCCTCTGAAGTGTCGGATGCAGGAGTTTGGGTGGATGGCGGTGTTCATTCAGCCGGTTTTGCGTTGCCGGCAGGGCATGACGTCGTGGTCGCGGGCATAGGGAATGTCGACGAAGGATTTCTGCATGTCCCAGGCCGCGGTCGGGCAGCGCTCCGCGCACAGGCCACAGTGCAGGCAGACGTTTTCGTCCTTGACCATCAGGCGGCCGGTCTGTTCAAGCTGCTCGGAAATATACAGGGGTTGATCAGTATTCTCCGCCGGTGCGGTCAACTCTTGCCGCAAGGCATCCTCGTTGTCGGCTCCCGGTGTAATGGTCAGGCACTGCGTCGGGCAGATGTCGATGCAGGCATCGCACTCGATGCACAGTTTGTCGAAAAACACCGTCTGGATGTCGCAGTTGAGGCATCGTTCGACTTCGCAGGCGGTCTGCTCGGCGGTGAATCCCAGTTCGACCTCGGTGTCGATTTCGCGGAAGCGCTCGGCCAGGGGCACATGCTCCATCTGGCGCCGGGCAGCGGGATCGAAGTCGTTGGAGTAGCTCCACTCGTGGATGCCCATTTTGCGCGTCGACAGCTTGACCGTGCGCGGCAGTCGCTCGGTGACCGGCTTGTCATGGACGAAATTGTGTATCGAGATGGCGGCCTGGTGGCCGTGTTCCACTGCCCAGATGATGTTCTCGGGTCCGAACGCGGCGTCGCCGCCGAAGAAAACGCCGGGCAGGGTGGACTGGTAGGTCTCACGATCGACCACCGGTTCATCCCACTCGTTGAACTCGATGCCGATGTCGCGCTCGATCCATGGGAACGCGGTTTCCTGTCCGATGGCGAGAATCACATCGTCTGCCTCGATGAATGTTTCCTCGACCACCCGGCTGTCAGTGATTCGACCATCCTCGATGTCGTATTCCATGACCTCGAAGACCATGCCCTTGAGCTGGCCATCCTCGACGACGAACTCCTTGGGTGAGTGGTTGATGATGATTTCGACCTGTTCCTCTTCGGCGTCCTCGAGTTCCCAGTCGGAGGCCTTGAAGAACTGGCGTGGCTTGCGTGCCATGACCTTGACGCTTTCCGCACCCACGCGCAGGCTGGTGCGGCAGCAGTCCATGGCCGTATTGCCCACACCGATGATCAGGACCTTCTCGCCGATGCCTTTGGTATGGCCGAATGCCACCGATTCCAGCCACTCGATGCCGATGTGGATGCGGGCATCGCCTTCCTCGCGGCCGGGCAGGTTCAGTTCCTTGCCCTTCGGTGCGCCGGAGCCGACGAAAACGGCGTCGTATCCCTCATCCAGCAGTGCCTTCATGCTCGCGACCGGCGCATTCAGCCGTAGATCCACGCCCATGTCGATGATGTAGCCGATCTCCTCGTCGAGAACCTCGGCCGGCAATCGGAAGGCCGGAATGTTGTAGCGCATCAGTCCACCGGGAACCGACAGACGCTCGAAAATGGTGCATTCGTAGCCCAGCGGCATCAGGTCGTTGCACACTGCCAGGCTGGCGCAGCCGGCGCCGACCAGGGCGATGCGCTTGCCGTTCTTTTTCTCCGGGACCTTGGGCAGACGTTCGCGGATGTCGTCCTTGTGGTCGGCGGCCACGCGCTTGAGGCGGCAGATGGCGACCGGTTTTTCGTCCACGCGCGCCCGGCGGCAGGCTGGTTCGCAGGGACGGTCGCAGACCCGGCCAAGTATGCCGGGAAAGATATTGGACTCGCGATTGACCATGTAGGCGTCGGTAAAACGACCCTGTGCGATCAGGCGGATGTATTCGGGGATGTCGGTATGGGCGGGGCAGGCCCACTGGCAGTCCACCACGCGGTGGAAGTACTCACTGTCGCCGGTCTCTGTCGGCTTCATCGATGCGGCTCCTGGCATGCGAGAGGACCTTTCGGCCCAAGCATACCGAAAACCCGCGCACGCGGCCACATGAAGACTGGTAACGACAACCTGTCATGGCCAGCCCGGGTTTATCGTATATGCTGGAACACGGCTGACGTATCGGGGGTATGCATGACACCGGAGAACCTGATCTCGCGCATCGCTCGTTTCGAGGAAGCGGCCTCGGAGCAATTGCCCGGGGGCGTATTGCTGGTGCAAGTCGATCGTTTTCGGCAATTGCGAGGTCAGCTCGGCTTTCGCCTGCTGTTTGCACTGATCCGCAAGGTTCGTGCCCGGCTTGCGGATGGTGTCGGAGAGCGCGGCGAGGTGTTTCGCTTCGGCTTGTCCAGGTTCGTTATCGTGGTGCCGCAGGCTGCCGCCGATGAACTGCAGGATCTTGCCGGTCAATTGTTCAACGGCTTGTCCCGGCAGAATTTTGACGTCAATGATGAAAGCATGGCTATCAGCGTCAGCATGGCGCTGGCGCGCTTCGATCATCGGTTTGCGGGGGCTGATCGCATGCTCGTCGCGCTGAGCGAGCGCCTGGAGAAGGTCCTGTCCGGTGGCGGTAATGAGCTCAGCTTCGTGGAGCCGGGCGTCAGCGCCACGTTGGCGATGGACTCCGAGGATCACATGCTCGGGTTGCTGATGGAGGCATTGCGGCACAATCGCGTCAAGGTGGTTTTCCAGCCCTTGCTGGCGACGCGGGATAACGAGCCGAAGCGATCCTTCCAGATGCTTCCCCGGCTCGAGACAAGTGACGGCGAGTTGATCACGGCTGCCGAGTTCATCCCGGTGGCAAGAGCGGCCCGCCTGCTGCCAGTGCTTGATCGCTGGATGGTGACCCATGCGGTGAAGTTGTTTCGGGGACCACTCAAGGCCCAGCCCGTGAGGCTGTTCATCAATCAGTCCAATGCCTTGTTGACAGACTCCGAACGAATGAATTGGCTGTTGGAGGCCCTGGCCAGAATGTCGGAAATGGCTGGCAGGATTGTCGTCGAGTTGCCGCTGGACGATGCGATGTCCCACATGAAGCACTCGGCCCGGCTGATCGAGGGGACTCGGGAATACGGCGGTGGTGTCTGCTTCAGCATGGTGGACGAACACAGTCGATGGGACCTGCTTGCTGGTGATCTGAACTGCGATTTCCTGCGCATGTCTCCCGGTTTCGTCGCCCGCCTGTCGACCGAGCCTGATCTGGAGAGGCGTTTTCTCGAGCTTAGCGAGCCGGTGCGGGAACGAGGCGTGCGCATCATCATGCCGATGATCGAGGATCAGGAGACTGCCGCCAGCATGTGGCGCACCGGGGCCGATTTCATGCAGGGCAACATGATCCAGGAGCCCGAGAATACGATTGCGTTGGAGGAATGAGAGGGAGGGGGAGTAAAAACCCCCGCACGAGGCGGGGTTTTTCAATGATGGCGGAGAGGGAGGGATTGCTGCGCCCGCTTCGCGGGCTTGTCCTTCGGACTGAAGTGCTGCGCACTTCAGCGAGCTCACCGCGCTACGCGCGGTTCGGTTCGAACCGGGGTTCTCATCCGTGATCCCCCTCACCACGATCATTAAAAAACCCGCCACAGGGGCGGGGCTTTT
>SL_3KL_010_SEDDRAFT_10004425_pt1 | contig 12702 bp, 12 predicted proteins | sample SodLakKL_010_SED_2_FD_10381 | JGI IMG/M metagenome (IMG submission 10381)
TCTTCGGCAAAATCTTTGTGACCGGGCGTATCAAGAATATTGATGATCAGATCATTATACTCAAATGTCATAACTGACGTCGCGACTGATATACCGCGCTGCCGCTCAATATCCATAAAATCGGATGTGGCGGATTTCCTGATTTTGTTGGATTTCACCGCTCCCGCAGTCTGAATAGCCCCGCCAAAGAGCAATAATTTCTCGGTGAGCGTAGTTTTCCCGGCATCGGGATGACTGATTATCGCAAATGTTCGCCGCTTTTGTATTTCTTTCTTTAAATTCATTTCAATTAACTTAACCAAAATCCGTAAAAATAATATAAATGTGAATCTACTCCGTAAAGCTTATTATTGGAGTACCCCAAAACTATAAATTTACGGAAATATTACTATTTTACCAATTATTTTTTTTACAACGGTTGTAATGTTTATGCCGGCTACCCGTAGCTGTCGGGTTGCTGTCCTAAAACTTGCGTATTTTAACTCGTTTTTGTATATTGATAAGCTTTAGATACCATAAATATATGTAGTTTGTAATGTTTGACAACTTAACAGAAAAATTTGAAGGTGTAATAAAAAAACTCCGCGGACACGGTAAAATCTCCGAAGAGAATATTGCCGAAACACTCCGCGATGTCCGTCGTGTTTTGCTTGATGCCGATGTAAACTATAAGGTCACCAAGCAATTCGTCGATACCGTACGTACACGCGCGCTCGGAAAAGACGTCCTTCAAAGTGTTACACCCGGACAGCAGTTTGTAAAAATATTAAACGACGAACTCATCAGATTAATGGGCGAAACCAACTTCGGTATAAATTTCGCCCCCACACCTCCGACAATCATACTTGTTGCCGGGTTGCAGGGTTCGGGTAAAACAACATTTTCGGCAAAACTTGCACACCATCTTAAGACAAAGGGCAGAATACCCCTGTTGGTTGCGGCAGATATATATCGACCTGCAGCTATCGATCAACTCGAAACACTCGGAAAGCAGAATGCAATCCCCGTCTATTCCGACAGGAATAACGACGCTATATCCATCGCAAAAGATGCGATAAACCATGCACGAGAAAATGCCCGCGATGTCGTGATTATCGACACCGCCGGAAGAATGCACGTCGATGAAAAAATGATGGACGAAGTTGCAGGTATACGGAACGCGGTCAAACCGAACGAAATATTATTCGTCGTCGACTCTATGACAGGTCAGGATGCCGTTACTACCGCAAAAGCATTTCACGACAGATTGGAATTTGACGGAGTGGTGTTAACAAAACTTGACGGCGATACACGCGGCGGCGCCTCGCTGTCAATACGTGCGGTCGTGAACAAACCAATCAAGTTCGTCGGTATCGGCGAGCGCGTGGATGCACTCGAACCGTTCTATCCCGACAGAATGGCGTCACGCATACTCGGCATGGGTGACATCGTCACACTCGTCGAAAAAGCACAGGAACAAGTCGATGAGAAGAAAGCGCTCGACCTCGANAAGAAATTACGAAAAGCCGAATTCACATTCGAGGATTTCCTNGAACAATTACAGCAGTTAAAAAACATGGGCCCGCTNAGCGATGTCCTGGCAATGATTCCGGGTATGAACAAAATTCCAAATGTNAAAAATGTGGATGACGGCGAACTTACCCGGGTCGAAGCAATTATCAANTCGATGACATTTGAAGAAAGAAATAAACCGCAGATCATTAACGGAAGTCGACGACGACGGATTGCTATNGGAAGCGGGACGACGGTTCAGGAAGTTAACCGGCTGTTAAAACAGTTTACCGAAATGCAAAAAATGATGAAATCCTTTACAAAAGGTAAAGGTAAAATGAAAGCGAAACATCTTATGAAGGGTATGGGCGGCGGTATGCGCATGCCTTTCGGTTAATTTAATTTTTTTTGTATAAAATAATCAAAAATAAATAACAAATAATCATTCAGGAGGAATACGTTGGCAGTACGCTTACGTTTACGAAGGGTCGGAAGAAAGAAATTTCCGATCTATAAAGTTGTCGCCGCAGATCAACGGTCACCCCGCGACGGGCGTTTTATCGAATCGGTCGGTCAGTATGAACCGCTTCGTGAATCAAACAATGTCGAGTTTCAGGAGGATCGTGTACTGTATTGGCTGCAAAATGGTGCACAACCGACCGATACCGTGCGAAATTTACTTCAGAAAAAAGGACTCTGGCTGAAGTGGTCACTTATTAAAAAAGGTGCCGATGAAGAAAAAATCGCCACGGCAATTGAAAATTTCGAGTCACAGCGGGCAGAAAGAGATAAGCTGGCACAGGAAAAGTCCTCAAAAAAGGTAAAAGAAAAACCTGAAGAGGAATCTTCACACGAATCTCAGGAAGAGAAAACAGAAGAGCGGGTCGAAAATAAGAAAGCAGAAAAGCAGGAAGATACGATACAGGAACAGACTTCAGAAGAAAAATCCGATGCAGGTAAGGATGATATAACCGAACCGGCTGAGAACAAAGTACAGGAAGATACAACGGAAAAAGATGCACAACCCGAAGATCCTGATACAAAAACGGAAGATACAGAAAAAAAAGAATAGACTATTGAGGAAGTGATACACCCTTTTCCCCCAGCGTGACAAAGTGAGGCATGTATAATAAGTTGATAGGTATGGGTTAGTAAGCCGTATGTGATTTTATAACATGCCGATGCTGCATACGGAATACAAACGCAGAAAACAGATCAAAAGGAGGTGTCGCCATGAGGGAATTCGTAGAGTACATCGCCAAAGAACTGGTCGATAACCCTGATGCTGTTCAGGTAACCGAAGAACTAAGAGATGATAAGTTAGTCTTCATTCTCAAGGTACATGAAAAAGATGTCGGCAAGATAATCGGGAAAAAAGGCCGGACAGCAACAGCTATAAGGGTTTTATTAAGTGCAGTTGCAGCGAAACACGGCAAACGGGGTATCCTTGAAGTCGCTGGTTAACCCCGGATGAGTGAAAAATACAGAATCGGAACAATAGCTAAATGTGTCGGGCTAAAAGGTGAAGTAGCCGTTAACCCGCATACATTCGACATCGCTCGTTTCTTCGAGCTGGAATCGGTATTCGTCGGGCGGACGGATACAACGGTAGATCTCCTCTCTATTGAATCCGTTCGCATGCACAAGGAAAGACCCATCATTAAATTTGAGTCGGTTCATTCGCGCGATGACGCCGACCAATTGACCGGTATGCTTTTATTCGTCGACGAGAAAGACAGAATTGAACTACCGGAAGGGCGGTTTTTCATTCACGATATTATCGGTATGAGTGTGTATACGGTCGATGATACATTCGTCGGGAACGTGCAAGAAGTACTTCCTCTCCCGGCACACAATGTTTATGTGATATCCGACGGAGAAAAAGAAGTGATGATACCTGCAGTCGATGAATTCATTGATTCGGTTGATGAGAAAAATAAAATAATTCGCATCAAGCCGATTGAAGGATTGCTGGAGTAACAACATGCGAATCGATATTGTAACGGGGTTACCCGAAATCTTCAAGGGCCCGTTAGATGAAAGTATGATAAAACGGGCACAGGAAAACGGCAGTGTNACACTATCGATACATACTCTGAGAGACTACACACACGATCGGCATAAAACAATCGACGATACACCGTACGGCGGCGGGGCAGGTATGGTACTGAAACCTGAGCCGATTTTCGAATGTATCGAATCTTTGAAACGTAAACGCCGCTATGACGAAATAATTTTTGTGACTCCCGACGGAGAACAGTATACGCAAACGATCGCTACACAACTGTCATTAAAAGAGAATATAATTATCCTATGCGGGCATTATAAAGGCATTGACGAGCGGGTACGTGAAGCCCTGGTGACAAAAGAATTATCAATCGGTGATTATGTACTCACAAGCGGTGAACTTGCAGCAGCCGTTATCATAGANTCGGTGGTTAGATTATTACCCGGTACGCTGCACGACAGCACGTCGGCAATGAGCGATTCGTTTCAGGATAATTTACTCGGTGCTCCTGNGTATACGCGTCCGCCGGTGTACCGCTCGATGAAGGTGCCGGACGTGCTTCTCACGGGAAATCACAAGGCCATTGATGCATGGCGACAGGAACAGCGAATGAAACGGACGGCAGAACGGAGACCGGATCTGTTAAAAAAAATTACATAGTTTTGTATACATTAGTTAACTTGCGGTTTATTATATTTTCAGGAGATAAGCGACATGGACAAAGTTCGTCTTGTAGAAACGACCCAAATTAAAACAGATATCCCCGTATTCAAGCCGGGTGATACCATTAATGTACACTTTCGCGTGATCGAGGGTGATAAAGAACGTATCCAGCAATTTCAGGGTATTGTCATCGGACGGAAAGGAGGCGGATTAAACGAAACGTTCACAGTCCGCAAAATCTCGGAAGGTGTGGGTGTAGAGAGAATTTTCCCGACACACTCACCGCGCATCGCTAAAATCGAACGCGTCCGGGAGGGAAATGTCCGCAGAGCAAAACTCTACTATCTGCGCTCTCTTACAGGAAAAGGAGTCAGACAGAAAACCCGATAATGGTTTCTCAATCTGTTTCCATAGGACTTACGAAAGATATTTTCACGCAACCTCTAACGTACGCCCTTGAGCAGCAATCGGTTGCCGCCGGCATCTGGGGGAGTAAACCATGTACAATCCGATATACCTCACTGGCGGAAAATGCTCAGCTCCTGGCCGACGGTGAAGTCGATATCGCGCTCATATCCCCCATCGACTACGCTAAGAATTCGATGGAGTGGGAAATCATCCCCGGGCTCGGCATCGCCTCATACGGTGTTACCGGTGCGGCCAAACTTCTGTTTCGAAAAGGATTGACAAAGATAGCAACCATTGCCGCCGATTTACGTTTTCCCACCGAGATGGTCGTTTCTCAACTGGTGTTTCTGGAAAAAACCGGTGAGAAACCCCGGTTTTTTACGCATGGAGTACAACCGGGTATTATACCTGAAGACAACGATGCAGTGCTGCTCGTCGGTGATGCGGCACTTCCGATTAAAACGATACAGGAAAGTGTGTTCGATATATCGGAGGAGTGGAACGACATCGCGGAAGTCCCGCTTGTACACGCCGTGTTTGCATGCAGACGCGATTCAATCTCACCCACTACCGCCGCCATAGTATTGCAATCACATGCATACTATGCAGAAAATAAAGATACCATCATACGGGACCTTTCAACCTCCCGGGGCATAGATTACGATCGATTGCATGTACATCTCAACGAAGAGCTACGATATACACTGGATGATCTGGATATTGACGGAATAAAAGAAATATTCCGACATTGTTTTTTTCATAAGATGCTGGATGAGATTCCGGATATTGTATTTTACCGGCCTGCATCGGAAGATCATTTACGGATGAACTAACGTATTGCCGGTGTTTGAGACTGATTCCATCCATCTAAAGAATTTCCACAGAATACCCCTCATCCCGAAAAGAATATGGACGCTAACCGACCGTCAAGGTACAATCGCAGCAAATTTCACCCTTTTGAATTTCACGGATTTTTAGCTTACATTATACTGACGACCCGTTCATTCAACCTATTTTTTTAATATGTTAAAACATCTTCACATAAAAAATTATGCACTCATAGATAGTATCGACATTGATTTCCAGCGAGGGCTAAATATTCTCACCGGTGAAACCGGCGCGGGAAAGTCGATTCTCATCGGTGCGATCGGGTTATTGCTCGGCGAACGCGCAAGCAGCGATACGGTCCGTGAGCATGCAGAAAAAGCTATCGTCGAAGCGACATTCGATATCGAGAAGCATGACATACTTTCTGCACTCTTTGACGAGAATCAGATAGACTGGATGGATCCACTAATCATTAGACGTGAAATTACCGTAGCCGGGCAAAGCCGCGGATTTATTAACGACACGCCGGCACCCGTAAAAATAATGAAAGTTCTCGGAGAGCTTATCGTGGATTTACATGGCCAGCATGAACATCAATCGCTGTTGCGCATCCATACACACGCAAAACTATTGGATGATTTCGGCGGCTTAATGGGGATCGTTAGCGAGTATAAAACAATCTATATCACATTATCCGCCTTATTCAAACAACTCACGGAACTTAAAGATCGGGAGCAGACACTCAACGAGCGAAAAGATTTACTCGCATTCCAGGTAAACGAAATTGATACTGTCGATCCGCAACCCGGAGAAGAAACATCGCTTGAAACGGATTTGCAAATTCTCGAACATGCCGAGACACTGTATGATCAGACTCAACAGTTATATGAGATGCTGTATGAGAGTGAAAAATCAGTCTATGAAACTCTCGTGATTGCGCGAAACCGGCTTGATTCGCTGGCGGATATTGATCCTTCATTCGAAGAATGGCAAAAAGAGTGTTCGTCGGCCGAAGCATCCGTGAACGAAATCGCGAATTTCCTTCAGCGGTATAACTCCCGCATCGAATTCGATCCGCAGCGACTCGATCAATTACGGGACAGACTCGGTCAGCTGTCACTATTAAAGAAAAAGTATGGCGGCAGCATCGAAAGGATTATCGAACACAGGATAGAAATCGGGAAAGAATTAGAGCTTGCGGAAAACTTTCAGCAATCGATAGCGTCGCTGAAAGCCGATATTGAAAAAGCCCGGAATGAATTATCAACGATCGCCGAACGGCTTTCATCTAAACGGAGAGAAACGGCAAAAAAGATTTCAAAACTGATCGTGAAGGAATTATCCGCACTCGGAATCCCCAATGCGGTGTTCGATGTACAAATTACTACCGCTCCCGATAAAACCGGAGAGCTGCATGATGAGAATGCATTCATCAAACTCGGCAGAGATTTTTATCCGGCATATCAAAACGGTATCGATAAAATTGAATTTTACATTTCGACAAACGCAGGGGAATCTCCAAAACCATTGGCGCGAGTCGCATCGGGCGGCGAAATATCCCGGATAATGCTGGCTATGAAATCGGTACTGGCAAAAAGTGAACGTCTGCCGTTGCTTATTTTCGATGAAATCGACGTGGGCGTGAGCGGAAGAATCGCACAAGCCGTCGGCAGAAGTCTGAAAACCCTGTCCGGCTATCATCAGATAATCGCGATCACTCATTTGCCGCAAATTGCCGGACTTGCCGACAGCCATTATGTCGTCGAAAAAACCGAGGACGGGAAACATTCGTCCACGAATGTACGTATTTTAGGTATGGAAGAACGGGTACGGGAGGTAGCCCGGTTACTGAGCGGAGAAGAAATTACAGACGCCGGTCTTGCAGGCGCCAAAGAATTAATGAAAACCACCTGATAATTGGTAAAATAATATAAAAACATACGTAATACATGTCACTACACGTTTATAACACACTGACCAGAAAGAAAGAGGAGTTCAAACCGATAAAAGAAGGTGAAGTCGGTATGTACGTATGCGGACCGACCGTCTACGGCGATTCGCATATCGGACATGCAAAAAGCTACGTCTCCTTCGACCTCATCTACCGGTATCTCCTCTATTCCGGTTACCAGGTATTGTATGTTCAGAATATTACCGATGTCGGTCATTTAACCGACGATGCAGATGAGGGGGAAGACAAAATTGAGCTTGAAGCGCGAAAACGAAAATTACAACCGATGGCCGTGGTCGAGCGATACACACGTAGTTATTTCGAAGATATGGACCGGCTGCATGTCCTCCGTCCGGATATCTCACCACGTGCAACGGGACATATTATCGAGCAGATCGGGATAATCCAATCTCTTATCGATAAGGGCTATGCTTACGAGGTAAACGGATCGGTATATTTCAATATCGAAAAGTTCAGAGAATACGGGAAACTCTCGGGGCGTTCGCTTGACGAAATGATTGCAGGAGTCCGCGTGGAATCGAAGACTGAAAAACGTCATCCCGCCGACTTCGCTCTGTGGAAAAAAGCGGAACCGGAACATTTAATGAAGTGGCAGAGTCCCTGGGGCATCGGATACCCCGGATGGCATATCGAGTGTTCTGCAATGTCGATGAAATATCTGGGTGAACATTTTGATATACACGGCGGAGGCATCGAGAACCAATTTCCTCACCATGAATGCGAGATCGCTCAAAGTGAAGCGGCGACGGGAAAACCGTTTGTGAAGTACTGGCTTCACAATAATATGGTAACTGTTGAAGGACAGAAGATGGGAAAATCGCTGGGCAACTTTGTAACATTAAAAGATGCATTCGAAAGATTCAACCCGCTCGTCATCCGGTTTTTTATTTTGCAAAGCCATTATCGCAGTCCGCTGGATTTCAGCAATGATGCGCTCGCGGCCGCTGAAAAAGGATACACTCGTTTAATCAATACCGTTATGGCTCTGCGAAATAAAATCGATGTAAACCAAGGCGGTGAACACATACCCATCGACCTGAATCTCTACAAGAACAACATGATCGATGCTATGGATGACGATTTCAATTCACCTCAGGCTATCGCGCATCTATTCGATCTTTCGAGAGAGGTTAACCAATATCTCCACGACGGTACTCATTACAGTGCGTCATCACTGGAAACGGTTGACAACCTATACCGTGCATTCGGGGATACCGTCCTGGGTATACTTCCCGAATCCGTTCATAGTTCGTCATCGGGAGCGGAGAATATAGAAGGCGATCTGATTCAATTACTGATAGATGTCAGAAATGAAGCGCGCAAGCAAAAGCAATTTACATTGTCCGATATGATACGCGACCGGTTGAAAGAATCGGGAGTTCATCTTGAGGATTCACGTGAAGGTACAAACTGGAAAAGAGATACATAAATGAAGGAGATATGTTTATGAAGCCTGTTATACTTANGAAACTTTTTTTAACGGTTTTGATTTTGTGGGTTGCATCCCCGNNATTGCACTCNCAGAGNTCNGCGGGNATGGCCGCAACTGTAGAGCCGCGATTTCTTATCGATATACCGACTGCGGGGGTTTTAGAACCGGGAAGTTTCTCGGCTGATATGGATCTTTTCCAGGCCGGCGGTATGATGATACGAATCAATGCCGGAATAATACCTAACCTGAGCTTCGGAATATCCTACGGAGCCAATCACGTGGTCGGCAGCGAAAAAATTGCTCCGAACCCGATCCCGGGAATCAATATAAGACTCCGCGTACTTGATGAAACAGAGTTTTTCCCTGCCGTGCTTATCGGTTTTGATTCTCAGGGAAAAGAATCATACATAAAAGAAACAAAACGATACACTATAAAATCTCCCGGTTTCTTTGTCGTAGCCAGTAAAAATTACGATCTGCTCGGCTATTTGAGCGTCCACGGTGGAGTTAACTACTCGCTGGAAAGCCAAGACAAATCCAACGCACCGAATTTATACGCCGGTGTCGAAAAAACGGTCGGTTCCAATGTATCCCTCCTGCTCGAATACAATATGGCACTTAATGACGCACGGGGTGATGCCGTTGGACGGGGACGGGGATATCTGAATTCAGGAATACGCTGGTCTGTGGGAAAAGGCTTCACACTCGGTTTTGATACGAAAGATTTCTTTAAAAACCGCCGAGACCGATTCTCAGTTGCTAACCGTACAGTCTTTCTGGAATACATAGCCTTCTTTTAAAAGACACGTTTACTATACATGTGTACTAAAAAGTGGACACTGATGCGAACTATTTAAAAATTATTTATGTTTAAGTTATTGAAATTAAACGATTTTAGAATAGATTATTAATCAAGGAAACGTGGCACTGAAATTGCGTAAATATACAGTGAGATCTTTAGATTCGCACAATCAAAGCGAGGTGTACCATGAAGCGATATAATTTACCACATTTGGCCTCGATACCGGCGCTGGCAGTTGTCTTTTTGGTTTCCGGTTGCTATACACAGGTCGGAACGATTAAGGATACCCGTCCTGCTCCACAGGAAGAGGTATATGTCGAAGAATACTATGACGACACCGGTACGACATATCGGTATTATACCGACGATGATGAATACTATTACGACCATCATTCATACCGGTCACCCCGTCACAGAATGTTCTTCCAATATTACTATCCCACGCATTACTCATTTGGATGGGGCGTGTATCACGATCCGTTTCTTATCCGTCACTCATACTACGACCCGTTCTGGTATGACCGATACTATGGTTGGGATCCATGGTACTCTCCGAGATATTCATTCAATGTTTATTTTGGATGGCCCTCCTGGAGATACAGATACGCCTCATATTATAATTGGTACGGCGGACATTATATGTATCCCTGGAGTTCATGGGGTTACACCCGATATTACCCGGTCTATACTTTTCGTGACAGAACGGCAAGGACATTCGGGACGACCCGGGGTTACACCCGGGACGGCAGGTACCGGTTACCGGATGCCGGCAGAACTGCAGGTGACCGGGGCAGTGCAGTCGGTCGTCGTGACACTCCCGACAGATCCGGTGGCACCGTTCGNGATGCAGGCAGAACNCGAACCGGAGATACCCGGGGTACNGATACCAGAGTAAGAAGCAGGGATCCTCAAACCGGCAGGGACGGTTCGGTACGGCAACCCACAAGAACACGGACGCCGGAGCGTGTACGCGAAGGCACCCAACAGTCCGGTACGAGAGGCCGGGAATCAACCACACGTGATTCGGGCCGAAGCCGCGGTACTCAGGAATCCACGACACGATCCCGTGAAAACCGTAGCAGAGGAGAACAATCAAGCGGATCAAATGTCCGTGAACGGTCAACTGAAAGATCTTCACCGCCTCCGGCACAGGTGAGATCGAGAGAACGCGAAGATAACACGAGATCGGAAGCACCTGCGTCGCGTGTTCGTTCGCAGAATCAGGAGACAAGAACTCAATCCACACCTCCTTCGCGGGTACGGTCACAGGGAAGTCAGGAGCGGACGCGGGTAGAGAGTACACCGAAACCCGAGCGTCGTGAGAGAGTACAAAGCAGACCCGCACCGAGACGCGACAGCGGGTCAGGCGTTCAACGGTCTACTCCCCCGCCCAAAAGAAGCGTGAGTCCGCCGCCATCGCGGTCGCGGGGAAGCAGCGGTACCGTTCGGTCCGGCAGCAGCGGTAACAGAAGCAGCGGCAGCAGAGAATCGGGCTCGAGCAGCAGGGGTGGTCGCAACAGATAATATTACTCATTTATAAATATCGCTTTATACCAATACCTCCCGCCCTGTCGATGTCTCATGGCAGGGCGGTCTTGTAAGAACAGGGCAATGAACAGAAAAAGTGATGATCATGAAAACAAATAACACAAAAATAAGATTAATACTGAGCGTACTGAGTGTAATACTCATTGTAGCACCGGGTTTAAAAGCTCAATTTCTTGAAGATGCACTCCGAATCGAATACGGCCTTTTAGGCAGCGGTGCGCGATCGCTCGGTATGGGTACCTCCTTCCTTGCTGTATCCGATGATTTCAGTGCAACTTTTTATAATCCTGCCGGACTCGCACAGATCAGACAATATGAACTGTCCGGTGGTATACGTAATACCGGTTTCAGAAATAATGCTTTTTATCTTGGCAGCAACACAGATTCAAGAGGTTCTTCCACAAATCTGGATAACCTGGGAATCGTGATACCTGTCCCGACAATTCAGGGTAGTCTCACCTTTGCAATCGGTTATAACCGTGTTAATGATTTTACACAGATCAGTAATTTCGAGGGCTTCAACAGAAATGACTCCATCATTCCGGATTTATTTTTAACCCGCGATGAAATGTCATATTTCTTATATGTATCGGATTCAACCGGTGCAACTCCGTTCATGGGAGACCTTTATCAGCGGGGATCGCAGGAAGAATCCGGATCGATAAACCATTGGAGTTTTTCCGGCGGTATAGAACTCGTTCCGAATTTTTATGTCGGTGCAACTCTAAACCTGATATCGGGAAGATACCGGCATCTGTTTACGTTTGAAGAAGAAGATATCGAGAACTTCTACGACACTTTTCCGGACGATTTCGAATATCTCTATGTTGAAGATACTATCGATGCCCGTATTTCCGGCTTCAATGCTCTTCTCGGCGGACTGTACAACCTGAACGGTCTCATAAGACTCGGAGGTACTATCAGAACACCGACACGGTATTCCATTGAAGAGGATTATGCCACCTACGGACGAAGCAGATTTACGACTCCCGATGACGATGGATTTAACAGCTACGAAGACGAATTTGATGCAATGATCGATTATGACGTTTCGACACCGTGGCAATTCAGTGGCGGTGCGGCACTTAGTTTGCCCTTCGTCACCGTCTCCGTTTCCGCTGATTACCGGGATTGGACGCAGCTGGAGTTCAGAAATGCACCGGCCTCCGTTATGGCAATCAACCGAACGATTCGGGATCTCCTTGAACCGACGACAAATATACGTGCTGGGGCTGAGGTCAGATTACCTGTACTTCCGCTTCGGTTCCGCGGCGGTTATATTCACCAGCCATCGCCATATAAAAACGCACCATCGGAACTTAATCGTAACTACCTCACCGCCGGCGTAGGTGTAAAAATACAGGATGCGATTTATTTAGATCTGGCAATTGTACGCGGTATGTGGGAGTCCGATCTGTTTCTTTACGACTATGAGATATGGAACGCAAATCAGGGCGCATGGCAAGCCGTCACCCAGGTTGTGAATGAAGATATAATCAAAAACTCCGTCGTCTTCTCATTCCGATACAGATTCTAGAGTATAGTACAGA